>Ga0209633_10006453_pt1 | contig 10036 bp, 8 predicted proteins | sample Cruoilmetagenom1_FD_187290 | JGI IMG/M metagenome (GOLD analysis project Ga0209633, IMG submission 187290) | Oil polluted marine microbial communities from Coal Oil Point, Santa Barbara, California, USA - Sample 1 (SPAdes) (version 2) | ecosystem: Environmental > Aquatic > Marine > Oil seeps ... | reverse complement strand
CCCATATCTATATTGGCTTCTACCATAGGCACATGTTTATAAGCCGCGGCATGTACGACTATTTGCGGTTTATGCGCTTCAAAGGTTTTTTGCAATTGCTCTTTATTGACCACCGACTGCATCACACAAATAATATCTGCCTTATCTCCCACTTCCTCTTCTATCTGGTAAAGGTTATATTCACTATGATCGAGCAATATCAGTTGTTTGGCCTTAAACTTGATACATTGGCGTACGATCTCAGAACCTATGCTGCCTCCCGCACCGGTGATCAATACCGTTTTGTTTTCTATAAAGGAAGAGATCTTCTCTTTATCAAGATCCTGAGGATGTCTTGCAAGCAGATCTGCTACAGTAACTCTTTTGAGCTGCTTTGAGAACGGCTGATCACTGAGGATATCAGTCAGGTTAGGCAGTACTTTGACCTTATGAAAGTAGTCATGAAGACTTTCATACACTTCTTTTATACGTATTGAGGAGGCAGATGGCATTGCGATCACTAGCAGATCAAACTTTTGATCATTCAAGCGCTCCATCAGTGTAGTTTTAGAAATTATCTTTACCCCATCTATACTTCGTGTATGCAATACTGTATTATCATCTAGAAAATACTGTAACTTGTACTCACTGTCCCTAAACTCTTCTTCAAGTTTGAGTCCGGCTTTACCCGCACCATAAACGACAACCGTTTTAGTTTTTTTCACTCTGCTTTTGTTGATATAGTAGTAGTAACCGTACATCAGAAAATTGATGACAAAAAGATAAAGAAAAAGTTCAGAAGCAAAAAGGGCAAAATGAATCTTCCCATAAAACAGAGGCGCATAGACTGCAAAAGCCAAAAGATACACAAGACTTTTGATCATAAAGGTTTTTTGGGTTGATTTGCTCCATGCCAAAGAGTAGTCATTAAATAAAAACATAGAGGCGATCAAACGGATAAGAATAACCGTAAGCACAACATAGGGCTGGAACTCCTGATGAAATATCCAGAAAGTCCATAAAAAGGTTAAACAAGTTATAAAGATGATCACTAAAAAGTTTAATATTCTTCTATCACGAAAGCGTAAAATAAGGGAACCTTTATTCTTAAAGTTATAATTATGCATATTGTATGTAACAATATATTCTATTTATAATTATACCCTTTTGGTATGTTAAAGAAATAACATTTTCGGTATATTACAGTAATATTCATTTAAGATTTCCAATTCAGATCAAATCATGCTATGATTCCACATGTCTATAACCCATACAAAAACAGATCTCAGCAATGAACTAAGGTTCCTCATCACCTGCTGCCAAACAGAACCAAACAAAGAAGATATCAACTTCATCCAAAACTCACTAATAAACATGGACCAGCAACTATTAACTACCATGGCAATTAGCCATGGTATCCTACCCTTGATCTATAAAACCATAAAAGAATTTAATATAAAACACGAAATATTACCTGCTTTCAAACAGCAATATTTGAACATTGCTAGTCGAAACATGCTTATGTCTGCTGAACTTATACGCATCATGAAGTTATTGGATGAAAATAACATCGAAGCCCTGGCGTTCAAGGGTCCCGCTCTCTCGCAAATGGCGTATGGAGACATAACCCTCCGGCAGTATGTTGACCTCGATGTTTTGGTGAAAGAAGAAGATATTTACAAGATCGATACCCTTCTGAAAGGTCGTGGTTACCAACGTGTTATAAAGTTAACAGACTACCAAAAAAAACTCTGGCTAAAGTTCAAGCATGACTTAGGACTCTATCATCCCAAAAACAATATCCATTTCGAGATGCACTGGTCCCTGCTGGATGAGGACTATCCGATACAGATGGATCAAAATACACTATGGGAAAATCCTAAGACGGTTAAAATAAATCAGCAAGAGATCAAAACATTTCCAAATGAAGCATTACTCCTCTATCTCTGCATTCACGGTTCAACCCATCTGTGGGAGAGGATAGAGTGGATCAAAGATATTGACCTATTAACAAGAACACAAGAAATTGACTGGGAAATAATCACAAAGGAAGCAGTAAGTTCCAACGTTGAGACGATACTCTATCTAGGGATTTACCTGGCACACACTCTTTTTTCAACCAAACTTCCCAGTAAGATATCTGAACGTATATATCATGACAATAAACTGCCTGTTCTGAGTGATTATATATTTAAAAGCTGGCAGGGAGATATTCCAAACAATATCAGCGGAACACTTCAGCGAACACTTGCATATCTGAGACTTTTTCCAGACACAAAAACACGACTCTCTTACCTACACAAGATCACACTCAAACCTACACTCAACGAATACAGTGTTATTGATCTGCCTAAAGGTCTTTACTGGTTCTACTATCTTGTACGTCCCTATCTTCTGATCAAAAAGTACGTTTCAAAAGAGTGACTATACATTCTCAATATCTTTACGAAATTTTGTCCAAAATGCAATGCGTTTTTCATCCAATATATTTTTCTGATACTCACATGCTTTATTAAAGTTATACTTTGCTGCATCCATCATTACCTGCTTATCGTTTATAATATCTTGAATAAGCTCTAAAAATTGTTTAGGATTTTCATGATCAAAGATCATCTTTGCTTCCAGCAACTCAGGAATCCCTCCAGCAGAGGAACCGATGGCCGGGCATCCCCTACTCATCGCCTCAACGAGAGCCCGTGGCAAACCTTCCTGGAAACTAGGTTGTAGATACACATCCAATCCATCAAGCCAGTCATATACCGCTTTTCCTTCAGGCACAACTCCATCAAAAAACACTTTTTCACCAATACCAAGACTTTCTGCCATTCTTTTATATTCTGAAGGATCGCCTCCCCCCAAAATATGATATTCAAAATCATCCGATATATGTACAAAATCTGAAAGAGTCTTGATGGCAACGTCTATTCCCTTGTATCCTACATTCAGATTACCTATCGTTCCATAAATCCTTTTTAGCTCCATCGTTTCAATTTTTTTCATCCTACTAAACAACGTATTTTCATCAGCTTTCTCTAGTTGCACATCTGATACACCAATAGTACTTGCTTCTTTTGCAGTAGGATACCTTTTTTGTAAAAACTGTTCAGATACATATGTGACATAGTTTGCTTTTTTAACAGCACTCTTTACTCTTAAATAAAGAAATGGTGCATATAGTTTTCCTTCTAGTCTACCCAAGTTCCACAATGAATCCCAGGGACAACCGACCATTTCTAGCATATATCGTTTGTTCATCCTCTCTGCCACAGCTGATGTCATTAATCCCAGTTCACTGGGTATTCTTGCTATAACAGCATCATGTGCTTCAACAATATTTTCGATACGCCTCTTCTGACTTTGTCTTAACCCAAAAAAAGAACTGATAGATGCTACGCTTTCCATAAATATAAACGAAACCCCTTCACCACTTGCCAATGGTAAATCTATCTTCTCATTACCTTCTGCTTCTCGGTATCGTGCCAAAACAGTAATCTCTGAAAAAACATCTATGTAACGTTGTAATATCTGATATGAAAAAGAATTTGCATACACTTTCCCCTCTTTTGTCACAAAAACATTATCATTCACAAAAAGAATTTTCATATCCTACCTCTAAATATATACTATAAATCAATTATAAACAAGTACTGCGAATCTGATCACAAATTCTCTTCACATCATCTTTTGTCATGATCGTACTGCTGGCAACACACAATCCTTTTCTAAACAACACTTCACTTGTTCCATCAAGGTGCGTTTTACACTCTTTAAAAAGCGGTTGCATATGCATAGGTTTCCATAGTGGTCTGCTCTCTACATTTATCTCTTCAAGGGCTTTGATCACTTCGTTAAAGTCTGTATTTTTAAAAGTTAAAGCTGTTAGCCATCTGTTACCGCGGCTTCTTTCAAGTTCAGGCATAAAACTTACTTCTTCTACATCACCCAAAAATTCTTTGTACCATTCAAAGATCTCTCTTTTTTTAAGCACTCTTTCTTCTATGACTTCCATTTGAGCCACACCTATCGCTGCCAATACATTTGACATACGATAGTTATAACCATACTCTTCATGTTCATAATGAATATAAGGACCTTTTGCCTGAGTGCTGTAAAACATCGCTTTTTTAATGTACTCTTCATTAGGACTTACCAGCATACCTCCACCAGACGTAGTAAGTATTTTATTGCCATTAAAAGAGTAGACCCCAAAGTCTCCAAATGTTCCCGTATGTTTGCCATTAAAAGTTGAACCTAAAGATTCTGCTGCATCCTCTATAAGACGTATATCATGTTCTTTACAAATAGCAGCTATTTTTTCTATATCTGCACTCATTCCATAAAGATGGGTCAGTATTAAAGCTTTTGGTTTTTTATCACATTCTGTTAGATATACATCTAATAACTCTGGAGATATATTCCAAGATTCTTTGTCGCTGTCTATAAATACTGGATTTGCATTCTGGTAGAGTATGGCAGAAACAGAACCTATAAAAGTAAAAGTTGAAGCTAAGATATCATCACCTTCTTGTACTCCTAAAATTCTAAGAGCCAAATGAATGGCTGCCGTTCCAGAACTCAAAGCCAAAGCATTTTTAGCTCCAGTATATTCTTTTACACTCTCTTCAAATTTATTAACATACTCACCTAAAGGTGCAATGTAATTACTCTCAAATACTTTTTCTATGTATTTAAGTTCATTTCCACTCATATGCGGAGCCGATAAAAATAGTCTTTCTATCACTTTATTCCCTTTATAATTTCACATGGATTACCATAAGCCAATTTTTGATTCCCTATATCTGTTACCACAACAGAGCCTGCCCCAACAACTGAGTCAGAACCTATTGTAACTCCCTGTATGATACAAGAACCAATGCCAATATGTGTATAGTCTCCTATTGTCACATCTCCTGCACAGGCAACCAACGGAGAGATGTGTGTAAAATCCCCAATGATATTATCATGTTCTATGACGCAAGAACTGTTGATAATGCAACATTTACCTATATCAGCATCTTCATTCAAAACCACACCTGCCATAACTACACTTCCTTCTCCTATATTCACAGTAGAAGAGAGTACAGCAGAAGGGTGTATTAAGGTGACTACACCCAAACCATTCTCCACACATTTTTCATAGAGTTTTGCACGTACATGGTTGATTCCAACTCCAAACGCAAGAGGAACGAGAAGATCTTTTTCTAAAAATGATTCAAATGTCATAAACTCATTTTCTCCATCATCCACATAAATGATTTCATCATAACCATTCAGCTTGGCTATATTTGCAACAACTTTACCATGACCGCTTGCACCATAAATTGCTATTTTCTTCATTTATATCCCTTAAACTTTTCCATCGTTGCAGCAGTATCAGAACTGATGTCACTTCTTTTTACAACCTTTAAAAATGTCATCCAGAGTATTTTCATATCTAACCAAAAAGATTGATGCTTTACATACCAGACATCATATTCAAATTTCTGTTCCCAGCTTATGGCATTTCGTCCATTAACTTGTGCCCATCCTGTAATGCCCGGCTTGACATCATGGCGTTTTTTTTGTTTTTCATTATACAGCGGTAAATACTCTATGAGCAGTGGTCTAGGACCCACAAAGCTCATATCTCCTTTAAGAACATTAAATATCTGCGGTAATTCATCTAAACTTGCACTGCGTATAAACTTACCAATACCTATCAGTCTTTGATCGTCAGGTAAAAGTTTACCATTTTTATCTTTTTCATTGGTCATTGTCCTAAATTTATAGATACCAAATATTTCACCATTCAATCCAGGTCTCTTTTGGCTAAAGAGTATGGGACTTCCCATTTTAAAAAGTATCAATAGTGCAACTACACTATATATTGGAGAAAAAAGTATAATCAGTAGTAATGCTAAAAAAAAATTAAAAAATCTCTTCATATTTAACTATCTTCTCTTTTTTTAACATGTGAATAAAACTCATCGATCTGTAAAGCATTCCTCTTAACATTCATAAGGTTCTTAGCTTTAATTTTCCCATTTTTTCCCATTTCTAAGGCTTTATCTTTATTATCTAGCATCCAACATATTTTTTTACTTAAAGTAGCTGGAGATGCAGGATCAACCAGTAATCCTGTTTCCCCTTCTATAACAAGGTCTGGAAATCCTCCAATGTTTGTAGTAATGGTTGGTACTGCCCTAGCTAATGATTCTAAAGCACCCCCTACATTTTCAGAATGAGATGGGTGTACCGCTACATCAATAGACTGATAGATGTTTTTTACATCATCCCTAAATCCTAAAAAGTAGCACGTATCAGGTGCAACTTTATTGGCATATTCAATAACTTGATCGAAATACCAATCCTGATTGTCCCAGGCATTTCCGATAAATACACATTTTGCATTTGGGGTACATTTAAGTACATCAGGCAATGCATCTATAAGATCTTCATGCCCCTTTAATCCTGTTTGTTGATTCAAATATTTTTTAGGTGCATAGAAATATGCAACCATCCCAATTAAAGGCGTATCTTTAGATAACCCTAATTCATTTCTTAAATTATTTTGAACAGGGTCTTGTTCAAAAAAAGATGTGTCAACCCCATAATATGCTAATCCTACTCTCTCTTTATTGATTCCAGATCTTATGTACTCATCTTTAACCCATTTACAAGAAGCCAGCCAGTAGTCATTTTTTGATGCCAACACTAGATCTAATTTTTTAAAAAACTTGTGTTCTAGGTGTAAGGGACCAGGTACATGAAATATTCTAGGTATGTTATTATCAACAAGTCCTATTCTCATCATAATAGTCGTTAAAACAAAATGACTATGTATCATATCAGGATCTAATTCTTTAACCAGTTTTCTCAAATATTGTATATTTTGCATAAGGTTTATGGGGTTTTTCAAGGTTAAGGGACTTGGAAATAAATATACTGTAGCTCCAACAGCTTCATATTCTTTATTTCTTGAACCTTCGGGCATCAACACGCTGATATCATGCCCAAGTAAAATCAATTCTCTTATCTGTCGTACTGCCCAGCTTGCACCATCTGCAGTTTTTATTAAATGCAATATTTTCATAACATTTTCCTAAAAAATTCTTCTCGTCTCTTCTGAAGTAAAGAATATCTATAATTATTAGACTCTAAATAATTCCTTTCGGCTTCTTTTTGTAACAGTTCGCTTGAATTAACAAATTGATATATTTTTTCTGACATCTGAGCAATATTCCCTGATTCTACTAATGCAATCTCGTTTAGTAGTTCTGGGGTACCTCCAACATTAGTAGCGATAATCGGTAATGATGTTGACATTGCTTCTATCACAACTCTGGGTAAACCTTCGGTAAGAGAAGGCAATACAAAGATATCAGCAGCCAAATAATATTGATATATTTCTTTCTTATCTGTAATATACCCTTTAAATTCAACTTGATCTTGAATTCCAAGTTCCAGCACCAAGTTCTCATATTCATTTCTAAGCTTTCCATCTCCAAGAACAACTAGTTCCAGTGTTTCATTATTAAGGACAGGGTCCACCAATGCTTTCAATAAAACATCAAGACCTTTATATGTTTGAGCCAAACTTCCGATAAAAAGTAGTTTAAAAGATTTCTTCTGAGAAAAATTACGAGTAGCTTCAGTATAAAAGTAATCTGGTAACTCAATACTCGAATAATTAGTTGTAAATGCATTAGAACTAGCAGGATACTTTTTCTGTAAAGTATCAGATGTCACATAAGACACTGCAGATGCAGCACGACATTGCATTTGTAATTCTCTTACAAACAGCCATCTGTAAAAACCTACGAACTTTGCTTTAAGTGTATTGGGCTGAAATACATCATCAGGATCACCAACAACCTCTACAGCGAACTTCTTATTTTTCTTACGTAACTTTCTATAAAGTAAAATACCTATAAAGCTTGGTACCCTCAATATAAAGTGCTGTGGAAGATCAGAAATCTTATCTATAGAACGATTTAAATTAAAGATATTTTTCATCATTTCCATAGGTCCAATATAGTGGACCAATGGTAAAAATATAATATTACTACTTCCCACACGTTTCCAGATTTCTTGACTTTTATCAACATTTTTTACTCTGGCAACGACATACACTTCATCAAAGACATTCAAATACCTTTGCCAAAATCCATTATCATTTATAGAGTCTGTCCAAACCTGGCCATCAGGAGTCATGAAAAATCTAAATTCTAAACTAACTACCACTTTATTTGTCATTATAGTTCCTTTAGAAATTGATTGAACTTTATATCTGCTCTAAATTCATTTTGAGCAAAGTGTTTGATTTTTTGAAAATCAATTTTACTTGTCTTTTCTATGTAGATTGAAAGGAGTTCACTGGCGGTATCGATGTCTTTAGGGGGAACAAGGCAACCATAAAATTCATTTGGTACACATTCTTTAATAGGGTCAATGTCACTGGCAACAAAGGGAAGTCCGACGATCATTGCTTCTATTAAGGCATTTGGCTGACCTTCTGTAATAGAAGGAAAATAATAGGCATCCATGATACTCAATATATTTGGTATATCATTTCTCACTCCAGGCATAATTATTTTGCTATTGATTTTACTTGTTTCAGCTATGTTCTCTAGACCCTCTTGCACTCCCAATCCACAAAGCAAAAAATAAACTTCATTATATTGACTACACAATTTCTCAGCAACTTTTATAATAGTTTTATGGTTTTTTGAAGAATCAAACCTACCAACATGACCTACAACAAAAGCATCTTCAGGTATCTCTAGCTCTCTACGCAATTCTTTCTTATCAAAGTTACCCTCAAATAATTCAACTGGTACTCCATTCCTAATGATTTCAAATTTTTCTGCATTGTCTTGCCAATCTGGATGAAAATAATCTAAAGCCGTTTGTGAATTTGACAATATCTTTGTTGCATTTTTTCGCACTAAAAATTTAACTAGTTTGTTGTATTGCATTCTAAAGGGGTCCTCTTTAAATCGACGTATAGAGCCTCTATAAAAACTTAGCCTTTTTTCAACTCCTGCCAATCCTGCCAAGAAAAGAGGTAACCCCGCAAAATCTCCAGTAAAATCACATATAGTGTCAAATTGTTTTTTTTTTAATAAACTATAGAGTTTCATCGAACCCAAAACCGGAAAATAACTGAACTTGTTTTTAACTATACTAACACCTAATTTTTCATACTTCTCTTCTAAAGCACCATCTTTACCGCTTTTACACAGAACCGTAGCTTGTACTTTATGTCCTGCAAAGCTAAGGAAACGCAGAAGATAAGTTTCTATACCACCAACATCCAAGGTAGTCACAACAAATAAAACTTTTTTCATTTTACACCTACCTTCTTTTTTCTAAACTTCGGAACAAGGAATGCATTTATCCGGATAAGTATATATATCATTGCGATAGCTGCCAATTCTTGTCCTATGGATGAACGATTTAAATACAAAGCTTTTGAAAAGAAGATAAGTGTTGCAATCCAAATAAATGTTGGGTATTGATAGCCAAAAAATAACCTAGATTCATTTTTTCTAACAAAAATACCAAATAAAAATAATCCTACAATAACACCGATAACGCCAAAATCAAGATAGAAATCAGCCACAACTGAAGTTCCATTACCATAAGTAGGACGGTTACCTTGAATAAGATATGTTACAAACTTGGAACTACTATAATATTTAGTATCAGTGCCATATAATAAAGCACTAATCCTACCCGCTAAACCTGGCACAATCCCATAAATATATTGTAATTGAAAAAGACCATATTGATAATCATATTTATCTGGAACATTAAATAACGCATAATTTAATGTATTTACCGATAGTGCTAATTCAATAGTTGAACTACCAGGAACGTGCATATCAAATCTTTTTGTTATTTTATTATTCTCCATACTATTACTAGCTTTCGAGATTTTTTCAACTAATTCACTACTTGATGATCCTCCGGCCTGTCTTACATCTCCAATAATTGTCATAAAAGTACTCACTACAAATAAACCAACTATTAAATAAATAAAATTTAATTTTTTCCATCTTATAAAATACAGTCC
>Ga0209633_10006452_pt1 | contig 10036 bp, 10 predicted proteins | sample Cruoilmetagenom1_FD_187290 | JGI IMG/M metagenome (GOLD analysis project Ga0209633, IMG submission 187290) | Oil polluted marine microbial communities from Coal Oil Point, Santa Barbara, California, USA - Sample 1 (SPAdes) (version 2) | ecosystem: Environmental > Aquatic > Marine > Oil seeps ... | reverse complement strand
TAGAAAAGAAGGAGTCAAAAGCGATAAGCCCACCGCCAGCTACAATTCTCTGGGGAAGCCTTATGCGAGTAATGGTTATCCCGTTCTTGCCGATGATTTCCTATTCCAGGACGGCTGATCCTACAAAGTGAGGACGGCAGCTGGCCAGATCCACATTATTCGGTGGTGGAAACGACCGTCGCTGCGTTGCGGCTATTGCATGACTATGGAAGGATGCCAGTCAGTGAGGGTGAAGGTTGACCCTGTGGGCCGCGGAGGTTCGCCCATCGCTTAACCAGGGTATGTTTTAGGAGTCACGGAACCAAGGTTGACAAGGCAAAGGCCTCAGTACATAATTAAGTATACACTAATATACTTAATAAATTGTGGAAAAATGCTTGAAGGGAAGACCGATGAGCAGGCAGCCATCTTCGCAGTACTTTCCGATCCCACACGTCTCAGGCTGGTGAAGCTTCTTTGTCGCCGGCGTGCTCCCGATGCCCTGTGCGTCAATGCCCTGGCGGCATTTCTTGGGGTTACCCAGTCCGCTGTGTCCCAGCACCTGCGTATCCTTAAGAGCATCGGGTTGGTTAAGAGTGAGAGGCGGGGTTACTACATTCATTACTTCATAGACCGCGAGGCTCTGAAACGTTGCCAAGGCCTCGTCTCAGCAGCGCTGACAATAGAGGAGCCGAGCAAAGAGGAAGAATCGTGCCAAGGTTTTTGTCCTATAAGGAGGGATCAGGATGTGTCGTCAAAATGAACATCGCTGCGGGGACCCCGGTCGTCACACTCCCTGGAGCGGCTGGCACCATCCTTGGGGCTACTGCAGAGGAGCACATCGCCGAACTCAAGAAGAAAGAGGCATGGCTTTATCGGCGGTCTCGCGCCTTCCTTTCGGTGGATAGATGAATGAGAGCCTTGCTGTAGAAGTAGCCAACCTGACCAAGTACTATGGTGAGCTCCTCGCCGTTGACCACATAACCTTCAGCGTCCGGGAAGGTGAAATCTTTGGCCTCCTGGGACCCAACGGCGCGGGCAAGACGACCACCGTCCGCATACTAGCTGGTGTTATCAAGGCAGATGGAGGTAGTGCTCACATAATGAGACATCCTGCCAGGAGCCTGCAAGCTAAGCAAATGACTGGAGTTGTCCCGGAGCTAACAAATGCATACCCTGACTTGTCAGCCAGGAATAACCTTATGTTTATGACTGAGTTGTACGGTATTTCCGCATCGAGAGGAAAGAAGAGGGCTGATCAGCTTTTGAAAGAGCTGGATCTGTATGAGAGGAAAGATCAGTTGGTGAGGACATTCTCGCGGGGAATGAAGCAACGTCTGATCCTGTGCATGGCCCTGGTAAACGATCCTCAGGTTCTTTTCTTGGATGAGCCGACCTCTGGCCTTGATGTTCGAAGCACACGACTTATCAGAGATATGCTTCGGGAGTTTAACAAGAATGGCAGAACCGTTTTTCTCACCACGCATGATATGGAAGAAGCAAATCAATTGTGCGACAGGGTTGCCATCATGAATCATGGGAAGATTGCTGTTATAGACACGCCTATGAAGCTTAGAAGTGCAGTCAGTGGGCTCCACTCAGTAGAGGTAAGTTTCGACAAGCACATAGGCACTGAAGCACTATCTGGGCTCGCCGGTGTTAATGCAGTAAGGAAGGAAGGAGATAGGCTCAGACTCTACGCCAGCGAGCCCTCTGTAGTAGTAGCCTCAGTTGTGGACTATGCCCGCTCCACGGGCCTCAGGATAATAGCCTTGAACATCCTTACTCCTTCGCTAGAGGAGGCCTTTGTTGAGCTGACGGAGAAGGGAGAGATCCATGGCAACTAGTCAGGTGTATCTGGAGCAGCTTCGGCGCTCCTTTGCCATTGCCAAAAAAGACATTCGCGTATATTACTCGAAAGGCCCTGTGGTAATCTCTGGCATACTATTCCCAGCTTCCCTCTTCTTGGCCTTCTGCATGGGCAGGCATATGTCGATGAGCTTCCTCATACCGGGCCTGTTAGCAATAACCCTCCTCTTCACTGCTACTGCTGTCTCACCAGTGGTGGCTCCCTGGGAGACCATGATGCGGACGTTGGAAAGACTAGTATCTTGTCCCGTTGTTGTGTCAACAATTATTTTTGGCGATATGCTCGCCTCTTCTATCTTTGGAGTTGCCATCTCCATCGTTCCCATCTTAGTCGGCCTAGTTGCCGGTGTAAATATGCTCCACCCCTTCATTCTCGCTCTGGGAATTATTCTGTCTGCTTCCTGCTTTTCCTCGCTGGGACTCATATTCTCCTCCCCCCCCACCAGCATGCCTGCTACCATCCAAATGCTCTCCTCCATAGTGAAGTTCTCCTTAGTCTTCATCAGCGGCATTTTCATTCCGCTCGATGAGCTGCCAGCCTGGGGAAAAGGCATCGCCTCGATCTCTCCCCTTACGTACTTCACCGACCTCGCTAGATATTGTGTTCAAGGAAATAGTCAGTATCCTGTTTTTATAGACCTGGTTGTTATTCTTGCATTCACGGTTCTGTTTCTGGTTGTGGCAATAAAGCTTCACGAGCGGAATTTGCCAAAGAGGTTCTGATAGGCACATAAATCTCTGACCCGTTTTGTCATGCTCTCTTTCGTGGGTGGGGTAGAGGACGCTTCCCTTAGAACCACGCTTGTGGGTGGGATGAAGATCGCAAGCGTCAACTTTCGCTTTTCTCTCCTTCCCCTCCAGCCGCAAAGGGGGCGAATGAGTAACATAGACATGTCTTAAGGTATGGGCGGAGAAAGTCCGCCCCATTGCGGTGTTTTTCGGCTGGATGCCGGTGGAGTCTCCACAATGCGCTGGACTTGCCTTGACCCAGGTGGAATTCTATTTGGGATGACTGTCATAGTACCCAGATCGGCCCTGCCACTTCAATGATTTTAAATTGGCTCTACCCTGATTAAGGATGCTGTCTCTCGACCTATGGCTTTGGTAGAATTGTTGACTTCAATAGTCAATGGGCCACCAAAGGGCGCTATGTCCGCGATTTTCACCCTTGTCCCCGGGAGCAGACCCAGGCTAGTCAGATAGCGCAGGAATTCCGAGTTGCTCTCAATGACAACTTTGCTTATCTTACCAACTCGCCCCAACTCAAGGTCAACTAACGGGATGTCGGATACCTTGGGCAATTTGAAGTCCCTGTTGGGAATATGACTGCCATGAGGACAAAACTCTGGCCTACCAAGAAACTCATCCAGCTTCTCGGCAACTAGGTCAGACGTGCAATGTTCCAAGCTACAGGCGTGCTCATAGACATCTTCCCAGCCTATCCCGAGATACTTGTTGAGGAATACCTCCCACAGGCGATGGCGACGTGTCAGCTTAAGAAAGCGACCTCTGCCCTTTTCGGTCAGGCTGGCTCCTCCATACGGAGTGTAGTTAACCAGCCCCTTTTTTGATAGTCGTTGTAGCATCTCGCTGACCGAGGTTAAAGACAACCCCAAAGTATTTGCTATAGAGGAAGTACTAACCGGATACTCCCGTTCTTCAAGTGTGCCGATCGCTTCTACGTATTCCTCTGCTGTCCGCTCGCTCAACGCATACCTCCATCAGAGAGGCGACTATCCTACGCCTCTATTCTACTATGTTTACTTGGATGGCACAACTAAATACTACGCTTATCCGAATAAAGATATGCGGATAGCCTTGACACAGAACCATTCGATGTGCTAAATTATACTGGGAGTTTGGGAGGAGGCTGGGGCTGCTGCTGGTTCTCTACCAGCTGGCGGTTAATGAAGGGGGAGATGTGTGCCCAAAATTTGAAGAATGGAAGCTACGAGTAAGCCAGTTGCCTGAGGCTGTAGCCGACTTTGAGAAGTGGCTGTTTTCTAATGTCGCCGCCGTACTTCTTGCCGGCAAAGCTGGTGAGTTGTTGATGCTCAGCGCTGAAGGTTCCGAGTTGAGTATCGATCAGCGTATTTGTCATATAGCAGCGCTTTCGCAATCATGGGGCCTTTCGTATCTAGTACTTTGCTGCAGTGAAATATGCGCTAGAGTTATCATGTATGACCTGATAGAGGTGCAAAAAACGCTCTCAAGTGTGCCGCGGCAGGTTTTGGATAAATTGGGCTACTCATATGACATCAGTCCAACCGAGTTCTTGGAAGAGGTTGGGCGGCGATGGCAAGAGGAAAGAGAGATACCACATGAGATTGGGTTAGCGCTTGGCTATCCCATCAAGGACGTTTTGGGATACATGGGGTTAGTTCCATTGCAATGCACGGGGAGGTGTGGCTGGAGAATCTATGGGGACCCTCTCCCCTCCCTCCACAGGAGCCGCGAGTTCGAGGAGGCCAGAGGGCAAGCTACTACCTTTGCATATAGCAGGCAGGCAGGCTAATCCGCTTTAGCCGGACGTCTGCTCCGTGTCCTTGTCAAGCCTTTACAATTGCACCCACGGGGCAATGTGGCACGCAGTGAACAAGAGGCAGGTTGGCGCAATCATTACATAGTTTAGCATCGATAATGTAGGTTTTCTCGGTCGCTGCATTGCTGATTGCATTCCTGGGACACATAAGGCGACAGGCGTCACAGGAAACGCATTTCTCATTGATTTTGTAGGCCATCGGTTCACCTCCTATTTCAGATTTTTGCAAACACGACCATAACTTGCCCCCGCTCCTTCAGTTGAGTTTAACTCTACTCATGCGGGTTCGTAAATCTCCATAAAAAAGATTCGCCAAACCACACTTTTTGGTCTTGCAGGCCTCAGAGTATGGTTTATGTCACCACAACTTTGCATCAATATAACGCGATAATCCTAACTTGCTGAGCTTCTTGAGCAATTGGCTGCTGAATGTGCAATAGACGTTTTTACCGCATTTCGACCCATTTTGCATCATGGATTGGGAATAATGTCTCGCATAAGCTAATGGCTAGCTTAAAGTTGACTTGAGGTAGTGCAACTACTGCTTGAACATATCGGCCCAAGTCTTAGAAAAGTATACTGCGCCTTGCCCCAATATCAAACATCTTTTCCTCAAGGGCTTTGTCCTTAACATATTCCTTCAGCATGGCGAAGGTTGGAGGGTCGGCATTGACATAGGAATGCATTCCATCCCGGCCTCTCCCGTCAAGGGAGAGGAGTTTGTGCGAAGATTTTTGCAAGATACTATAAATGGGAGATTACCTTCGCCTTTGCTTAGGTACAATTGTCTCTCCTCGGAAGACCTTCGGGCAGATTTTGAGTCTGCAAAGCCTCAAATATAGCTGGGGGACAGTGCTTTTATATTGCCTCCTGTACTACATCACCATCATCTTCCTGATTACTAATAATTTGCGCCCAACTATGCTGCCTCTTCTGCCCATCAGCGAGGAAAGCTATTACTTGTGGCAATTATTCTTCGGCCTCCCTGTGGGGCTGCTAGGCTGGTTAGTAATGGGAAGTATGGTTTGGGGAGGTTTATCTGTATTTAGGTAGTGCCTGGGCTTTTGGTCTAAGCATTATTGCGTTGAAGGAGGCTGAGAGGATTTCTTGGACCAAGGCTGCCTTCGTTGCTTTAGTCTCCTTGGCAGGGGGACTTTCCCCTATGATAGCAGTGATACGGTGAGCAAAGAAGAGCACAACAATTCAAGCGGGCGAATTGACAGCCGAACCTAAATGCGATAGCATGAAGGCGCTTGAGGCTATTTGGGTAAACAATAAAGCCGGTCAAAGTAGGGAGATTGAAGGTGGTGGTCAAGTATAACCCGCAACAAATTGAGCCGAAGTGGCAGCAGAGGTGGGCTCAAGATCAAATCTATGCCACAAGAGAAGATAACCCCCGACCTAAATGGTATGAGATGACTATGTTCCCCTACACCTCAGGGAATCTTCATATTGGTCACTGGTATGCCATGGCCCCTTCTGATGTCCATGCCCGTTTTAAGCGGATGCAAGGCTATAATGTACTTCACCCCATGGGATTTGATGCCTTTGGATTGCCAGCCGAGAATGCGGCCATCAGCCATGGTATTCATCCCTTCATCTGGACGATGCAAAACATAGAGAATATGCGTCGCCAGCTTAAAAGCATGGGCACCATCTACGATTGGAACCGCGAAGTAACCACTTGCCTTCCTGAATACTATAAGTGGACACAATGGTTTTTCCTCAAGCTTCACGAGGCAGGACTAGCCTACCGAGCCAAATCAGCGGTCAACTGGTGCCCCCGCTGCCAAACAGTGCTGGCTAACGAGCAAGTAGTGGAGGGGGGTTTTTGTGAGCGCTGCGGCACTCCAGTGATCAGAAAGGACCTCGAACAATGGTTTTTCAGAATCACCAGTTACGCTGAGGAATTATTAGATATGAGCAAGATAGACTGGCCAGAGCGAGTAAAGATGATGCAACGGAACTGGATCGGCAAGAGTGAGGGGATAGAGATTTCCTTCGGCATTGACTATCAGAATATTGCCGAGAAAGAGATAAGGGTATTCACTACCCGGCCTGATACCATCTTTGGGGCAACTTTTCTAGTTCTTGCCCCAGAGCACCCCTTGGTCTTGAGCCTCACTACACCGGAACACCGCGAGGAGGTTGAGGAATATATCTTGAGAGCGCGACGGCAAACCGAGATTGAGAGATTATCTACTGAGAGGGAGAAAAGCGGGGTATTTATCGGCGCCTATGTCCAAAATAAGCTCAATGGGGAACGAGTACCCCTGTGGATTGCTGATTATGTTCTGCTTACCTATGGCACCGGGGCGGTAATGGGTGTGCCAGCCCATGATGAGAGGGACTTCGATTTCGCTAAAAGGTTTGGGCTGCCAATACGGTTGGTTATTGCCCCCCCCGGCTGGTCAGGGGATGAGTTAAGCCAAGCTTATGTTGAGCCAGGAATTATGGCAAACTCTGGCCAATTCGATGGCTTGCCATCTAATGTGGGTAAGGAGGCCATCGCCGACTTCATGGAGAATCAGGGATATGGTAAGCGCACCACCAGTTATCGGCTTCGCGACTGGCTTATCTCTCGCCAGCGCTACTGGGGGGCACCTATCCCAATGATCTATTGTGATCACTGTGGCATTGTCCCAGTGCCTGAATGTGACCTGCCGGTGTTTCTGCCTCCAGATGCTGAGTTTAAGCCCAGCGGTGAATCCCCACTTAAATATTGCCCCTCGTTTGTCAACACCACCTGCCCTCGCTGTGAGGCCAAAGCTCAACGAGAGACCGATACTATGGACACCTTTATGTGCTCTTCATGGTATTTCTTGCGCTATACTAGCCCTGGCTATCACCAGGGGCCCTTCGACCCGGAGAAGCTAAAATATTGGCTGCCGGTAGACCAGTATACTGGAGGGGCAGAACATGCTGTAATGCATTTGCTCTACTCCCGCTTCTTTATCAAAGCGCTTCGGGATATGGGCATAGTTGACTTCGACGAGCCTTTTATCCGCCTATTTAACCAGGGAACCATTGTTGTCCAGAGGCAGAAGATGAGTAAATCTCGGGGGAATGTGATTACTCCCGATGAATATGTGGCTGACTTGGGAGCAGATGCAGTGCGCGCCTACCTCATGTTCATCGGGCCATGGGATCAGGGAGGGGAGTGGGATGATAGCGGCATCATTGGCATCTCTCGGTGGCTGAATCGGGTGTGGAATCTGGTGCTGCGTGGACAGGAGACTACCTTCCCCGAGCATAGCGCTGACCCAGGGGCAACAAAAGAGCTTCCTAGATTCACTCACAAGACTATCAAGAAGACAACTTCGGATATGGAGAGGTTTCGTTTCAATACCCAGCTTTCAGCATTGATGGAGTTCACCAACTACCTAACTAAGGTATTAGAAGCAAGGGCAGTGGACCAGTCCTATTGGCATGAGGCCAGAGACTGTCTCCTCTTACTTCTTGCCCCTACCGCCCCTCATTTAGCCGAGGAATTGTGGATCAGAACAGGGCACCCCTACAGCATTCACCAGTCATCCTGGCCCGAATGGGATGAGGAGTTGACCTTGGAGGAACAAATCACCTTGGTAGTCCAGATAGATGGCAAGGTCAGGGATAAGGTGGTTGTTCCTGCCTCCATCACTGAAGCTGAAGCGCAACAGTTAGTGTTGAGTCGAGACAGAGTGAAATCTTTCCTTAAGGATAAGGAGGTTACCAAGACAATATTTGCGCCCAAGAAATTGGTGAACTTAGTAACAAAATAAAGGGAGGAAGCATGAATTATAAGTATGTTATCTATAAAAAAGAAGGTGAAGTAGCTAGGCTTACCTTTAATCGGCCCGATAAGTTAAACGTCATGGACTTTCCTGGAGATGGCGGCATCATGGACGACTTTAATGCCGCCTTGGATGAAGCTTGGGAGGATGATGAGCTTAAGGTGCTCATAATAGAGGGGGCAGGTCGCGGTTTCTGTGCTGGACATGATCTGGAGCGGATCTACAAAGTATACGAGGGGTGGGATAAAGAGCCTGGTAAAAGGCGCCCCAGTCAAAGATCAAGGCTTCATACCGATAGACGCTGGCTGGATACACATCAGAAAATACTGTTTAATCCTAGGGTGACTATAGCACAGGTACATGGTCATTGTATCGGTGAAGGAGCCACCATTGCCGAAATGTGTGACATAACTGTGGTTGCTGAAGATGCTCATATATCGCATGCCGAGCAAAGATTAGGGTTTGCCGGAAGTGGCTTGAATTTAATACCTTTATTTCAAATGGTGGGCTATAAGAAGGCAAGGGGGATGTGCTTACTCGGTGAAGCTATGGACGGGGTGGAAGCTGAAAGGATTGGCTGGGCTACAAAAGTTGTGCCGGCTGAAAAGTTACAACAAGAAGTGGAAAAGATAGCCAAGCAGGTTTGCCTCCTTCCCAGAGATGGCATAGCAATTGGCAAAGCATCTAACCAGTGGATTTGTGATATCCTCGGCCTAACCGCAGGAGCAACTCAAGGCTATGTAACTCATACTCTGTTTACCAATTTACGATATGAACCAGGGGAATGGGTGTTCGTAAAAGACAGAAAAGATAAAGGGGCAAAAGCAGGCTTTCACAAAAGGGACGAGCGCTATATGGAGATTAAATAAATTGTGAACTTTAGGCAAATCTTTGACCTAGAAATCCCCCCAGGGAAGGTGGCTGTCGGGTGGTTTAATTCCTACTCCGGGATTATAGTTAAGACCTCAAAGGCAACTTTGATTTTTGACCCGGTAAAGATTAACTTAGATGAGTGTATTCAGGCAGAGGCAATTGTAATCACCCATGAACATCTCGACCACTTTGATCCAGAGTTAGTGGCGAGATTACAAAGAAAGACCCAGGCTCAGGTTTTAACTACCCCTTTTGTGGCTCGGCATCTTACTTGTGGAAGAGTTAACGCCTTAAGAGTAAATGATCATATTGCGGTTGGGGATGTAGAACTTCATGCCCACGCCTCTCTCCATCCAGCTAATCAGCCGCTATCCTTTCTCATATCAACTGAAAGCGGCATAGCAATCTATCACTCAGATGATAGTGAACCTTTCCCTGAGATGAGGGAACTGGGGGAAAAATATAAGCCACAAATATTATTGTTTTCAGGCACATCTTTGGAAGATGGTGTTCAGATAGCAAAATTGATCGAACCAAAAGTTGTGGTTTCATATTACACTAGTGAAGAGCTAGCCAAGAGATTCGAACAAGAGATAAGAAAAGAGCTACCACAATCAGAAACCAAGATAATCAAACGATTTGAGATTTACCAGTATCCATAGAAATTGGTGTGGGATTGATGCCAGCCCGTTGGCTTATTTGTGTGGGGATTCTTGCAACATAAAAGGAAAAGAGGGCTGAATGCAACAAGAGACTATCCTCTATGAGAAGGACACCAAAGATAAGATTGCCACCATCACCGTGAATCGACCGGAGAAGTTGAACGCACTGACCTTGGCGATGTGGGACAGAATCAACCAGATAGTAGCTGAAGCAGATACCGATGAAGATGTTAAGGTAGTGATATTTAAAGGGGTGGGGAGAGCCTTTTGCTCTGGGCACGATGTGGGTGAACTTGGCGTAATGCATGGAAATATACCCGGCGAGCGCTGCCCCAGCC
>Ga0209633_10006451_pt1 | contig 10039 bp, 17 predicted proteins | sample Cruoilmetagenom1_FD_187290 | JGI IMG/M metagenome (GOLD analysis project Ga0209633, IMG submission 187290) | Oil polluted marine microbial communities from Coal Oil Point, Santa Barbara, California, USA - Sample 1 (SPAdes) (version 2) | ecosystem: Environmental > Aquatic > Marine > Oil seeps ... | reverse complement strand
CTTGTGAACCAACTGAAGTATCGCTAAGATCAGGTGTTGCATCTGGATGCTTTGCTTTAAGAACATGATTATCTTTACTATTTGCATCTTTATCAAGAAGAACATTACCAGACATTAAAGCTTCAAAACGAGCTTGTTCTTCTGGAGTAAGATCATTCATCTTTTTAATTGCCTCAGCTTGTTCACCCATCTTTTTATATGCTTCACGAGCTTTACCTTTAGTCTGCATTTTCTTTAGTTCTGGAATAGAATAAATTGCTTCTGCTAAAGCAAGATCAGTAGATAAACCTGCAACAGATACACCCATCTTTTTTGCAGTTTCTCTATATCCCCAAGTAGCCATTTTGTCTTTATCAATAGCTTTAGCTTTCCAATATTGATGCATTTTATATTTTAAATCAAGATCCTCATCCCAAGTAAAATCTTTTCTTGCTACATTTTCCATTCGTTCAATTTCAAGTAGTTCATCAAGTTCCATATCTGGCATAATACGAGCAGTAATTGTTGGTAACTTAAGTTCTTTATGTGCAGTTAATCTACGTTCTCCAGCAATTAATCTACCTTCTGCAGTAATTAAAATAGGACTTAATAATCCATGTTTAATTAATGATTCTTTAAGCTCAGTAATATCACCAATTTCTTTTCTTGCTCTATCTTCAATTTGAACAAAATTTAATTCAACATCTTCTAATTTAAATAATTTTGACATTTAATTCTCCTTAACATATTTAATGTAAATATAATTTAACCAAACATTTCTATCATTTTAGCTAAATCATTATCAGAAAGTTTTTTTAATAATTTATCAGCTTTTTTAGCAGGATTTTTAATACTTTTTTTACCAAGTTTTTTAGCATTTCGTTTTGCTGTCTTTGTTAAACCCTTAGCTTTATTTGTTCTTGCTTCTTCAAGTGCATTAGTTCTAAGAGTTTGTATATGTGTGATTAAAGAAAGTCTTTCATTATACTGCATAGAAAGAAAATCTTTAATTTTTATCCTGTCCATTAATGACATTATTATACTCCCCTCCTATAGGTGTTAATAATAAAGGCTGCTCTTTGTAAATATAATGAACAACTTCCATAAGATTATCTTCTTTAATCATTTGATCAATTGATTCAAACATATTACGAAGTAAACTAGATAGCTGTCCATAATGTAGTTTATTACTTACTCTATTATATAACTCTGTTTCTATCTGTACCGTTGCTTTAGTTTTTTCTGTATTTTGATAGTCTTCAGCCATGATCGTCTCCTTTTTTTAAATAATTTGGTAAATCTAATTCATTAATTTGTAGTATATTAAGCTCACTGGCTTTAATTGTTTTTGTTTGTCCTGGCTTTTCTCCAACTATTAAGTAATCTGTATATTTACTAACTTGATTAGAGAATAACCAACCATAACGTTCAAGATATGTAATCATATCATTACGACTTGAAGTTAATGTTCCAGTAATACAATAAGTTATTTTTGCAACTGGTGGAATTAATCCAAAATGAAAATTATTAAATATTTCTTCTGCTTTTTTAAATTGAGTAAAAGCATCAATGAAATTAATTCTTGCCTTTTTTGGAATATTTGATTGAATCTTTCCAGTCTTAATAAAGTGATATAATTTCAGTGCTGTTTTATATGCAAGTCCTGGATAAGCAAGAGCAGCTATAAAATGAATTGCATTTTTTCTTCCATTAATTTCTCCAAGACTATTCATGTAATTAAGTGTCCGCTTTTTACCCCAAATAGAAATAAGATTATCATAAATCTTATATTCAATCGGATCAAGTAAAGCCCAAGGAGATTTTCTTAATAAAGATAATAATTCTGTATCTTCAAGTAAGTCACCAACCATAAATTCACCAATAGTTTTTAGATCCATGCCTTTATCTGAATAAAAATAAGCAATCTTTTTTATATGTTGAACTATACAATCTTTACCATAACACATAAGGTCTTTATATACCCATTGAAGTTGATTGCTACAAGCTGGACAATGAGAAGGTGTAAGATACATTGAAATAGTTTTTTTATTTTTAACTTCAATTATTTTTGGTATGATTTCACCAGCTTTACCTACTACTATAGTACTACCTATTTTAATTTGTTTAAGTGTAAGCCATTGTGCATTATTACCTGTCACTCGAGAATTTACTGTACCACAAAGTTTAATTGGTTCATAAATAATTGTAGGTATAATACGTCCTGTGCGTGAAACATTCCATTCTATATTAGTGACAATAGTTTCTTTTGTTTGAATTGGTGGTTTCCATGCAATGCTCCAAGCATAAGTATTGTTATTATCACCTGCAATTAATCTTAATGCTTTATCTTTTACCTTAATCATAATTCCATCAATTGGATATACTTGTGACCATTCAGCATGACATTGTAATAAAAGTTCTTCTAATTCCTCATAGTTACCATTAAAAAAATAATGCTTATTTAATGTACTATTATTATGACATACAGCATCAACAATATATTTTTCTGGTAACTCTTCTCTTACAAGCCAACCTGCAACAGTATTACGTGGATTAGATCCATATTCTTCTTTCCAATTTACTTTTGGAATAATAATTTCTACTGATTCAAATGCTTTCATATGTTGTGGAAAAAATATCTTCTCTATATGATGAGTTATTTCACGACCAGATATTCCATCACCTTCAAGAATTAAACGATCTTTAGATGGATCTTTACCAGCATAGAATACTGCTGCACAACCATCATATTTTGGTTCAAGAACTAATTGATGACTACCAAATCGTTGCATAAAAGGATGTAAGTCAATAGTATTAAATGCTTTATTTGTACCATGAATTGGTTGACTATGTGGAAATACATCATAAGGTAAACTTGGGTCATTTGTAGTATGATAAAGACAAGAAGAATCAGGTGCTATATCATATAATTCTTTCCATAAACGATCATATTCTTCATCTGTTAAGTATGGACGACCTTTACTGAAAGCATGATTAGCTGATGTTATTTTTTTAATTAATTTATCTTTCATATTTAATTTATCTTTCATAATTATACTCCTTTACGAAGATCATCTATATGAGTTTTAGTAAAAAAATGATTTTTTATCATTCTATTTATTCTATCCATATTAGTAAAATGAATTGTTTGTTTTGCTGTTACTGCATTTTGATATTCAATTAAACAGCCAGAAGATGTTGTCCAATCAGGATGAAATGCAGAATGAGTACATTTAAGTTGCATTAATGTAGTAGCTTCTAAAAATGATTTATCTCCTAATAATCCATCAAAATTAGCACTGTTTAAATGTGGGCATATAACTGCATAACCTTTAAGCCAATAAAATTGTGCCATAAGAGATGCTTGATAAATATTATGCTGAATTTGAATTGTAGTTTTTGCTCTATAAGGTGCAGCAACATAAAGTAATTCCATTTAATTTTCCTTTCAATTTTTAAATCCTTTTAATAATATAATAACCGGCATGAAACGTGTCCGTGTTAATCATTTTATTAGTGATTTTTAACCTTTTATTACTGCTAATGGTTTTAACTCAACCTCAACTTTTATAAGGTCTATTTGGTTCGCCATCACAACAGAAATATCTTTATAAGCCCCTGGGGCCTCATCAAGATCTTTTTTATTTCTTATCGAATGAATAACCCCAAGTTTATCAAGGCAGTTTTTCTCAGTATCAAAGTCAAGCTCTCTTTGTGCTTGTTTACGCCCCATTTTACGGCCAGCCCCATGTGAACAAGACATGAAACTTTCACGGTTTCCAAGTCCAGACACAATATAACTTGCAGAACCTTGCGAACCTGGGATAATACCAAATTCACCTTTATATGCTTTCGTTGCTCCCTTCCTGTGAATCATGACATTTGTTTTGAAGTGGTGTTCCATTGCAGCATAGTTATGGGCAATATTTATCATTTCTTTAAATTCTGTATCAGGACAAATATTTAATACTGCTTCTTTGACATTGTGCATCATTAAGGCTCTATTTGCCAAGGCAAAATCAACACAGTATTGCATCTCTTTTAAGTATGCTCTGCCTTCATCTGAATCAATTGGTAAAAATGCAAGTTCCCATTTTTTAGGTACTTGACTAAACCACTTTTCATTTAATTCAATAGCAATATCATTATGGTGCTTTGCAACTTGATACCCAACATTTCTACTACCTGAATGAATCATCAACCAGATATAACCATCTGATCCTTTTTGGATTTCAATAAAATGATTCCCACCACCAAGAGTACCAATTTGCTTTAAAGCTTTTTCATATAATCCATCCAGGAACGAGAATTCTTCTATTGGTTTAGGCATCCACTTTTCATCTTGTTTCTTTGATTGATGACTAAAGCCAATAGGGATGCTTGAACGAATGCCCCCTTTAAAATCTTTAGAACCTCCTATTATTTTTTTAATGGTTGTTTGATCCAGGTCATTTATATTTGTTTTTACTGCACACATACCACATCCAATATCAACACCGACTGCGTTAGGGATAATAACGTCTCTGGTTGCCATAACCCCACCAATTGGCATCCCATACCCCATGTGACAATCTGGCATGATTGCAATATGTCTAAAAACAAAAGGAAGGTTTGCTAAGTTTTTTACTTGACTCATTGCACTATCTTCAATGTCATCCAACCATAATTTAATCGGTTTTTTTTCAGTGGAAATTACATCTTTCATTGTACTATCTCCTTTTTAAAACTTTTATTCTTATATTTAATAAAACAATTTTCACATATAGGTTCTGAATCTTCATTAAGATAAATTGAATCTTCTTCACATCTTTCTGTAGGATTATTACAAATACTACAGAACTGTCGAGTACCAGGATAATTATTATCATTCCATACTTTATGTTTTGATTGATTAATTGCTTTTCGTATGCCTTTTGGCCAAGTATTCATATAATTTTCCTTTTTATCTCAAGTATTTTTAAATAAAGTTTACTTAAATAAAAATAGGGTGAAGAAAATATATTAAATTCTCTCCACCCCATTCTGTTCAGTTGGTGAACAAACTGAAATGATTTAGTCGTTAGTAAATACGGCCAAGTTCATTTTTAGGTGGAAATTCTTGATTACCTTCATCATTAATTCCATTATCATAAGTTAATGCTGCGGTAACATCAAGTCCAATGAAATCATCTGGTTCAAGTTCCATTTCAGGATCAAGTCCAATTGCTCGTATAAAGTTTTTAACTCCTCTCCACATCTGATCAGATTTTTCAGTATCATCTTTTTTAAATGTACCATCATTTCCGAACCAGACATTATGAATAACATTCTGCGCCAGGTCTTCATCAACAACTTCAAAAACAAACATAACACCATTTCTTCCAGTGTTTTTTCCATTCTGTGCTTTTGCTGCAATAATGCGAAGATCAAATTGTCTATCTTCACAGTCTTCAATTGGAAAAAGGTCTTTGATTTCTGCTAAATTAGGTATTAAAGCCATGGTAGTTCTCCTTTCGACATAAGTCGATTTAGTTAATTATATTTGTTATCACTATGATAACGGTTTGATTAAATTGGTTCATAATCTGTACCACATTTATCACATTCTTCATCTTGTGCTATTGGAATATCTATTTCTGCTCTATCATTATATTTCATTGATTGATAAGCAGCATAATTATTTTCAACTTCTTTTGTATGATTAATATATTCTGATATATCTTGTAACATTATATCAGCATTTTTATATGCTCTTTTACAACAACCAACTTTAATGATAAAGTAACCATTATAATCAGAAGAAATAACAATATCCCTCTCTAATCTTTTTTCAAAATTCATTTTTTAATTCCTCCTTTATTTATTAATGTATCCCCTTTTAAATAAGCATTTGCTATATCATCCATAGTAAAGTTTTTTACATATGGAGTAGAAAATACTCGACTCTTAGCCTCAAATTTATTCCTTTCTTTAAAATAAATTAAATGCTTTTCTCCTCTTGTTTCGAGAAGATATGCTTCGTCATAATCTACTGCTATAAGTTGACGAAACTGGCCATTAACAGATGGATAACGAGCAACAACTTCTTGATCTGAGTTCATAAGAGTATGTAAATGAACTGTAGTTGCTGTAGCACAGGGAAGTTCTTGCATTGCAGATATGAGAGTGCTCATCCAATTAAGAAGTTGTCCCCAGTGTGGTGGAGCCATACCTTTTTTCATATCCAATTTTTTACCTATTCCACTTGGTGTGATACTACACTTTTTACATATTTCTTTAATTGCTTTTTTATTAGCATTAGTTGCTGAATCAAGAACAAGTAAACCGTTATTTTCAGCTAACCAAGTGAAGAGGCCATTTTTTTCATCTTGCTGAAAAGCAGTCCAAAAATCACTAAAACTTATAGAAGCAGATGAAAAAATATCTACAGATAATGGATTTTCCTTTGGTCTACTATCAATAAGTTTTTCAAGTGTTTTCTCACCACCTTTATCAAGCATATAAAAATGAACTGGCCCATTTGTATATGTTCCACAGAAATGGCTTTTACCTGAACCACTATTACCTGCAAGAATTAATTTTAAATCAAACTTTCTTACTTCCTTTTTAAATGGTTTTTTCATCCATTATTCTCCTCATCTCTTGTTCTCTTTATCATTTTTATATAATTTATCATTATTTCTAATGAACCACTACAACTTCTTGGAGCATTATTATAAAAATAAGAAATATAAGCAGGTAAGTTTCTCATATTTTCATCATCAGCATATATAACTGCTTCTTTTAAGTTATTACATATAACCTCTGTAAGAAATGCTCCAGGTTTTACGCCTTCATTTATATAAAGATTAATAGAGTCCATCATTCTTTTTGGAATATAAAATTGATTAAATTTATATGTCATGATAATTCCTCCAATTGCTTTTTAATTTTTGCTTCATGTGTTTCAGGGTTCCATTCATTAATGCTATATCCACCTGGTGGTTTATTATGCCAAAGTAATGGATTTGATTTAAGTTTACAAATTCTAACATATGGACAATTTGACATGAATAGTGTACAAGCATAACCTGGACAACGTCTAAAACAATTTATATTATCAGTCCACTTTTTAAATTCTATTAAATCTTGATCAAATAAAGATAAATCATGAGTAATAAGTTGACAATAATATAAAAGATCATTAATGAATTGCTCGATTTGAGCTTTACGCTTGTTGATATAAAAGCGATGGAAGGCAATTTTACTCTTTTGACATAATGCAATGTTATAAATCATAGATGGAACAGAATCATAATAAATATGGCCTGCTGTAAGATATCCATCTGTTTGAAAACTCATTTCAAAAGAAGTAAGACTGGTAGGCCAAAGAGATTTTGCTGTTTTATGATCAGTAATTTCTACATTACCATTTGCAAGTCTATGAATTAAATCAAGTCGACCAATGTAATCTGGTAAACCTGGAATTGTTCCACTTAAATTAATGGTAAAAGGACTTTCAACTGCAAGAACTTTTTTCTCTTCTTGATCAATTTTAAGATATTGTTTCCAATATTGATAATACATATTAGCTGCATGACCAGGTGATTTTGGAAATATAATATCTTCATCAGGAAAACGATGAGCCCCTTCAATCTGCCATAATTTATTAAATGATTTGATAGACAAATTAGTAGCAAAATCTACAGTTACTATATCTGGATCATCTTTAAGTACATTATAAACACATTCAAGACCATAATGCCAGCATGAGCCAAACACAAGATGAATGCTCTGTTTTGAAGATCTGAAATGAAGAATGTATTGGAATAAGAATTTTCGAGGACAATCCATATAAGTGCTTAAAGATGAATAATCAATTTTTTGTCGATAATCCATTATAAGCTCCAAAAATTATGTTTTAACCCAGTAGTATTAGAGTTAATATTACTACCTTGAGACTCTTTTTTCATAGAATAATAATTTAATTTACGGCCAGTTTTTTGTTCACATTTTTTAATTATTGAATTAATAATTAATATTGTATCTTCTTCATGTTGCTCAATTAAAGACATGAATGTAGTTATTTTAATAATACCTGCATCAATAAGTTGTTGATTTTTATCTGTTAATTGTTTTTCTAAATTATTTACTTTTATTAAAAGTTCTGCTTTTGTTTCTTTCATAATAAATCCCCTAAAATTCTTTTAGCTATTTTTATGAATTTAAAATAAATTAACCAACTGAAAGTGTGGTAGTTACTTCCAGTTGGTTAAAATGAATTAATAACTATTTAAGTTATTTTTTCGCTTTTGCATCTTTTGTATACTTATCAAGAGTAGCTTTCCGTTCTTCAGGTGACATGGCACCGAGAATTTCCATGACCTTTTCTGCCTCAGTTTTCCGTACTCTAAACTCAGGTTTCCAAGATGCGTCTGCAACTTCTGCCAGGATGGATTTGTCATCATTTTTCTGGTCTTCATTGTCATCAACTGCATCAAGTTTTGTGCGAATAAATGACCTGAAACCAATAGTTAGTTGAGCTTTAATCTGTGAAACACAAAGTTTCTCACCCTGAATTTCTTTCAATTCATCAAGTGTTTCTGCAAGTAAGATAGTGGGCATTGGAGTCTCAAGGACTCGGTTTGATTTGTTAGATTTTGTTACGATAGTAGCCATTTTTCTTCTCCTTAAATTAAAATTACGTTTAACATGGAAACCGGACAATCCCGGCAACTTCCACAATGTTACGGTAATAGTACACGATATTAACAACTTTGTCAACAAAAGGTTGGTACTATTACCGTTATTCTTTTTAAATATCTATTATTTGTACTAATCCAGTTGGTTCAAGCATAGAGAGTATTAAATCAAGACATTTATTTGAATCTAATACTGCATTGAGATTTTTATATTTACCAGTTTTTAATCCAGGTAAAATACAACCATTAGTATCAGTAATAATATTTCCAGGGTGCATTTCTACATCTTTTCTTGAAAATACATTAATAATATTAATACATTCACGATTAAATTTTTCTGAGTAATATTTTTTATACTTATAAGTACCGGCTGGAATGCATGAGATATATTCTTCATTCATACGCCAAGGTAATTCAAGAGTAAAACCAATTATTTTATGCTCAATAATTATTGTGCCAAAAATACCGTCTTCATTTTCTACTATTCTTTTAATTATAAATGAGTTTGTCATATAGTATTAGCTCCTTTCATATTTAGCAATTATTTTCTTTAAATTATCAGGAGATAGATTTTTCATTGCTGCCATAACTTCATCTATTGATGGTTTTTTTGAAACTCTATCTCTAACATGAACTCGTTTTAAATTCTTTTCCTTTTTTCTTTTTGGTGGACATTTAATTATAGCTGTATTAGCTATAGCTCTGTCAAGAGTATTAAATTTCTTTTCAAGAGTCAGTTTTTTAACTCTTGCATTATCAACAATTGCTTGCGCTGCATGATAGAATTTAGTTGCATAGATTAATTTACGTTTAATTTCAGCACGTTTTAATATCATGGCATTTTTATCCATTATTTAGCTCCTTTAACTATTTGAAGTTTAAAGTATGGGTATGAATGTTTATCTTTAATATGTAAATTAAACTTTGAGAGCAAATTGTTTAATTTTGTTGCTTGTCCTTTTTGAGCTAACTCAACTAACATAGAGCATTTAAAGCTACTTTTTTGACCAATGAGTAATGGTTTTGAAGAGTAATTGCTATATGTATGAGTTAATGGAAGAACAGGATTGTTAGCATCTGGATAATCTTTAAACATTCCATGAAATTTTTTACTCTGTTGTTTAGTCATTTTAACTGTTGTTGATGGCATCATGATTTTTCTCCTCTGTAATTATTTTATACTGAATTGTATTCCATCTTGTAATAACTTTTACACATTTATTATATGTTTTGGAAATGATTTGTTTGCTTAAATAATCATTCTGTTCTTCTGGACAATTAAACCAACAACCAGTAGTTTTTCCAGGAGCATAAGCTTGAAATTTACCAGATGATAATCTACGATAAACATTTCCTGCAAATCCAAATAATAATGACATTATTTAAATCTCCTTCTCTTA
>Ga0209633_10006450_pt1 | contig 10039 bp, 7 predicted proteins | sample Cruoilmetagenom1_FD_187290 | JGI IMG/M metagenome (GOLD analysis project Ga0209633, IMG submission 187290) | Oil polluted marine microbial communities from Coal Oil Point, Santa Barbara, California, USA - Sample 1 (SPAdes) (version 2) | ecosystem: Environmental > Aquatic > Marine > Oil seeps ... | reverse complement strand
AATCAAAAGTTTGTTTTCATTTATTCCTTTTAACCCGATACTGAAAACAGGATTTTTAAAATCATCCTTGTTTTTATTATCTATATATTGTTTACATTTAAGATTGGAGAGTTTGCCAAGAAGCTCGCCTATCTTTGTTTGGAGACATATTTTACCATCATTGGTTTGCCATACCTTAGTTGCCTGTTTATGCTCAACCTCCTCTTTTTCTGCTTTATCTTCTTTCCCCTTTTCAACATCTTTCAAGGCTAATGAAATTTTTGTACCTGCTTTGTTGATATTAATTATGCTTATTTCATCTTTTTTAAATGATAATACCAGCTTATCTCTTAAATCATCTTTTGTCAGATCAAAACTGCTTCGAAAATCACCTGCTGCATGATAAACAGGACCCTCTTTTTCAAGCTTGACAAAAGTGTGCCGATAAGATGAAACTGTTTTCCCGATTTCAATCAGGCGTTTTAACTTCTCTTTATCCCATGCCTTAATAGTGATCTTTTTTTCATCATTCAAATCATAAAGATTATAATTTTTTAACCGGGAAACAAGGGCTGTTACTTTAATATTTTTTAGAGTCCCGAGCATTTTGCTAACTTTATTCTTATCGGCAAGATAATTTTCCGGATCAATATACCAGTTACTTGATTTTTTTTCCAAAATAATAGTTGAATTTATTGTGGTTATTTCAAGCTTTGTTATCTTTTTTTCTGATATATCCGGAATATCAGGCAGTTTGTAATTTGTTCGATCCTTTTTATGCATCACCACATATAAAGAGAGAACTATTATCAGCGCTATAAGGATTATATTTTTTTGGTATTGTTTCATGACGTCCCCGTTACTTGTTTATTAAATATCATACTAATCCGTTTTTTTCTGGCAGCCCTTTTAAGCCATATAATAATTCCAAACAAAACTACAAGCATTGGCAGCCCTGCAATATTAATCGTTTTTACAAATGTTTTAACGCTCTGCCCAATATCAGTTTGCAAAGGATTGAAACGCTGTTCTTTGCTCCTCATAAGAGCAATATCAACATGGTTATTAAGGGAATCTATTACGTTCATGATAAAAATACTTTCTCTGCCCTTACCTTCTTCATCAAGCAAGGTATTTTTTAAAATTTCAGAAGATCCAATAATAAAAATTTTAGCCGCCCTCCCCTTTTCAATAAAATCATCTTCATGTGTAATCTTTGGTTTATCTTTTACTTGATCTTTTTTTGACTTATATTCTTCGGCCTTTTTTTCGTTTATCATTCTAACAGGTATTGGTTTTCCGGCAAAATAACTGGGAAAATCTCCTTTGATCAGGTATGCAAGAGGGAAACTCTGCATATCGCTGGCTGGAGGCGGGGGCGGTAAGAGCATAGGGTTCATGGTTATCCGTTCACTCATTTCCCATGATTTTTCTGATGATGATATCAGTTTTACAGCATTAAGATCGTTTTTCTTTATTTTTTCAAGATCAATTTCTACTGGAGCAGTTTTTACAATGATCAATTGATTTATATTTTTCATGAAATCAAGATCATTGTTTATATCTTTACTTCCTATAACAGGCGCAAAATATATCGGTTTTTCACCGCCTCCGAATTGAGCCGGAACTTTCTGTTTAAAACATGTTTTGTCAAGGATATATGATCCTCCCAGATTTATTCCATAATGGTCAAGCAGCTTTTCAAGACCAGTATTTAATTTAACAAATTGAGGATTGGCGCCGAATCTCATATTTTGTTGTTTCGGCATAATCATTTTAAAAGGATCCAGAAATAGAGCCAGATTTTTTCCTTTCATCAAAAATTGATCAATTTGGAACAATTCGTAATCTGTGAAATCTTTTTTTGGATCAGCAATGATAAGAGAGTTTATATTATCAGGAATATTTTCATGACTTAAATTAACATCCTGTATTGAATAATTTTTTGATAACAAATTTCTAAAGTTGGAAAGTTCTGATTTTTCCTCTCTTCCCATATTGCCGTAGGGCGTACTTCCGGAAATCGGCAAGGTTTCATGATCGGCCAGGTAGCCTATATTTTCATTAATACCGATCAGAGTACCAATATTCCCATCAATGCTTTCTTCAATACTCTTTAAATCAACGAGTTGATAATGTGTTCCCATCAAAGGTATCTGTAATATTTGCAAAAGAGGAATTTGAGCCGTTTTACCCCTATATTCCATAACAAGACCTATAACTCCTGTTCCGGCTTTAATGTCGGCTTTTGAAATCTCCGGCCATTTAAGACTTGCAATTTGATAATCTTTGACAGCATTTTCAAGCTTTGCATCTGTATCAGGATCTATCTTGACTATTTCAAGTTTATCATAATTTTTTTGATTAAGCTTTTTAACCATGCTTTCAATTTGCATTGGAAGCGCAGGGAGATCTGAAAGATCCATATATTTTGCAACGTTATATAATGAAGAGGATAAAAAGAGTTTTATTTTTATTTTTTCAGGGAGTTGCGACAAAGCGTCTATTTTATTATTCAATTTTTGAATTGTTGTTGTAAGCTTGTACTCCAGGCCGTCTGTTGATGTAATTGGCTGAATTTTTTCAATAAGATCGCCATGAATTATTACAAGACCCATATATGCCTTTTTAAATTTTACTTCATCCTCTTCCACAATTTGAATCTGCACAGGATTTATCCCGTAGCTTAATGCCATTTCCTGGTTTTTTTGAGTTTCAGAACCTAAGCCTTGATCCTCAGGGCTGACATCATAAAACTGATAGTTGAAATTTTTATTGGCTTTTATTGAATATTCTTCAAAAAGATCATGCAGATACCGTTCGGTATTATTATATGGGGCAGGAAGAGTTTTTGTAAAAAATACTTTGATTGTCAGTGGTTCAGAGAGTGTTGAAACTACTTTTTTGCTTATGTCGGAAATGGAATATACCCCGTTCCTGGTCAAATCAACTCTAAAAAAAAGAGTCAGGCCGGCAACATTAATCAGGAGTATGAGAATAAGATATGTTACAGGTTTAATATATTTTGCAGAAGCTTTATTCATGATAGTTCACCATTTTCAGATAATTGATTTCGTTCACGTTTCTAAGAAATATCTTGTAATCTCAAAGAGTTATTTTTTATTTTGCAATACCATATACGAACAATAAAGCCCTGTAAAGGTGAGACTTAAAAAATAGAGAATATCTCTTGAGTCTAAAATCCCTTTGGAAACATTTTTAAAATGGAAATCCGCTCCTATATTTCCTATAAAACAGAGGATATCTTTTGGGAAAAAAAACAGCATCTTGTCAACTATAGTCAAAGCAAAACAGATTGACATACCAATGATAAAAGCTATAATCTGATTTCGTGTCAATGATGAAGCAAATAGACCTATGGCGGAAAATGATGCGCCAAGTAAAGCAGCTCCTATATAGCCCCCTGCCACAGGTCCCCAGTCGAGGCTGCCCAGAAAAGATATCGACACAGGATATAAAATAGTAGGAAAAAGCATGGCAGCAATAAAAGCAACGCTTGCAAAAAATTTTCCTAATATTATATCTCTGGATGTAACTGGAAGCGTTAGAAGAATTTCATATGACCCCATACTCATTTCTTCTGAAAAGAGTCTCATTGTTATTGCAGGAATCACAAAAGAAAAAATAACAGGCAAAAGAGCAAAGAAATTCCTTAAACTGGCCTGATCATAAAGAAAAAAGGTTGTAAAAAAAAACCAGCCTGTCACCAGCAGAAAAATGGCAATAACAATATATGCTATTGGCGAGAGAAAATAATCTTTAAATTCTTTAATAAATATATGTCTTATTTGAGTCATATCACTGCTCCATTTACAGATCCATTGTTAGTTCTCGAAAAATTTTCTCAAGAGTTTTTGTATCCTGAGAGAATTCCAGTAGAATCCAGTCGGTCGCTTTAATTTTTTTATAAATATTTTCCATAAGATCGGAAGATGCGCCAGTGTGTATTTTTACACGAACAATATCATCTGCACAGTTATCATCACATTCAATCCGAAGAATAGTATTATCTGCACTGAATAAACCCTTTACGGACTCGAAATCAGTACCTTTAAGCGCTATGTTTATTGAAGATTCGCTTTGTGCAGATTCTTTTAAAGTTTGAGCAGTGCCGTCGGCAACTATTTTTCCCTGATTTATGATAACAATTCGGTCTGAGGTAGCTTCGGCTTCACTGAGAATATGGGTGGAAAAAATAATGGTTTTCTCTTTACCTATCTGTTTAATGATTTCACGAATTTCGACAATCTGATTAGGATCCAACCCGGAAGTAGGTTCATCCAGAATAAGTATTTCAGGATTGCTCATCATGGCATGGGCAAGTCCTGTCCTCTGCTTATATCCTTTTGATAACTCTCCTATTGATTTATGCATTACCTCATTAAGACCGCACAGATCCGAAAGTTCATGAATTCTGGTAAATTTTTTATTGCTCTCGATTCCTCTTATATCTGCCACAAAGTTCAGGTAATCAAATACCAGCATATTATAATAAAGAGGCGCCGATTCGGGAAGATATCCTATAAGACTTTTAATTTGCAGCAAATGTTCATCTATATTATAGCCATCAACCTGTATGCTTCCGGATGTCGGTTTTAAAAAACCGGTAAGAATCCTCAGGGTTGTTGTTTTGCCGGCACCATTCGGACCCAGCAACCCAAGTATTTCTCCCTTGCTGATATCCAGATTTATCTGATCTACAGCACACAACTTGTTATAATATTTAGTTAATTTTTCAACATGAATCATATTAGTTTACCTTTTCTTTAGAAAACATTTCTTTTTACCGCCATAATAACCATATTTTTTTTCTTTTCAAGAAAAAACTGAAATATAAAATTATTTAATTCTTATTTTCTTGCATCAGACCTTTTTTATGTTTATATTCAAAATTATATTAATTTAAGGAGGTAAAAATGCATACAATACCGGTACAAAAAACGCAAACATCAGTCATGGTTAATGAGTTTATCAGGAGTGTTTATAACTGGATGGCTGTCGGGCTCGGCATTACCGGGTTTATAGCTTATTATGTTGCAAACACCCCTTCCATTCAAAATATTATCTTTGGCAATCAGATAATTTTTTATGGGATGATAATAGGCGAACTTGCTCTTGTTTTTTTTCTCAGCGCAAGGGTGAACAAAATTCAGGCATCTACAGCTACAGGCCTGTTCCTCTTCTATGCAGCTTTAAACGGAGCCACTCTTTCATGTATTTTTATGATCTATACAAGTTCATCAATTACATCCACATTCTTTATTTGTGCGGCAACTTTTGTTACATGCAGTATTTACGGCATGGTAACCAAACGTGACCTTACATCTCTTGGTGGATTTATGACCATGGGCCTGATCGGCATTATAATAGCTTCTGTTGTTAATATGTTTTTAAGAAGTGAAGGCATGAGCCTGATAATAAGCTATATAGGTGTTATTGTTTTTGTCGGCCTGACTGCTTATGATACTCAAAAATTAAAGGATATGGCTGTTTCACAGCCTGCAGGGCTTGATGCCGGTGTGGTTAGAAAAGGCGCTATTATGGGCGCTCTTACGCTCTACCTTGATTTTATCAACCTGTTCCTGATGCTCCTCAGAATTCTTGGAAACAGGGATTAAGAACGATAAAAGTACAAAAGTAGCGGAGAATGGCCGTTCGCCCTTTTGGGTTGCGACATAGCTCGCCCTGGTTTAAATATGCATCAAATAGATTTTGATTTAAAACAACTTGAAATTTTCTGCAAAATTGTTGAATTTCAAAGTTTTACAAAGGCGGCCAGGGCTGTTTCTCTGGCACAGGCTTCGGTTAGCGAACGGATTGCCGTGCTTGAAAATTCTGTAGGAACCAGACTGCTTGACCGTCTGGGCAGGAAAGTGCTTCCCACATCAGCCGGTAAACTTCTTCTAAAACATGCCGTTGTCATGCTGGAAATGAAACAGAGAGCCTGCATGGAGATGGATGATTTTCTCGGCATCAGGAAAGGTGAAGTTCACCTTGGAGCAAGCACCATACCTGGTGAATATATCCTTCCCTCTATTATGGTTGAATTTTCAGAAAAATATCCGTTAATTTCTATCAAATTGGCTATTTCAGACACCAGAGAAATTGAAACCCGTATACTTGACGGCACTTTCGAGATAGGAGTGGTCGGTTCAAAAAACTTCGGCGATAATTTGATATACAACAAGCTTTGGGATGATGAACTGGTTCTCGCTGTTTCTGCAGAACACCGCTGGTCCGGCAAAAGCAGCATTTCCATACAGGAACTTTCCGAGGAGCCGTTCATATTAAGAGAAGAAGGTTCCGGAACATTAAAAATCATAACCGATTATTTCAATTCAGCATCATTTGATATAGATTCTTTAAAAACAGTTGCACGTTTCGGATCTTCCACAGCCGTTAAAGAAGGAATTAAATCAGGTCTGGGAATATCTCTTCTCTCTTCAAAAGCTATTAAAACAGAACTTGATGCCGGCATCCTTAAAGCCTTAAAAATAAAAAACCTTTCAATGAAACGCATTTTTTACCTTATTCGTGATAAAAGAAGAAACCTGTCACCTGTATCCCAGGCCCTGCTTGATTTTTTTTTCTCAAAATCCGATCATGGATAAGGAACGTGAACTAAATAACTTGCGCAAATAAGCATCACAGCTTCAGGTCATCTTTGACCGATCATAAATTCTCCGGTATTTCAAAAACTTAGATTCTAAAAGGGTGTTGCAAAGATTGCTATTATCAATAGTTAAAACAAGTGGTTACGCCATAATGGAAAAATGAGGGTTTTCTGGGTTAACTAATTGATTTTACTATAAAAATTTTTTTATTTTGCAACACCCTTTCTAAAAAAAACTTGGCTATTGGAACGTATTTACCTGAAAATATATGATTGAGTACTTATTATGATATGTAAAACAAATCAACTAAATCGATGCAGCATTCACTAAAAAATTTCGGCACCCTTAACTATGAACTAGAAAATTAATTTGTCCTCGTTCCCTAACTACCGAGCGATAGTTATAGGAACTATTTTTTTAGTCCCAGAGGGACATTTCGAAAATAGCCTGGCAATTTATTGCCAGGTTAATAGATACAAAATGTATTCAGTCCCATAGGGACATTTCGAAAATAGCCTGGCAATTTATTGCCAGGTTAATAGATACAAAATGTATTCAGTCCCATAGGGACGACAGATTGTAGAATTCAGGTTCCTGTCGTCCCTACAGGACTTGTGAATAGATTCTTCCATACCGGCAATAAATTGCCGGCCTATTTTCAAATGTCCCTAACGGGACAAAGGAAGCATTCCAGAATTCACAACTCCTAAATTACCTCAGTTTCCCGGTACTTCAAAAACTTAGATTCTAAAAAAAAACTTGGTTAATCGAACAAACCTGACCTAAATCTGTGCGCTTATTTGCGCAAGTTATTTAGTCACGTTCCTAAGTTTTTGCCATTCCTACTCGAATATTCCGTTTTTAGGTTCAATTCTGAACCGGTATAAGGGCTCGCACAAAAATAACTTGACATTTTAACTCGACTATCAAGTTTTTTTCAGTTGACTGAATTTATTGGAAATTTTAAAATTGGATTTTAGCCCACTATCAATAAATTCAATAAGTTACATTTTGTAGGTGTAACACAAAAATATTTGCATCAAGTTTTTAACTCTTTGAAAATATTGTATTTATAAAGTTAAATTTTAAAAACTTGATATTCGAGTTTAAGCGCCGATGCATCCCGCTTGACTGCGTTGCGAAAGCTCAGAATATCCTGATATTCTTGCGTTTTCGCGCCTTGCCAGACGAGCGCCTCAACACTTAAAATTGCCAACTTATTGTTGAGCGAACCCTAAAACCAGGAAGGAAAGCAGATAAAACAGGAAAAATCGTAAAATCCTGTTTGACAAATCGAATTTTCAAATCTATTATTACAAAATGAATAAAAAATTTGAAAATCTTCGTCTTACTGAAACTGTTTCCGGTTCCGGTTGAGCATCAAAACTTGCTCCAGGGGACCTGGAGAAAGCATTATGCGGGTTAAAATTTCCAACTGATTCGAATCTTCTTGTTGGACTGAAAAACGCTGATGATGCCGGTGTTTATAAAATCAGCGAAAATCTTGCTATAATCCAGACTCTCGATTTTTTTACGCCTGTTGTAGATGATCCGTACATGTTTGGCCAGATTGCTGCGGCAAATGCATTAAGTGATGTATATGCTATGGGCGGTGTTCCAAAAACAGCAATGAATATAGTCTGTTTTCCTTCCAAAGAGATGAATCTGTCCATACTGCGCAAAATTCTTGAAGGCGGCCTGGTCAAAATGAAAGAGGCCGGAGTGGTTCTTGTGGGGGGACACAGCGTAGATGACAAAGAATTAAAATACGGGCTCTCTGTAACCGGTTTTGTCCATCCTGATCATATCCTTGTGAAAAAAAACCTGATACCGGGAGATAAGCTGATTCTTACCAAACCGCTTGGCACCGGCATTATTAATACCGCAATTAAGGGCGGGCTTGCTTCCGATGAAACCATAGAATTAGTCACAGCCCTGATGGCGGAGCTGAACAAGACCGCAGCAGAGGTTATGAAAAATTATCAGGTGCATGCCTGCACAGACATTACAGGTTTCGGACTAATAGGTCATCTTGCTGAAATGATAACAGAATCAGGATGCGGAATTGAAATAATTTCTGATAGACTTCCGATAATCCTGGAAGCTATGGAGTTTGCGGCCATGGGGCTTGTGCCTGCTGGAACATACAGAAACCGTGAATTCAGAGAGTCGATTACGAATCTCTCACCCTCTGTGAACCGTGCTGTTCAGGATATTCTTTTTGATCCTCAAACATCCGGAGGTTTGCTGATATGTGTAGAATCCAGCCAGGCGGAGACTCTTTTGTTTGAACTTAAAGAAAAAGGTATGGACTCAGCCTCCATTATAGGTACTGTCTTGTCGGATGTTGACGGGATAATAATAGTCAATTAGGAACGAGGACGAAATAACAACAGGACACAGATTCACACAGATAGGTTTATTTTATAAAAAGTACTTTTTGGAAGGTAAGGAACGGGAAAGTTAATTCGTCCTCGTTCCTAATGATTTGATGATAAAAGAAATAGATGCCAGGGGATTAGCCTGTCCGGAACCGGTTTTACAGACTAAAAATATCGTAGAAAAAGAAGATACGGAAATAATAAGGGTGATTGTGGACAATGAAGCCGCCAGGCAGAATGTTACACGCTTCCTGGAATCAAGACATTTTGAGGTTTCCACAAAAAAAGCTGACAAAGCTTTTTATCTTACCGGAAAAATAGATAAGAATATACCTGATTCCGAAATTTTTGAGATTAAAGAACAGGAAACCCCAGGCACAAAAAAAATAATGATCATGGCAGCCGGCAATCGTATGGGACATGGAGATGACGAACTGGGCTCCAAACTTATGATTGCTTTTTTAAAAACATTAAAAGAGATGGGACATGAATTGTGGCGGCTTGTTTTTGTAAATGCCGGCGTTAAACTGACAATTTCAGATTCAGAATCCCTGTCAGTTCTCAAGGATCTGGAAAAAGATGGAATTCACATACTTGTATGCGGAACATGCCTTACCCATTTCAATATTCTGGATAAAAAAAAAGTTGGAGAGACTACAAACATGCTTGATATTGTAACTGCTATGCAGCTTGCCGATAAGGTGATTAATATATAATAACTTCACAAAAGAATGTCTCTGAATTGCTTTATTCGTATGGGGTCAAACCCTGTCCAATCCATTTTTGAATGATGTTATTTACGAGATCCTTACCAATTGGTTTTGAATTAATATGATTGTGATAATCTGCCGACAGTATTTTGATATTCTATAACTAATATCGACTGGTTTATGAAAAAACTTTAATAAAAAAGTTAATATAGACCTCGTTCCTAAGGAATGGGGACGAAATAACTTCCCCAAGTAAGCGCACAGATTTAGGTCAGGTTTGTTCGATCTAAAAGTAGAAAAGTTGCAGGAATAGCAGGCTATTTCAATATTTTTC
>Ga0209633_10006449_pt1 | contig 10040 bp, 7 predicted proteins | sample Cruoilmetagenom1_FD_187290 | JGI IMG/M metagenome (GOLD analysis project Ga0209633, IMG submission 187290) | Oil polluted marine microbial communities from Coal Oil Point, Santa Barbara, California, USA - Sample 1 (SPAdes) (version 2) | ecosystem: Environmental > Aquatic > Marine > Oil seeps ... | reverse complement strand
GTGAAATATATCGCTGGCAGAGGAAAGAAAATATTCCCGGAAAATTTCCCTTTACTGCCGGTGTTTTTCCGCTAAAACGCGTTGATGAAGATCCTACCAGAATGTTTGCCGGAGAAGGAGATCCAGCCAGGACAAATAAACGATTTAAACTGGTTTCCGCTAATTCCACAGCCAAACGGCTCTCCACAGCCTTTGATTCAGCGACCCTTTATGGCTATGATCCGGACATTCGTCCTGACATCTATGGAAAAATAGGAACTTCAGGAGTCAGTATCTGCACACTTGATGATGTAAAAGTTCTTTACGATGGCTTTGAACTGTGCGCTCCCACAACCTCGGTTTCAATGACAATCAATGGCCCTGCACCAATTATGCTGGCCATGTTCTTAAATACGGCGATTGATCAGCAAATTGATAAATTCAAAGCTCAAAATAATCGGGAACCTGAACCTGCTGAATATAATAAAATTCGTAAAACAGCGCTCTCCACTGTGCGCGGCACAGTCCAGGCTGATATTTTAAAAGAGGACCAGGGCCAAAATACCTGTATCTTCTCCATTGAGTTTGCCCTGAAGATGATGGGGGATATTCAGGAATATTTTATGAAGAATAATATTCGTAATTTTTATTCGGTTTCCATCTCAGGTTATCATATTGCCGAGGCCGGAGCTAACCCCATTACCCAGCTTGCCCTGACCCTGGCCAATGGATTTACCTATGTGGAATATTATCTTTCACGGGGTATGCCGATTAATAATTTTGCGCCTAATCTCTCCTTTTTCTTCTCCAATGGTATGGATCCTGAATATACGGTTATAGGCCGGGTCGCCCGCAGGATCTGGTCGATTGCAATGAAGCAAAAATATGGAGCTTCGGTTCGTTCCCAAATGCTTAAATATCATATTCAAACTTCCGGGAGATCTCTTCACAGCCAGGATATTCAGTTTAATGATATTCGCACTACCTTGCAGGCCCTGTGCGCAATTTATGATAATTGTAACAGCCTGCATACAAATGCCTTTGATGAAGCAATTACTACCCCCAGCCCTGAATCCGTCAGACGAGCCCAGGCAATTCAACTGATCATCAATCGGGAATGGGGGCTGACAATAAATGAAAATATGAATCAGGGCAGTTTTATTGTAGAAGAGTTAACGCGTCTGGTGGAAGAAGCCGTTCTGATTGAATTTGACAGAATTACTGAACGCGGCGGGGTCCTGGGTGCCATGGAAACCGGTTACCAGCGCAGCAAAATTCAGGACGAGTCCATGCATTACGAGATATTAAAACATGACGGTCGATATCCAATTATAGGGGTTAACACCTTTTGCGATCAAACCGCTGAAGGAGAAGATCTTAACGATGCCGTTGAATTGGCACGGGCTACTGATGAGGAAAAACAGTCTCAGTTAACGCGGTTAAAAGATTTTCAAACCCGGCATGCCGAAGATGCACCAGAGGCTTTGAAACATCTGAAAGAGGTGGCCCTTGCCGGTGAAAATGTTTTTGCCGAGCTTATGAGCTGTGTCCGTTTTTGTTCTCTTGGAGAAATCGTCAATGCCCTGTATAATGTGGGCGGACAGTATCGGAGAAATATGTAATAAGGGCTCGCACAAAAATAACTTTACTTTGTTATTTCCGGTTTACCTGGAAAAGGAGATTTTAATTATGCAAGAAGCAGTAATTGTAGGAGCAGTGAGAACACCTTTGGGCAGCTTTAACGGCACATTAAACAGTTTGGGAGCGACAACGCTCGGAGCGCTGGTTATTGAAGAGTCAATCAAAAGAGCTGGACTTGAAAAAGAGGTGGTTGACGAAATTATTATGGGGCAGGTATTGCCCTGTGGTTATGGTCAGAACCCGGCAAAACAGGCGGCTGTAAAAGCCGGCATGCCCTGGGAAGTTGAATGTATTACCATCAATAAAGTATGCGGTTCATCTTTAAAGGCAGTGATGCTGGCTGCCCAGGCTATTTCTGTGGGAGATGCCGAGGTTGTGGTGGCCGGCGGCATGGAGAGTATGAGCATGGCTCCCTATTATCTGCCCCAGGCCCGAACCGGTTATAGAATGGGTCCCGGGCGGATTGAAGATCATATGATTCACGATGGCTTGTGGGATATTGTAAATGATTTTCATATGGGAATATCAAATGAACTCTGTTCTGAAAAATATAATATCAGCCGTGAAGCTCAGGATCGCTTTGCTGTTGAATCTTATAAACGGGCTATGGATGCCATAAACAACGGAAAATTTGATGATGAGATTTTGCCGGTGTCTGTTCCTCAGCGAAAAGGAGAACCGACTTTATTTTCCAAGGATGAATGCGCGCGAAAGACCGATTATAATATAATGTCCAAAATGAAACCCGCCTTTCAAAAAAACGGGGTGGGCACTGCCGGAAATGCTTCAATTATAAGCGACGGGGCAGCAGCTGTTGTGGTTATGTCACGCAAAAGGGCGACAGCTTTAGGATGTAATATTATTGCCACAATCGGCGCTCAGGCCTCTTATGGCGTTGATATGAAATATGTTCTGGTTGCTCCGATCTGGGCCATTCCCAAATGCATCAAAAAACAGGGAATCAAGCTTGCGGATGTGGATCTTTTTGAAATCAATGAAGCCTTTAGCGGTTCTTCTCTGGCAATCTTGCAGGAACTTGATCTGAATCCTGAAATTATAAATGTTAATGGAGGCAGTGTTTCTCTTGGACATCCAATTGGAGCCAGTGGTTGCAGAGTTTTGGTTACGCTGCTCCATGAAATGAAAAAGCAGAATAAAAATACGGGGTTAGCTTCGTTATGTTTAGGTGGCGGGGAAGCTGTGGCTTTAATCGTTAAACGCTAAAGGAGTTTATATGCCGAAAAAAAAAACAGAAAGTCTTATTCCAGTAGGTAAAAAAATTAAAAAAGCCAGACTTGATAAAAAAAGAACACATGCAGATTTGGCCAATGAAACCGGTTTTTCTACTGATTATCTAAAAAAAGTAGAATCCGGTGAAACCACTCCCCCGGTTGGTACTTTGCTCCAGATTGCAAGAGCTTTGGAAATTGATTCCGATGTATTCTTAAAAGAATCGCCGACCAGCCTTAAAGACCGCATTCAGGCTTATACCAAACGAACGGATAATTATGCCTACCAGACTTTGTCACCAGGAGCGGAAAATAAGCATCTAAAAGCCTTTAAAATTATGATTGATGCAATGCAGGACCACAGGGGTGTGGGCTATCACCATGAAGGGGAGGAATTCGTATATGTCTTAAGCGGTAAAATTGAAGTTATGGTGGGCGATCATGCCAATATTCTTAGACAAGGAGAATCTCTTCATTTTAATTCAGGAATTCCACATAACTTAAAAAATCTCGGCAAAAAACAGGCTGAACTACTGGTAGTGCTTTATGTTCCGTAATGACTAAATTTATTGATACAGGATTATCAGAGAAACCCCTTTTGGCTGGGAAAGATGGGAGTATTTTATGACATTTAAGCTTACAGATGAACAATTAATGATTCAAACCATGGTCAGAGAGTTTTCCAGACGGGTTGTGGCGATCACTGCTGCACAGCGGGATATAACTAAAGAGTATCCTGCTGATAATTTAAAACAAATGGGAGAGCTGGGACTTTTAGGTATGATGGTGCCCTTTGAATATAATGGCTCGGATTCCGATACAATTGGTTATGTGCTGGCCCTTTCCGAAATTGCCTACTCTTGCGCCGCTACTGCCGTAATCATGTCCGTTCATAACTCTGTTGTTTGTGAAAGCATTTTAAAATTTGCTAATGATGAACAAAAGGAAAAATATCTTAAACCCCTGGCTGCTGGAAAATATATTGGCGCCTTTGCCTTAACCGAGCCTGAAGCTGGTTCTGATCCAGTCAGTCAGATCACAACTGCGCAAAAGGACGGCAATTTCTATGTTATTAACGGTACTAAAAGATTTATCACCACCGGCAAAAACAGTGGGCTGGTCATCGTGACCGCCAAAACCGACCCTGCCAAAAAGCATAAAGGCATCAGCGCCTTTTTGGTAGAACATGATACGCCTGGGTTAAAAGTTGGTAATATTGAAGAGAAAATGGGGCTGCGGGCTTCTGATACAACAGACCTTCATTTTGAAGAGTGCCGGGTGCCTGCTGAAAATATGCTGGGTAAAGAGGGCGAAGGATTTAAAATAGCAATGACCGCTCTTGATGGGGGACGGATTGGAATTGCCGCCCAATCTGTGGGGGTGGCTCAGGCAGCTCTTGAGGAGACAGTTAAATATGCCAAAAGCCGGGATCAATTTGGTCATAAAATTTCAAAGTTTCAGGGCCTGCGCTGGATAATTGCGGATATGGCCACCCAGATTGAGGCAGCCCGCCAGTTAACGCTTTCCGCCGCAGCCATGAAGGATCGTGGAGAAAAGTTTACAACCCAGGCTTCCATGGCCAAATTATTTGCATCTGAAATGGTAAACAAGATTACTGCTCAGGCCCTTCAAATGCACGGTGGATATGGGTTCACCAAGGATTATCCTGTAGAACGCTTTTACAGGGATGCCAGGGTCTTTACAATTTATGAAGGAACTTCTGAAATTCAGCGTGTTGTTATCTCCAATAACATTTTAAAAGATAAAAGACGGCCTTGATTTTTATTATTGCACAAAAAGATAATATGTTTGCCGGTAAAAGGTGGCATTTTTTTTCGCAGATAAATTAAAACCACCTTTTTATCTATAGTTATCAATGGATGTAATTCAGGTATGGTTTTTGCAAGCATAAATAGATCAGAGAGAATCATTTTCCAGATAATTTAAATTTTATTAAAATTATGATTATGCCAATCAAAAAATTACTGTTTTTTTATGCGGTCTTGCTTGTTTCAGCCACTTTGCTGTTTGTCAGCCCTGTTATGGCTGATATTTATATGTATATCGACAGCGGCGGTGTTTTACACTTTACCAATATGCCTACTTCATCAGATTATCGTCTTTTTGTAAGAGAGAGACCCAATATAACCAAAAGTTCTGGATTATCCGGCAAATATGACCGTTATATAAAAAAAGCGGCAAATAAGAACGATATCCCTTTCCATTTGCTAAAAGCCCTGATTAAGACTGAATCCAATTTTAACCCCAGTGCGGTTTCCTCAAAAGGTGCCATGGGTCTGATGCAGATCATGCCTGAAACCGCAAAATTACTGGAAATCGATAACCCCTTTGATCCCCAGGAAAATATTGCAGGTGGGTCTAGATATTTAAAATCGTTATTAGATAAATTTGACGGTAAACTTCCCATGGCTCTGGCAGCTTATAATGCCGGACCCACTATCGTGGCCCGCCATAACAGCATTCCTCCATATCCGGAAACGCAAAATTATGTTAAAATGGTAATGAAGTATTATAATCTTCTTAAAAAAACCTGATAATGCAAGTCCATTGATCCATTGATCAATGGCAAATAGATCACCTTTATAGTTAATGTTATATGCTCTCAAAATTGAAGATGGCATTTACGAGGATGCGACCGGATTGGTTGATACCGGCAGATGAATGATAAAAAGTGTACCCTGTCCGTGTTCCTCTTTTTTGCCATATGCAGATGAAGGTGGACTCTTGACTTCTATCTTGCCTTTATGTTCCTGAATTATACCGAAAGTTACCGCCAATCCAAGACCGGTTCCTTTTCCCACAGGTTTGGTTGTATAAAACGGGTCAAATATTCTGTCAATTTTTTCAGGTGGAATTCCATGCCCGGTATCGAGGATATTTATAATTACCTCAGCAGGTTGTACATTATAGTGTGTTGAAATGGTGATCATACCTTCTCCGCTAATAGCATCAAAAGCATTATTCACCAGGTTGATAATTGCCTGTTCAATCTTCTCCTTATCTCCAATAACAGGCGGGAGATAAGGAGAAAGCCGACGCACAAGTGAAACCCGGTCAAGACTGAAGGTATGCTCAACAACTGATAATACCTCTTCTATGGTCTCGTTGATATTTAAAAGGCTCATGGTGCTTTCTGTTCGACGGGAGAATCTGAGCAGGTCTGCAACAATTTTTTTACAAATCCTGGTTTGTTTTTCTATTATTTTTAAATCATTAAAAGCCTGGCTTTTGGGTTTTTCTTCTTCGAGCAAAAGCTGCGCATATCCTAATATAATACCCAGAGGGGTGTTGATTTCATGTGCTATGCCCGCGATAAGCTGGCCGATCGATTCCATCTTTTGTGCCTGTGCAAGCTGTTCCTGAACCAGTTTGAACTCTGTAATATCCCGGCCACTGCATAAAAGTCCCCCAATTTTTCCATCAGCCTCATAAACCGGTATTTTAACCATATGAAGCCATTTATTTTTGTTGTCGCCGGATATATTATTTTCTTTAACCATTGGTTTGCCTGATTTCAGGATCTTGAGGTCTTCTTTGAGGTATTTTTCAGCCACGCTTTTGGAAAAAAGATCAAAATCGGTTTTGCCGATAATTTCTTGTTCCTCCCTGTTGATCAGATCACAAAATGACTTGTTTGCGGAAAGATAAACCAAGTTGAGATCCTGCATGAAGACAAAGTCGGGCGTGGCATCCAGTACAGTCTTAAGAAGCAGGCGCTGTTCTTTAAGAATTTTTTCAGAATTCTGGAGTTCGGACAAATGTGTTTTTAAAGACAGGGCCATGGAGCTGAAACTTTCTGCCAGGCTCTGGATTTCATCGCCCGAGCATTTATGATAAACTCGGCAATTTATACAGCTTGATATTTTTTGGGCATATTCACCTTCAACACAGTCAGGACAAAGAGTTCCTGCCAAATACCAGCAGCGCTGGTGAATTTTTCCATATGCCGGGCACTCTTTTTTGTTGCAGGGCATAATTTCCCAGCAGTTTTTTTTGAGTAAAGGTGCTGTCTGAACATCAAGGTTGCCCATAAGTGCCTGTTCAGAAGATTCATGAAGAATTTTAATGCGGCGGGTTACAGGCAAAGCCACGGCTGTACCTACGAATATGGCAATAATAATGACAACTCCCGTTGACAGAAATGTACTCCACCAGAGACGGTTTATCGCCTCTTGAACTTTAGTCCTGAGTAAGCCCAGGCGTATGGTTCCAACGCGATCTTTGTCAATTATTACAGGAAATGCATAATCGCAAATAAGCTGTTTGCCTGTATCAAGCAGGTGCAAGCTGTATTTTTGAATATCTGAAACAGTATTTGCCCCTTTCAGTTCCACGGGAAAACCGCCTTTGAAAGTATGTACAAGTGGTTTTCCTTTATTATTCAGGACAAATGTATAGAAAATGTCGTCACTTAACCGAACAGTTTCATCCACAAGAATTTTCATCCTGAAAAAATCCACGGCAAGAATTGGTTCAGCCATTCTTGCGGCAAGAGTGGTACCAATTGAAATTCCACGGTTTTTGTTTTCCTCCAGTAAAGCTTCTTTTATGATCATGCTGACAACAAAAAAGATAACTATTCCAAGAAGCAGGAGCAAAGAAAAAAGGCCCAGGTAAATTTTGCTTCGAAAACCGAGTTTCATAGCATATATCCTAATTTAAATTTATCTGCTGAACTGATTAAACACCGATTTTACAGTAGGCTATATTTATAATCAATATCAATATCTTAGCATATTATAATTCAAACAACAATTAAAATGCCTGGGAAATAAATATTTGATTAATACCTTGATATTTAAATATATTATTGCTAAAATAATTTAAATATGGAATTGGATATTTGCCCACAGTATTGCATATCACAGGATGTCGCAGCACACCTTGTCCTTGCGGCAGTGGAAAAAATACAAGAAATGCTGTGATGGTATAGGCTTTAAGATAATGACTTTGGGAAGGCCAGAGGGAGGAAGGCGTATTATAATACTCCGACGACCGATAACGCACCCAAAATCTTTATTTTAGAGTCTATATCTATAATTTGTTTCTTGATCTTTAAATCTTATATATATAAATTAATAGCCAAATCTTAATAAGGCATAAAAATGAAATCTAAAAATATCCCTTTAAATGAACGTATTATTTTTGCACTTGATGTAGATTCTCTGGAAAAATGCGAAAAGTGGCTTGATCTTCTTGGCCCGCATATAAACTTTTTTAAGGTAGGCCTTGAACTGTTTATAGCTGAAGGATTTAAAGCAGTTGATGCAGTAACTAAACGAGGCCATAAGGTTATGGTTGATCTTAAATTTTTCGATGTTCCGGAAACTGTTAGCTCTGCAATTTCAGTCTTAAAAAAACGAAACGTTACTTTTGCTACAGTGCATGGTAATGATCCAATAATACGGGCTGCAGTTAAAGTTAAAAACGGGCTTAAAATTCTTGCTGTAACTGTTTTAACCAGTTTTGACGAAGACGATATGAAAGAGCTTGGATTAACCGGAACAGTAGAAGATTTAGTCTTTCAGCGAGCTAAAAAGGCAATATCACTTGGATGTGACGGTATTATTTCTTCCGGCCGTGAGGCTCAAAGAGTGAGAAACGAACTGGGCAATAATTTTATCATAGTTACACCGGGTATTCGTCCAGGAAAAAATATTGAAATCCCGGAAGATGATCAAAAACGAATTACAACAGCTCAGAATGCTGTAATAAATGGAGCCGACTATGTTGTTGTAGGACGACCCATTAAAATGGCAAAAGATCCAATATCTGTTATAAAATCCATGCAACAAGAAATTGAAAAAGGTTTAAAGGGAAAATAATATGATTTGCGAATTCAAATAAGCTGGAAATAAAGGTTAATTTTTCATGAACAAATTAAAAAATTTAATTAAAACAAGATGTTTTAAACAAACTGATACACCATCTTTTTCATTGGTTTCTGGTAAAAAAAGTTGCTTTTATTTTAACATGAAAAAAGTCACTTATTTCCCGGAAGGCGAATTTCTTACAGGGCAGGCGGTATATGATAAAATTCAGGAACTCGGTCTCAAGCCCAAAGCGATTGGCGGGCTTACTATGGGCGCAGACCCAATAGCGGTTGCTGTTTCCTTTACCTCTTTTTTAAAAGATAATCCTATTGAAGCTTTTTCCATTCGCAAAGAACCTAAAGCGCACGGCCTGGGTTTACAAATTGAAGGAAATATAAAATCAGGAGACCCTGTTATTATTATAGATGATGTTGTTACTACAGGAAAATCCACCATACAGGCTATAAATATTGCAAGAAAACACGGCTTAAATGTTTTATGTGCCATGATTCTTGTAGATCGATGCGAAGAAAACGGACGGCAAAATATTAAAGCTCAAGGAATTGAAGTCTATTCAATATTTACAATACATGATTTTGAAAATATTGATTAGTTTGTGCGAGCCCTTAAAAATTTTATTTCATTGCTTGAATAATTAAGGAGGAATTCAATGTTGAGTTCTCCGCTTCCAGCTCTTCATGATAAAGAAGGAGATAAAATCCCATCCTCTTTTCCATTTGTGGTGGATACCCATGTGCATATTTTTCCGGATGGAATTTTTAAAGCTATCTGGAAGTGGTTTGACCAGTATGGATGGCCTCTTCGTTATTGCCTGAATTCAAGAGAAATACTGGATTTTTTATTATCAAGGGGAATTGACCATATTATAGCCTTTCAATATTCTCATAAGAAAGGCATTGCCCGTGATTTAAATAAATACATGGTTGAAATATGCAGTAAATATCCCGGGCAGGTTACAGGTATGGCAACCATCTTTCCTGGTGAACCTGAAGCCGCCGGCATCCTGGAAGACGCTTTTGAATCAGGTCTGAAAGGAGTAAAACTACACGCTCATGTGCAGTGTTTTGATATGAATTCCGACCAGATGGACATTATTTATGAGGTGTGCACGGCTAATGATAAACCAATAGTGATGCATGTAGGCAAAGAGCCGAAATCTCCAGCTTATAATTGCGATCCATATTTGCTGTGCAGCGCTGAAAAACTGGAAAATGTGATAAAAAAATATCCTGATTTAAAGGTATGTGTGCCTCATCTTGGAATTGATGAGATTGAACCATATCAGCAGCTTATTAAAAAATATGATAATCTCTGGCTTGATACTGCCATGGCCCTG
>Ga0209633_10006448_pt1 | contig 10040 bp, 10 predicted proteins | sample Cruoilmetagenom1_FD_187290 | JGI IMG/M metagenome (GOLD analysis project Ga0209633, IMG submission 187290) | Oil polluted marine microbial communities from Coal Oil Point, Santa Barbara, California, USA - Sample 1 (SPAdes) (version 2) | ecosystem: Environmental > Aquatic > Marine > Oil seeps ... | reverse complement strand
CTATCTAATCCCCCTAACCTCTTTCACAAAGCAACAGCCTATGATCGAACTATGATGTTAGCTAGGACTTGGGGCGAAGAAAAACCCGAACAAGGTGCGGAAATAATAAAAGCCCTTTTTGATGTTTGGTATGAAACACACCCACACCAACATCCCTTTACTAGAGACGAACTTAAAGAGTTTGATATACATACACTAATTGATATATCCCAAAAATCACCCAAGTCTTTTTTAGTAGGTACAACCGATGCATTCATCAAAGCAGTAAAGATAGTTAATTCCGACCCTGAAAAAAAAGATCAATATTACTTTAAAAATCGAAGTATTCACCACAGATTTGGTGTTGATCAATTTATAGGAATATATCATAAAGCACTTTGTAAACTTGCAAAAAGCCAACCTCAAGAAGCACAGTTTTTTCTTAATCAGTTAAACCCCAAAATACACGAGACATTCTTACATTTTCACCTTGAGGCTATATCAGCAAATGGTAAAGCCCTCGCTAATAATTTAATTCCTCTACTCGATATACCTGAAATTTTTGATGCGGGCTGGAGTGGTGCCGATTGGAAATCATTTGCTGATGCCACTAAATCAGCTTTCCCCTTTCTTGATAAACAAAAACGTAATCAAGTTGAATCTCTCATCCTCTCAAACAATGAAGAAATTGAAAGAGCTAAGCGAATTACTCATCAAATAATTAAGGAGGGAGAACAAGAGCCTTACGATACGATAAAACGGGTTATTCAAATTCTAAACTACTCTGGATATACCCAATGGTGCATTCTTGAAACAATTGGAGAAAATCATCTCTCATCTAATATGCAACAGTACCTATTCCAATTACAAAGAAAATTTCCAAACAAAAAAATTGAAAGCCCTAATGACTATGGTATGCATAGAGTCGCCTCTCCGATCAAGAAAGAATCAACAAAAATAATGTCAGATAAAAACTGGCTTAAGGCTATCGAAAAATACGATGGCAAAGAAGATAAGTATCGTCAAAATAGGCTTATAGGTGGTGCTAGTAGTCTAGCAAGCGAATTACATACAGTGGCAAAAGAAGAGCCACAAAGATTCGTCCACTTACTAAGACTAATTCCAAATACTGCCCATCACTCTTATATTGAGCGACTTTTGTCTGGTCTATCTGAATCTGAGTTTATAAATGAAGAATCAATTCGCACAGCAATATTAAATGCGCATAATCGCCCGAAAAAACCCTATGGTTATGAAATTTGTATCCTTATCAGAAATTTTCCTAAAGCCACTATCTCCCCCGAAATATTTTCTATTTTACAATGGTATATCGAACATGGTGAAGCAAAAGAATCTTCACGAGAAACAACAGATAAATCAAATATAAAAGAAATATCCACCATTAACGATTTAGTTAATAGCGAACTACATTTCCATATCATTGGTAATCACGGTGTTCGAGGAATGGCAATGGAAACACTCGCAAAGGTTTTGTGGGAACTTCCACATTATTCGGAAAAAGCTTGGACAATAATAAAAAACAGAATTGAAACTGAATCAGTAGTAGGAGTACGATGCAGTATAATATATCCACTATCACCCTTATATAACAATGATAAGGTCAAATGTGGTAGATACCTTCAACAGCTAGCTTCAAAAAGCATAGTTACAGATGCCAATAAAAAAATATACCCATTAATATCTCATCAAGGAGTAGATCTTCTCAGATACATTCTCCACTGGGTTCCTGAAGTCAGCAGAAAATTAATTGATATACATCTTTCATCTAGTGACAAGACAATACAGTTAATCGGAGCTTGGCATGTTTTTAGTCTTAGTTTTGATATTAGCGAATATGCCAACCTATCAGTTGAGTTACTTGAAAAAAGTGTTGAGCATAGGCGGCTTATGGCAGATGTCGCCGCAAATGCCTTGCATCACCAAGAATGTAGCAATCATGCTGAAGAACTATTAATTAGATTCTTTGACGATGAGGATAAAGAAGTACGAAGACTAGCTTCCCACACATTTTCAAATATAAAATCAGATGATTTTACAAAATACCTAAACCTTTCACAAAAATTTTTAAACTCAAAGGCATTTCATGGGAGATCGTCTTCATTCCTCCATGCTTTAGAAAGAGCAACCTGTAATACCCTTGATCTTGTTTTGGGTGCTAGTGAAAAAACAATACAACTCACAAAGAATGAAGGCGATAATGGTAATACTTATGGCTCTAACATGCATGAATTACAAAAACTTCTGAAATGTGAATACGGTGCTTCCGAAGGAAACCCTGATGCTAGAAAAAGAATTTTAGATATCATTGATTTATTACTCCCTCTAAATATTTATGGAGGTGAAAATATTGCCAAAATTCAAGACCGATAAATGATGAAGGTTCAACCCCTCCCTCTCTTGATAGAAATTTAAACATTATTTCTAAGGCTCAACCTCAATCCAAGTCGTTTCAATATGCCAATACCTATTACCGTTAGACACGCGCATATCACGTTTTCGCTCTAGCTTAGCGCTAACCTTTATAGAAACGTAACCACTCCGCCCTCCCTCACCACCTAAGGAATTATCCTCATTCTGGCAAGTACTATTGCCAGCCTCAGAAAGGCTTTGAGCGGTGCTAACCCCCTCACTAGCTGATTTGAGTTGGGATAGGTTGAACCTAAAATAGATTTGAGCAGTAACATTTCGCTTTTCTCCTGCATTTTCAGTTTTGGTGATTTCAACTTTCTCGACAAATAAATCACAGAGCAATCTCTTTTGTTCTTGGCTGAGATTTTTGACCCTAGTGGAAATATCACTGGAGAGCTGTTTTATATTTTTAACTTCATTACGAACCCAAACCAATCCTTGTAGATCTTCTTCTAGTTTTTGTATTCGAAGATGGACATTATTTAATTCTTTATCCAGTTTCTTGCTATTGGTTTTATATCGCTCCTCATCAAGTACGCCTTTGATCAAAGCGGTATCAAGATTTGGATTTTCAATTTCTGTTATTTCAACTGCTCTTTTTCGTAATGTTTGGAGCTTTACACTTATATCTTTGGTGACCGTGTCTTCACTTTCACTTAACTGAATATACTTTTGAACAAACGCCATCGGATTCTCAAAAGCAGAAAGAATTCTATTCCAAACAAATTCCTCAAGTTGTACTCCAGGAATTTCCAGATTAGGATAAAAAACATCAGTAGCATTGTCAGTAAATCCTTTTCGACGATAGCTGATACCACCTTTGGTTCTTTTCACACCAATTAAAGATTTTGGCCTCGGTAATTCAGATGAAACATCCACAATTTTTCCACTGAGCAAATAGGTTATGTTTGATGAGCCTCCTACTCGACTATCTCGTGATTTTTGTGCTTGAAGAAAAAGAAGCTCTGAGACACAAGAAGGAACAAATACTACCGTCTGCTCATTCTCTCGTAGGTCTTTCCCATTTTCATCTTTCTTGATAGCAAAATGCTTTCCATAATAGATAGTGTTATGAAACATGGTGCGAATCTTCTTTTCCGTCCACCTTGCATTAACACTTTTCTTTCTTACAGATTGTCCTTGAGGTACTTTCAAACGATTTAACTCTAACGAAATTTTAAGATCACCCCATTGCTTATAAACATACCAGTCAAATATTTTCTCAACCCATTCTTTCTCTTCGGGGATTATTTCTAGCTTGCTTCCTTTTCCTCCAATGTTTGGAACTTTTTTATAGCCATAAGGCACAACGCCCCCTATATAATTACCTTGCTCCGCTGAAGTTAGTTTTCCTGAGTAAGTTCGTCCACGAATCAACTCACGTTCAAATTGGGCTATCGCCCCAAACATCTGAAAAATCAAACGTCCAATTGGTCCAGTAAAATCTATATTCTCCTGAATAGATATAAAGCTGACCTCATTTTTCTGAAATTCCTCAAACAACACCAATAGGTGTTTTAGATTTCGAGAAAGACGATCTATTTTCCAAACTACCACTCCTTGAATTTTCTTCTGCTTTATCAGTTCTCGAATTTTTTCTAAGCCTTCACGATTTAAGTCATTCCCGCTTCCAACATCTTCAAAGATTAGGTTTTTATTCGTTTGTAAGTTTAGAGCCTTGTTATCGTTTACATAAGAAAGTAGTCTCTTTCGCTGATGTTCAGGACTGTAGCCATCCTGTTTCTGTTCGGGTGTAGAAACACGAATATAGATTGCCACCATTCGTTTCGGAGCCGATGCATTGAAATCAACCATGTCATGAAGTTATTTATCAAATCTTATATCCCTTTCGCTGAATGTCTAACTTTTAACAACGATTGTTGGAGAGAAGCGAAGATACCAAGTAAAGCTAACCCCCTCAAAAATTCAGCCTCATGCCTCATCTTATGGTCATTTGGTTCAATGACCTGATAAGTAAAAATGGTCTTATACGTTTGAAATACTTCCTGACTGTTATTGCTTTCCAATGTTTTCATACAAAGGCAAGCTAGGCGAAAATAATGACTAGATCAAGACCCCATCTTAATCTAATCTTAATGTTTAATTATAACAACCCACGCTCAGCTAATGACACTGTACCCGAAGTACCAACAACAATATGATCCAACACTCTGATTTCAAATATTCCCAAAGCTTCTTTTAATTTTTGCGTAATACTACGATCAGATTCACTAGGGTTAGGATCACCTGATGGGTGATTATGAGCAAAGATGACAGAAGCAGAATTAAACTCCAACGACTTTTGAGCCACCACTCGAATATGGACAGACGCTCCATTAATTGTACCTTGGAACAATTCTTCATATGCAATAACCGTGTGTCTGTTTGTGAGAAATAAAACAGCAAACACCTCATTTTTCCTTTCAGCCAGCTTTAGCTGGAAAAACTGTCGTACCTGTTCCACGTCATCCATTTTTTCACCTACTTGGTACTTTTCAGTCAATACAGATAACGCGAGCTTTACAACACTATTCTTCTCAGATTCAATTAGGTGAGCGGGAGACAGCCCTTCAAATTGATCAACTAGTCTTCTTTGATAAATTGTTGTTGTATCTTCTACTTTTGGCATTGGTTATTGAATAATATTCAACGCTATAGAACTAACAACTGATTTTTTCGCCGTTTAAAAACGATATTTCTAATATTCACGGTTAATTTCCTTGATTTACGGACAAATATGGTCAAAAAACATCACTTTACAGGTTAAATTAGACATAATAACTATTATGAATATAATAGACACATATTAATCAAAGGAAATGCCAATTATGAAAACAGTCGCATCCAGAGAAGCCAAAAGTCAGTTTGGTCAAATAATGAATACAATTCCACGTGAACCTGTACAAATCACAAAGCATGGTAACCCTGTAGCAATTATTATTTCACCTGAAGAATATGAAGACATGGGCGGTGAAAAAGCTCGTCTGACTGCGCTGATTCGCAGAACTCAACGCGAAGCCAAAAAGAATGGATTAACGGCTGAAATTCTTTCTGAACTTCTTCATGAAAAATAGTAAATGTATCGTTTGTGACACTAATGTATTAATCAGTGCATTCTTACTAAGTAACTCTACCCCTGATAGAGTTATTTCTTGGATAAGAAAGAATGGGATATTTTTCTTTAGCGAAGCTACTTTTGATGAATTTAAAGAAGTCCTACATCGTCCAAAGCTACAGAAGTATTTGGTGTCTCAAGATCTTCAAGAAATATTGACTCTATTCAGAAACGAATCACAGTTCATTAACATCAATCAAGAAGTCCAGCTTTGTAGAGACCCCAAAGATGATAAATTTCTCACCGTTGCATTAGAAGGAAAGGCTGACTATCTCATTAGTGGTGATCAAGACCTCTTAGTATTAAAGAAAATTGGTCATACACCAATTATCACCCCTCAATTATTTTTATCAAAAATTGAGGCTACTGATTAACCTCTACAACGGAATAAAGAATGGCTTATCTACTGGCTCTGGTCTTCTATTTTGACCAACTTTAACTGGATTAATTCGACTCGCTCGAAGCATATTACCTTGTTTATAAAATGGCTTGGTTCGTAGTTTTATCGGTGGTTTGTTGGAATGGAAAATCAACACCTCATTATCTCTCATCTGAATAATTTCTGATTCAGTCATCAAGTGTTCTTGCTGCACTCTCGCATTACGTCCAAACCCTGACTGAATCCACTGGTTTCCCATACGACGTTCCAAAGATTTAGCTGTATCCAGCGCAATCCCCCCAAAGTAAATTTCAGATTGGAGTCCATCAAGGATAGTTTCTGCTCCTGATCTCCCATACCGCGACTCAAGTTGAGCCAGTGATTGAAGCATGACCCAAAAGCCTACTTTATATTTACGAGCCGTAGTTGCAAATACTTCAAAATTTGGAATGGTTAAATGCCCAAACTCATCCAGCAACAAATAACAGGGAATATTTCGTGGACTCAAATCACTCAATAATGAATTAAACAACTCAGTAAAAAACTGATTCAGAATAAAGGAATAAAACGGAAGGTCTTGCTGTCTGACTTTGACATATAAAACGGTCTTTTGTTTGCGTAACCGCTTAAAATCAAAATCATGCAGAGACGTTAAATTAGCAATATCAGGATTACCCAAAGCATTTAACGCAGTATCAGCCGTACTCAGGAAAGATAATACTGTTTTCTCGTTACCACTGATAAAACCCTTGTAGTCATAGAAAGTAGCCGAATCATTGACGGTTGCCCGTGCCACAAAACTATCAATCCGACTGCCCGAACTACATGAATCCCAGTTATTCAGCAAGTATTTCACATTAGCAAGATTCACATAATCTTCATCACCAATATTCTTGAGGCACTGGATAAAAATACGAATTATTTTTTCTCCTCCTGCTGTCCAAAATGGGTCAGAATCGGTTGGCATAGCTGACCGCATAATTAAGTTAGCCACTTGAGCAATTTCGGTATAACTGGAAGCATTTGTTAACGGATTATAACCTTGGCTTTCCGTTACATTCATTAGATCAAGCACCTGTATATCAAAGCCTTTCTTTTTCAGATCGCCCGACGTCTGATCATACAACTCCCCACTCGTATCCAACGTGACCATAGAACAATTATCCAAGGTCAGTAAATTGGGAATAATAAAGGTAGAAGTCTTTCCTTTCCCAACTCCAGCCACCGTCAACAGACTTTGAAAAGACACTTTTTTGGAGAATCGTCTTTTGTACCCATCCACCAAAAAACCTTTATGAAAGCTATTGAGTAAAAGGTACTGAGACCACGGTCGCATAAAGCGAGATCCACGTATTATCCGCCCAGGAATTAAGAACCCAATAATCCCTGAAAGTAATAACCAAATACCATGAAAAACCCCTCCAATTACTCTTAAAATACTTCCTGCAAAAGGAAGCCTAAAAGCCCAAGCTAGACCAACCAAGAAAATAAAAAGAGTTAGTATTTGCGCCACTATCGGAGGCAAATTAAGGGAAATCATGTACGAAGCAATATACTGAATTATTGCAGGAAGAACACCGACAACCAGTAAAAAACGAAAATACCACTTATTCACGAGTACGCCCTCTCAATTTATTTTTTCGTAATTGATTGAGTTCCTTTTGGCGACTTTCTAAGATTTCATACTGTGTCAACATCAACTTAAACTCGTCATCCAACCCCAAGGTTTTCAAACGAAAACGAAGTCGGCTGTCCAGCACCGCCACACCCCATGTTGAACCCCGTTGGTAAAGCGATAGTCGATCTTTACCAAGCATAACTTCCAGTTCTTCAAATGAATTAGACTGATTAAAAGCTGTCTCAATTTTTAACTTAGTTTCTTGTTTACGACTTAGCTTACCGGTCCGCTTCGTATAAGCATATTCACGATCAGTTGTTTTTTCCCGTTCCTTACTTTTTCCATAAATGACTTTTTCACCCAAGGCTGGATATTGTTTGATTTTGTACGCTTCTAACTCTTGTTGAATTCGTCCAAACTTCGCCTTGCTCAGTCTCATCCTTTTCCTACTCTTAATAGTATTGCTACTGATCAAAAGATGAAGATGTAAGTGTGGTTGATCATTGTGAATTCGACCGTAGACTAAATTATCAGGCGCACGTTTTTCAATATATCGTATTGCCAAGTCTTCTAATATTTTGACCTGTTCCTTTTCGGGCAAAGAAACGCCTTGTTCCAAATTAATAATTTCATGGTAAATAGCATTTCCTCCAGCTCGACGTGGAAGGTATTCATAGTTTTCCATAAACTCTTTTTCCAAGGCTTTAAAGTCACCACTATCTGCATACAGATTATGCGTTAACGACCACTGGTTCCCATCTTTATCCATATACGAAATAAGCTGTCCAAAGGTGGGTGGTTTACGGCTGAGGCTTTTGAGTATCATGAGCGTTTATTTTTCCCAAGTGGATCACGTACAAAGTTTTGAAGAAAATCCTCTACATCGTGAAGTAGTTTCTTGGTTTGACGTTTTTCTATCAATCGCCCGATAGCATTTGATTTATGTGCCAACTGATTAATGTTGTTTGCCATGCCACGAAGTTGTCGATATAGGTCGCTCAAAATTATTTCAATATCTTTTGAGGGAACGTTTTTCTGTTCACGATAAGCACAGCTTTCTAGCCAAATTTGCTGAAAAACCGTTCGGTCATTTACCTTCGCAATACGTAAAATTTCTCGAAATTCTGTATGACTCAATGAACCCTGAACACGATTCTTTCGGTGCTTGTTTTTATAATAATGTTCACGTTTATACTGAAGACGTGCCTCATGATTTTCTTCCTCAATGGTCATAACGACTCGTCCTTGAATCGAAGTTGAGAAGTTTATTATTGGCATTATTGTTTTGGGGTTCTAAGGGGCTTCCCCTTAGCAAGTGCATGTCATCAATTTTACATATTTTTATTATAGAAAAATTTTTAAAATTGTCAGCTCTGACATGCAAACTTGCAGTCGAACATCGTGCCACCAAAACCACCCCATCCAAGTACTGAAATTCAGTTGCTCGATGGAGAAATAAAACCCAACTAGTAATGGATAAAAATTTCACTACGCTACCCATAACATGCCCGAACAATGGTGGGAACATTACGAAACGGAAGATGATTTTGAGCACACAAAAACTGCCAAAATCGCGAATCAAAACGATCTTCTCCGAAAGACTTTTTGTGTCGGCGGAGTCATTGAACGAGATCACAACGTTTCGGCACTGAACAATGCCCAGCAGTCCGCCCTGAACTTTGCCATTCAGGAATACGAAGTTTTCCACCCCAATCAAAACATGGGCGAAGAACGTAGTACCGGTATTGTTAACTTGTTTCATAAAAGATTCCGATGGAAAATTACTTACTATGACCGTGAGGCATGGAATACTGGAAGAAAGATAAATAGCGGTATTCCCGAATGCGCATTTAGCACTTATCGGGTACTTTCAATTACACAGATAGCCCCTGATACCAATTAAATTGACAATGTTTGCCAATTTACTATACTTAGTCATACTACATAATCACATTTGGATGACTTTGATGGCAACCATGAACATCTCATTACCTGACTCGTTGAAGCACTATGTCAAAGAACGGGTTACCTCTTCGGACTATAGCAATCCTAGCGACTATGTCCGTTCGCTTATTCGTCTTGACCAAGCTCAGGAACGACTTGAGAACCTTCTGCTGGAAGGTCTCAATTCTGGAACGCCAACGCCTCTCGAAAAGAGCGATTGGGAAAATTTTCGTAACATTGTTGACCAACATCGTTAATGCCCTTTCCCAAAATTATCGTCTACCCCCAAGCGAAGCAAGACATAGCCGAAATAATTAAATATCTTGCTAAAGAAGCTTCTCCTGATAACGCCGACGAGTTTCTTGTTCAACTCAACGACTCATTAGAACTACTTCGCCATCAACCTAGTCTCGGGGTATTACGCTCATACAAATCACCGCTACTACAAAACGCCCGTATGAAACCCATTAAAGGATTCCCAAAACATCTTATTTTTTACCAAGATAAAACGGATACTATTCACATTATCAGAATCATTCACAGTTCAAGAGACATTGACGATCTCTTTGCCTAAT
>Ga0209633_10006447_pt1 | contig 10040 bp, 6 predicted proteins | sample Cruoilmetagenom1_FD_187290 | JGI IMG/M metagenome (GOLD analysis project Ga0209633, IMG submission 187290) | Oil polluted marine microbial communities from Coal Oil Point, Santa Barbara, California, USA - Sample 1 (SPAdes) (version 2) | ecosystem: Environmental > Aquatic > Marine > Oil seeps ... | reverse complement strand
TTGCACAAAGATAGACGAGCAGGATGTAATATGCAAGGACTCAGGAAAAAACAGTCGCTCCCGCTATTCACAGATCACTTTCACATAATAAGGTTCCTCATTTTCGGTCTGGCGACTTAAAATATATAGTCCCGGTGGCAGGAAACTTAGATCCACATGTTCCTGGCCCCCTTCCATTTCAATGATTTTTACAAGCAGTCCGGCATTGTTGAGGATGGTAAGCCGGGCGCTTTCCGGTACAGGTTCCATATAAAGCATTCCCTTAACCGGATTGGGATATACCTGTAATTCGTTTTGCTTTGCTCTGGAATTCCTGCTGTCAGCTGTAATATCTGGTTTCACGAGTCTTTTAGTGGTAAATAGCCGGTATTCACCCGCTGCAAGGGAGATGGTTTCCTGCGGATCGCTAACATTGATACTATCCCCTTCAAAATAACTGTACCACCATCCGGTCTTGCTAAAGGAAGGATTTACATCAAGATTCTCGACATCAAAATTTCCAATAATGCGAACATCCATATCCGTATGATTGATCTCAATCCTTTTGCCAGCACCCGATACGGAAAGGGTAAAATCACCGGAGCTAAAAGCAGGTTCATTTCGCTTCAGATTGATTAATGCGGACCAAAGCTGGTATACTCTTCTTCTGACACCTGTATCATAGTAGTCCCACCGGATAGGCTTGTTACAGACTCGGCAGTCGTGGTCAATACTATAATCATACCCCAATTCTCCGAATTGCCAGATCATCTTGGGTCCGGGAACCGGAAAGAAAAAAACCCCGGCCAGCGCCATTCGTTCCAGGGCTGTGTTTTGTTCCTGGATATCATAGGAGCCCGAGGAGTTCCCATAGTTTATATTTTTATACATGAGACGTTCTTCGTCGTGACTTTCCATGTAGCCCACCAGCAAGGGCTTTGTCCAGAAGCGCTCCAGGTAAGAGATCCCGCTGAAATCCGAACCATCCTCATAGCCCATAGTTGCTTCGTTATACGCACCGTTGAGGTTTCCCCAGATCATCATACCCTCCTCAGAAAGCTCGAACTCTTCTGCATTGGCAGTGAAGTGCTCCAGGATTACATAGGTATTTGCTTTGACCTGCCAGATCTGATTGGCCATTCGCTTCAGGATGTTGATGCGGGACAAATCATATCCGCCTCCATCGCCCGCAGTGTTTGTAAATCCTTTGGTAAAATCAAAGCGGAATCCATCCACATGAAATTCCTTAAGCCAGTAATGGTTTACACTGTCAACGAAATTCTCAGTGGCCTGACTTTTGTGATTGAAGTCGTAGCCCCACGAGAAGACAGGATTGGGAGACTCCACATTGTACCAGGGATTGTCGGCACTTACTTTACTGGTGGATTGGTCATAATATAGCTGGACCAGGGGTGACTGGCCATAAGAGTGATTCAGGACCATATCGATAAGAACCGCAATTCCCCTTTGATGACAGGAGTCGATAAAGACCTTCAGGCTGTTGGCCGGACCGTAATATTTATCCGGGGCAAAATAGAATGATGGATTATAACCCCAGCTTTCATTTCCTTCAAATTCATTGACAGGCATTAATTCAATGGCATTGATTCCCAGTTCTGAAAAATAGTTCAGTGTATCGGTCAGGGTTTGCCAATCATGCGCTTCCAGAAAATCACGCAGCAACAACTCGTAAATAACAAGATTTTCCTTCTCCGGAGCTACAAATCCGGAGTCTCCCCAGGTGTATTGAGGCCTGTCAGTTTGAAACACGCCGCATATTCCTGTGGCATAGTTAGCCGGATAGGGTTTAAGCTCAGGATAGGTTTCCTCAGGTATCCACTTATCGTTCCAGGGGTCGAGTACTTTTTCGCTATAGGGATCAGCAATGGTCAGCGATCCATCCACCAGGTACTGAAAAGCATATTCTATTCCTGGCTCAAGGCCATCAAGAGTTATCCAGAACCTGCTTCCATCCTTATTCATCCTGAATCCTGATCCGGGAGTCCATTCATTGAAATCGCCGATGACAAAAACATGCTCTTTGCCGGGGGCATAGAGCACCAGCTGGACTTCTTGATTGTCAATATAATTGACCCCATCCACAAGGGATGCCGGCAAGGGCACTTCCGACATGGTTTCAAGCACATGAATAAAAACAGAGTCAGCAGCCTCTTCGTCACCCGAACTTGCTTTAATATGGATCCAAAAATCGCCCGACATATCCATAATAAAATCATGACTTATGCTTGTTCCGCTTACGGTCTTAACCAGTGTTTCCCCATTATACAGGGACAGATTCGATGCTTTATTTGAAGCTGCTTCAAATTGAACTGTATCTCCCGGATTCACCACAAGGTTTTTATCAGGCTGGATGATAGTTACGGCATAGGCATCATCAAATACCTCCGCAAAAATATCCTTTCCTCCATCATCTTTTCCTTCCTTACTGGAGTCGGCGCTTCTGAAAACAAAGGCCAGATGGGTGATGGTTTCATGGGCAGGCACTCCGTAATAGTCCCTGATAGTGGGCCCGATTTCGAGCGAATAGAGGTTGGCCTCCACCCATGTTAATTTGGTTTCCTCAGTATTTACCCCCCAGTTGGTCTTCACATATTTCCAATCACCCAGATCAGTGCTTTGATCGGTAATCACCCCTGTATGGGCATAAACATCACCATTAAAATCTTCCAGTCCGCCGGTTCCCAAAGTGGCATCGTAGTAGATGGTGACAGCATATCCGGGTGTGGGCAAATCCGGATCGCTGGTAATGATCTGTGCTTCTGTATAAAAAGAGGGAAGCAGTAAAACGAGTAGTAAAATTAGGGTGGATCGTTTCATAAAACAAAGATGTGAAAAAAGGGTATGCTGCCGGCATACCCTTTATAAGTAACCTTAAACTAATTATAAGTGGAAGAGGGTTCTGCTGCTGAAGAGATTTTTAAAAAACAGCAGCTATAGGAAGCTCAAAATCAGAGGCGCTATCACCGGCAGAGTTGATATTACCTTGATCGGGGACTAATTACGTGATTCTTCCACAGACATGCATCTTTTCAGTTCCAAAAATGACCGGAAATCTCCGCAACCGATTGCATAGAGTACCGGGTTTTTCTAATACTGAGGCTTAAGTTTTTATTACCTTTACATCACAAATGAGACTATGCAAAGTGGCCGGGTCACCATAAAAGATATAGCCAGAGAGCTGGGGATTTCCCCTTCTACAGTTTCCAGGGCCATAAAAGATCATCCTGATATCAGTTCTGATACTAAAAAGCTGGTAAATGATCTTGTAGAAAAGCTTAAATACAAGCCCAATGCATTGGCTCTCAGTCTTCGTTCAAGAAAAACCAACCTTATTGCACTGGTGGTGCCTGAGATTGTACACCATTTTTTTTCGTCGGTGATATCGGGGATCGAAGAGGTGGCCCAGGAGGCGGGTTACCATGTGATGATATTTCAGTCTAATGAAACCTACGAAAGGGAAGTCGACATCGCGCAGTCCCTTACTTCGATTCCCATTGATGGTCTTCTTGTTTCCATTGCAAAAACATCCCGGAAATTCGGGCATTTCAGGGATCTTATAAATCAGGGAATTCCTCTGGTCTTTTTTGACCGTGCCTGTGAAGAAATCGAAGCAGATAAAGTGATTGTAGATGATTTTAATGGAGCTTATTGTGCAGTGGAACATCTGATCCGTTCCGGTTGCAAGAGAATCGCCCATTTTGAAGCACCACAGCATTTGCAGATCGGCTATCAGCGTAAACGTGGCTATATCTCTGCACTTGAAAAGCATGGAATTGAGCCGGATGAGGACTTAATGATTAAATGTGATTCTCTTGCCGAAGCTCTTGAGCTTACCCCGAAAATTATGCGTCTGGATAATCCTCCTGATGCCGTATTTGCTGTTAATGACCTCACGGCTACCGGGGTAATGAAAGTATTAAAACAACTGCATTACAGGATCCCGGAAGAGGTTTCTGTAATTGGTTTTACGGACGGATTGGCGGCGAGTATAATCGATCCCCCGCTGACCAGTGTGTGTCAACATGGCTTTGAAATGGGAGAGAGAGCCATGGGCATGCTTCTGCAGCGCATGGATGTGCTGGAAGAGGACGTTCCTGCCCGCACGGAAATTCTTCCTACAGAATTGATTGTCCGGGAGAGCACCAGGCCCATTCCGAATTTATGATCTTCCAGATGGTTCCGCAAACGATTGAAATAAGGGTTTAATTGATTTACAGCCTATTGCATTCTCTTTTTCTGTGGGAATCCTCATATAAATCCTCCTTTTTTAATATTTTTGTTCTTAAACTTACTCCACCTGATTAATTCTATAAGCAACACAAGATGAGTCTCTGATGCTATTTGGTAAAGAATGGCCAGGCACTTAAAACAAACGCTATGAAAAAACCAAAACTAAGCTTCTGGCAAATATGGAACATGAGTTTCGGCTTCCTCGGAATTCAGTTTGGATTTGCCCTGCAAAATGGAAATGTTAGCCGGATCTTCCAGACCCTGGGAGCTGAAATTGACCAGATCCCCATCCTCTGGATTGCGGCTCCTGTTACCGGACTTATTCTTCAGCCCATTATCGGGTACATGAGTGATAAGACCTGGGGGAAGCTGGGACGAAGGCGTCCATTTTTTCTTGTTGGGGCTATTCTGGCATCTATAGCTCTGATCTTGATGCCCAATTCTCCAGCTCTTTGGATTGCTGTGGGAATGTTATGGATTATGGATGCTTCCATCAATATTACTATGGAACCCTTCCGGGCATTTGTGGGAGATATGCTGCCCAATGAACAACGGACCAAGGGTTTTACCATGCAGAGCTTCTTTATTGGAATTGGTGCATTTGTGGCCTCCTGGCTTCCCTATATGCTTTCGGAGTGGTTCAATATTTCAAATACCGCTCCAGAGGGAGAGATTCCCCAGACCGTGGTTCTTTCCTTTTACCTGGGAGGTGCGGTATTCCTTCTGGCGGTGTTGTGGACGGTGTTCCGGACCAAGGAATACTCACCCGAAGAGCTGAAAAGTTTCACGGAAGAGTCGGAGACTGATGTGGAGGTTCATGATGAGACCTCAGAACCATTAAATAAGTACTTAAGAAGGGGAATTCTCTGGACCATTGTGGGACTGATATTTGCCTTGCCAGTATACTTTTTAAAACTGGAAAAGGAGCTGTACATTCTTTCAGGTGGTTTTGCCCTATTTGGGATCCTCCAGCTGGTAACAGCAAGCCTGGTGGGCAGGCACAAGGAAAAAAACGGCCTGGTAAGCATTATCACGGATCTTTATCGCATGCCGCTGACCATGAAACAGCTGGCCATTGTCCAGTTCTTCTCCTGGTTTGCCCTTTTCAGCATGTGGATCTATATGACACCCGCGGTTACCTCACATATGTATCATACAGCCGACCCAACCACCGTGGCCTATAACGAGGGGGCCAACCTGGTGAGCGGGATGTTTGGATGGTACAATCTGTTTGCAGCGGCATTCGGACTGGTATTACTTCCTTTCCTGGCCAAGCTGACAAACCGAAAAATCACCCATGCCATCGCATTGATTGTAGGTGGAGTAGGACTGGCCTCCATTCTTATCCTGAACAATCCTCAGCATATGATCTTCTCCATGATAGGTATAGGTCTTGCTTGGGCCAGTATTCTGGCCATGCCCTATGCAATCCTGACCGGATCACTGCCATCACATAAAATGGGAGTTTATATGGGCATATTCAATTTCTTTATTGTAATCCCACAGATTCTGGCGGCAACTATTCTGGGTTTTATGGTGAAGTCGCTCTTTGGAGGTGACAGCATCTATGCCCTGCTTACAGGAGGTATATCGATGGTGGTGGCTGCAGTGCTGATTTTGTTTGTGAAAGATGTGCATAATAAGTAGTCAAACAGGAAAGTCATGATAGGATATTATAAAGCAGATCCGTGGAGTATTGTAGAGGAGGGATTTGATCCAGCCATGCAGGAGGCTTCAGAAAGTATATTTAGCCTGGGCAACGGCCGGATGGGTCAGCGTGCCAATTTCGAAGAGCATTACTCCGGAGAAACCCTCCAGGGAACATATCTGGCCGGGGTATATTACCCCGATAAGACACGGGTGGGATGGTGGAAGAATGGCTACCCTGAGTATTTCGCCAAGGTGCTTAATGCTCCCAATTGGATCGGTATTGATATTGAAATTGATGGTGAGCAGCTGGATCTGAATCGCATTAATCCGGTGGAGTTCAGGCGCGAGTTAAATATGCAGCAGGGCTACCTGGAACGCACCTTTGCCATCTATGTGGGCGAGGCGAGACTGGAAATAGCTGCTCGAAGGTTCCTGAGTATGAAACGTGATGAGATCGGGGCGATACGTTATGCCATTCGCTCAGTCGATTTTTCGGGAGATATATCCTTTACCCCCTATATTGATGGCAATGTTGTGAACCAGGATTCAAACTACGATGAGCATTTCTGGGATATGGTAAGCTCCAAGGCGGTGGCCGGATCGGCTTACCTGATGGCGCGCACCAAAAATACAGGTTTTGTGAGCTGTATGACCATGAGCTATATGGTGGAGATGAATGGGGAAACAGTTTTGATAGAACCCGAAGTGCTTGAGAAGGAAGATTATGTTTCCAACAAGCTTCAGCTAAAACTGGATCAGGGAGAAGAAGTCATCTTCTACAAATTTGTATCTGTGCTTTCTTCAATGAATCACAAGCCAGAAGACATGGTTTCCTCCGGGATTAATATTCTGATCGAAGCCATGAGTATTGGTTTTGATGCCTTATTTGAGGAGCATATTGCAGTCTGGGAGGAGAATTGGGCCCATTCGGATATAATTATTGAAGGCGATATTGCGGCGCAGCAAGGGATCCGTTTTAATATTTTCCAGCTGAACCAGACCTATACGGGAAAAGATGAACGACTGAATATTGGTCCCAAGGGATTTACCGGGGAAAAGTACGGAGGAAGCACCTACTGGGATACCGAAGCCTATATGATCCCTTTCTATCTGAGTACTGCCAGTGAAGAGGTCGCCCGCAATCTTTTAGTTTACAGGTATAAGCACCTGGAGAAAGCCATCGAAAATGCAGAAAAACTGGGATTCACCGATGGCGCAGCACTCTACCCCATGGTGACCATGAACGGGGAGGAGTGTCACAACGAATGGGAGATCACCTTCGAAGAAATTCACCGGAATGGTGCCATTGCTTTTGCCATCTATAACTACGTCAGGTATACTGGCGACAGGGATTATCTTGCTCCCAAAGGACTGGAAGTTTTGATTGCCATATCCCGCTTCTGGAAGCAACGGGTTAACTGGTCGAACGAGCGTGGAAAATATGTGATGCTGGGTGTAACCGGTCCCAATGAATATGAGAATAATGTAAACAACAACTGGTACACCAACAAGATGGCCAGCTGGACATTTTCCTACACACTGGAAGAGCTGGAGCGTTTGAAAAATGAAAATCCGGCAGCTTTTGATCTCCTTACAGGGAAAACCGGATTGAAGCTGGAGGAAGAGGGTAAAGCATGGAAGGACATTGTTGAGAAATTCCATTTCCCTTATGAAGAAGAGTTGCAGGTGTTTTTGCAACAGGATGGATTTATGGACAAGGAGCAATTGATGGCAGCAGATCTGAATCCGGCCGAAAGACCCATCAACCAGCACTGGTCATGGGATCGCATCCTGCGCTCCTGTTTTATAAAACAGGCCGATGTGCTTCAGGGTATTTATGTTTTTGATGATCAGTTTGACCAGCAGACCATCCAGCGGAATTTTGATTTCTACGAAACCCGGACGGTGCATGAAAGCTCCCTGTCACCCTGCGTGCATGCCATCCTCGCTAATCGTATCGGACGATCTGAAAAGGCCTATGAGATGTACCTGAGGACCTCCCGACTGGATCTTGATGATTATAATAATGAAGTAAATGAGGGGCTCCATATTACCAGCATGGGTGGCACCTGGATGTCGGTGGTCCATGGCTTTGGTGGAATGATGGTCAAAGACGAGTTACTCAGTTTCGAACCACATCTTCCGGCAAGCTGGGATGCACTTTCCTTTAAGATTCTCTACCGGGGACGAACTCTGAATGTGCAAATTGAGAAGAAGAAAGTGACTATTACTAATCTGGCCGGAGAAGGGCTGGATCTTTACCTGGATGGTTCAAAGGTATACCTTGATGAAGCAGGGACTGTGATTGTGGAACGTTAAAGGAGTTTACAGGTCAAAACCCAGATTCATGAGGTTAGTTCGCTCATGGATATGGATGGCCTGGAATCCCAGTTCTTGTGCTGCCTTAATATTGTGGATAGTATCATCAAGGAATAGTGTTTCTTCTGCCTTGATCGCTGCATCCTTGATTACATATTCCCAGGCTTCGGGATCCGGCTTGTTCCAGCCAATCTCGTGAGAGTAATATAACTTCTTAAATACCTTATGCATGGGTTCTCCTGCCACATCAAGATACATCTTCTCAAAAACCTCTACATGCAAAGCAGATGTATTGCTAAGCATATAGAGATCGTAGCGCTTAGAAAGAACTTTCAAGAGCTCAATCCGATCTTCAGGAAAGCGGACCAGCATAGCATTCCAGGCGTCATCAAAAGTCTGATCGCTCATATCAACTCCTGCTACCTCCCTGATCTGATCCCGGAATTGTTCCGTATCCAGCTTACCTGTCCCATATTTATGAAATATATCAGTACTCATTGAATCGAGTATATCCATCAGTTTGGCCGGGAATCCCAGCTCGTAAAATCTTTTCAATGTAGCCTGGACATTTATGTCAAGAATTACTCCACCCAGGTCGAAGAGGATGTTTTTAAAGTTCGGTGCTTGTCCCATCCATTTTGTATATTCGTAAAGACCCAAAGATAGAGAAAAACCAAAGAGCCATGCTTATCGATGGAACACATTACCGGGCAATCTGGATGGATGAGGATCCAGGGATCGTCAAAGTGATAGACCAACGGCTTCTTCCCTTTGAGTTTCGGATTCTGGAATTGAAAAGTATGACAGATGCTTATGATGCCATTGCCGGTATGGCGGTGCGCGGCGCTCCCTTAATCGGGGCAACGGCTGCATTTGGACTTTACCTTGCAGCATTTCGAAGCAGTCCACAGAATTGGTGTGATGAGCTAAAGGCTGCTGCTGAAAAGCTTCTCTCCGCCAGGCCCACCGCTGTGAATCTTAGGTATGCTGTGGACCTGTTGATGGAAAAGGTCATCTGTGCAGGTTCCCGGGAGTCTATGATAAAAGAACTTTTTCACCTTTCCATTCGTTTTGCCGAGGATGAAGTGATCCGTTGTAAAAAGATTGGAGAATATGGTGTAGAACTGATCCGGGAGATCAGCAAAAAAACTTCCGGCCCTGTCCAGATTCTGACCCATTGCAATGCGGGTTGGCTGGCCTGTATAGATTATGGTACAGCCCTGGCGCCCATTTACCTGGCTCATGACCAGGGCATTCCAATACATGTTTGGGTAGACGAGACCCGTCCCAGGAACCAGGGAGCCCGTTTAACAGCCTATGAGTTAGGTCAGCACGGGGTACCGCATACGGTGATTGTGGATAATGCAGGAGGACACCTGATGCAGCAGGGAGAGGTGGACCTGGTGCTTGTGGGAAGCGACCGCACCACCCGGACCGGGGATGTGGCCAATAAGATTGGCACCTATCTGAAGGCCCTGGCAGCAAATGATAATGGGATACCTTTCTATGTGGCGCTGCCCTCAACCACCATAGACTTCGAACTGACAGATGGGCAAGAGATAGAGATCGAAAATCGGGATGTTCAAGAAATTACCCATATGGAGGGATTAAACCAGGAAACTTCGGGAATAAGTACTGTAAGAATTCTGCCCGAAGGATCCAGGGCCCTGAATCCTGGTTTTGATGTTTGCCCGGCCAGACTGGTCAGTGGATTAATTACTGAGAGGGGAATCTGCGAGGCATCTGAAACGGGAATTAAATCGCTGTTTGATAAGTAGCTTACCTATGCGAAAGGCCGTCAATATTCTGATTCTTTTCTGCCTTTGCCTTGGCGGGTATTC
>Ga0209633_10006445_pt1 | contig 10044 bp, 8 predicted proteins | sample Cruoilmetagenom1_FD_187290 | JGI IMG/M metagenome (GOLD analysis project Ga0209633, IMG submission 187290) | Oil polluted marine microbial communities from Coal Oil Point, Santa Barbara, California, USA - Sample 1 (SPAdes) (version 2) | ecosystem: Environmental > Aquatic > Marine > Oil seeps ... | reverse complement strand
CGATCCGGAGGCGCCGTTTGCCATGCTGGCAACGACCCTGGAGCTGGATCCCTATCTTGGCCGGGTGCTGACCGGCCGCATCCATGGCGGCCGGGCGCGCCTGAACATGCCGGTCAAGGCGCTCAGCCGCGACGGCAAGGTGTTGGAAGAGGGGCGGTTGAGCAAGTTGCTGGCCTTCCGCGGCTTGACGCGCGTGCCCATCGAGGAGGCCGCCGCCGGCGATATAATCGCCGTTGCCGGCCTCACCGAGACGACGGTGGCGGATACCCTTTGTGCGCCCGAGGTGACTACGCCCATCGCCGCCCAGGCGATCGATCCGCCGACCTTGGCCATGACCTTTTCGGTGAATGATTCGCCGCTGGCCGGGCGCGATGGCGACAAGGTCACCAGCCGCATGATCCGCAACCGCCTGTTGCGGGAGGCCGAGGGCAACGTGGCCATCCGGGTGACCGAGACCGAAGGCAAGGATGCCTACGAGGTTGCCGGCCGCGGTGAGTTGCAGTTGGGCGTCCTGGTGGAAACCATGCGCCGCGAGGGCTTCGAGCTATCGATCAGTCGGCCGCGGGTCCTCTACCGGACCGATCCGGAAACCGGTCAGCGCCAGGAGCCGATCGAGGAGGTGCAGGTCGACGTGGACGAGGAGTTTGCCGGTGTGGTCGTCGAGGCCCTCGGCGTTCGCCGCGGCGAGATGACGGGCATGGCACCCTCCGGCGGCGGGAAGGTGCGCGTGACCTTCTTGGCCCCCTCGCGCGGTCTGATCGGCTATCACGGCGAATTCATGACCACCACGCGCGGCACCGGTATTATGAACCGGGTCTTTTCCGGCTATGCACCCCACAAGGGGCCGATCCGAGGCCGCCACCCGGGTGTCTTGATCTCCAATTCGAATGGTGCCGCCGTCCCCTATGCCTTGTGGAACCTAGAGGAACGGGGAACGATTTTCATTCCGCCCGGGGCCGCCGTCTACGAGGGCATGATCATCGGCGAGCATAGCCGCGGCAACGACCTGGAGGTCAATCCTCTGAAGGCCAAGCAGCTCACCAACATGCGCGCCTCCGGTAAGGACGAAAGCGTCCGCTTGACGCCGCCACGGATCATGAGCTTGGAACAGGCGCTGGCCTATATCGACGAAGACGAGCTGGTGGAGGTCACTCCCAAGGCCATCCGTCTGCGCAAGGCGGTGCTCGACCCGCATGCGCGCAAGAAGCTAAGCCGGCTCAAGGATGCCGGATAGCGTAGCGGCTGCGGCACCGCGCCGACGTGGCTGGCGCGCGGCGATTGCACTCTATGGCGACCGGCGCCTTGTTCTCATTCTCCTCATGGGCTTTGCCAGCGGCTTGCCGCTGCCCCTGACCTTAGCGACCCTGTCGTTCTGGTTGGCGCGGGTCGGGGTCGACAAGACCGCCATCGGCCTCTTCGCCTTGGTTGGTCTGCCTTACGGCCTCAAATTTGTCTGGGCACCGGTGCTCGATCATCTGCGCGCGCCCCTGCTCGGCCGCATCTTCGGCCGCCGGCGCAGTTGGGCCCTGCTCACCCAGGCGGCGCTGATCCTGGCTATTCTAGCGCTTGGGGCCAGCGATCCGCTGTCGGCACCCTGGATCACCGCGGCTGCGGCCTTGGTGGTGGCCTTCTTTTCCGCCAGCCAGGATATCGTCATCGATGCCTACCGCATCGAGATCTTGGAAGAATTTGAACAAGGCGCCGGCGCGGCGGCGACCCAAACTGGCTACCGTATCGGTGCGCTGGTGGCCGGGGCCGGGGCCATTGCGCTGTCCGATTTTATCGGCTGGTTCGCGGTCTTCGCCATCCTGGCCGGTTTTGTCCTGATCGGCACGGCCGCCGTGCTTCTCGCCCCAGAGCCGGCGCCCGCCTCGGGCCGCCGAGCGGCGACCCGGGAGAACTGGCTGGAGACGGCGGTCCTGGCACCCTTCGCCGATTTTCTGCGCCGGCCGGGCTGGGTGGCGATTCTCGGCTTCATCCTGCTCTACAAGTTTGGTGATGCCATCGGCGGCGTTATGGCCAACCCGTTCTTCGTCGAGCTTGGTTTTACCGGTGTGGAGATCGCCAGCATCACCAAGGTATTCGGCCTGCTCGCAACCTTCGGCGGCATTGTCGCGGGCGGCGTGCTGGTTGCCCGCTATGGCCTGTTTCCGGCCCTGGCCGTCGGCGGCGTGCTGCAGGCGGCGACGAATTTGCTCTACGCGGCGCAGGCGAAGGTCGGTCACGATCTCGTCTTCTTGGCAGGAACCATCGGTGCCGACAATTTCACCGGCGGGCTCGGCTCGGCGGCCTTCGTGGCCTACTTGTCCGGCTTGTGCAATCGCGCCTTTACCGGAACCCAGTTCGCTCTCCTGACCTCGTTCATGGCCATCGGGCGCACGGTGCTGTCCTCCGGCGGCGGTTGGCTGGCGGACCGCATGGATTGGGTTGCATTCTTTACGCTGACCGCCGCTCTGGCGGTGCCGGGCCTGCTGTTGCTGTTGTGGCTCGCTCGGCTGCAATCGGCGTCGGCGTCCGTGCGCGCGTAAATTTTCGTAGTCTCTGTTAGTTCTCGTAGAGATTGTGCGCCGCTTGGTGTAGAAAACGGGCGGACCCCACCGTTTCGAGTCTAAGTGTTCCGAATCTAAGTCTTCTGAGCCCTTTTTTTGCGGTGTTCGGCGTGGCGGCGAAGCCGTGCCTATCGCGACGCCATGGACGAATGGCCGTGAACCTTCTCTTCGAGGTCATAACCGAGATTACCTTGCCGATCGTGCTGATGATCGGCGGCGGCTACGTCTTGCAGCGGCGCCTTGCCCTCGATGTGGCCACCCTCAGTCGGGTAACGGTCTATGGTACGCTGCCGTGCCTGTTGGTCGTCAGCCTGGCGACGGCGCCCCTGCCGGCCAGCGAGGTTAGGGCGGTGGTTGCCTTTACGATCGGCCAGTTTTTTGTTCTGCTTGCGCTTGGTTGGATTGCGGCGGTGGTCTTCCGCTTGCCCGCCGAGTTGCGGCCCGTGCTGGCCCTGGCGGTCCCCTTCGCCAATGTCGCGAACTATGGCATCCCCTTGGTCGAGCTGGGGTTGGGTCCGGCGTGGGTGCCGCATCAGGCGATCATTGTGGCGGTGCTTACCGTCCTTATTTTCGTCCTCGCGCCGGTAATGTTGCACACCGGTGCTCACGACCTACGCCGCTCAGCGGCGGCGATTTTGCGTACGCCCGTCTTGCCCGCGGTCGCCGTCGGCCTGACCCTCAACGTCCTGGATGTTCCTCTGCCCCAGTTCGTGGAATTCCCATTGCGTGTGGTGGGTGGGGCAAACACGCCCGTGGCGCTGATCGCCTTGGGGGCGATGTTGGCGACCGGAAAATGGGCGGCGGCGCGGGGCGCGGTGGGTCTGGGTGTCGGGCTGCGCCTGATACTGGCGCCGGCACTGACCTGGGTGGCGCTGACAACCTTTGCCCTGCCGGCGGGAATGAACGAGCTGTTCCTTATCGGCGTCGCCGCGCCAATCGGGATCCTGCTGCCCATCTTGTGCGCCGAGTACGGCCGACAGGCCGGCCCCGCCTCGGCCATGGTCGTGGTATCGACAGCGATTAGTCCCTTGGCGGCGACAGTGATGGTCTATCTGGCGCGGGCGTTCTGAGTTTCCATGGGCCGGTCAAGCGCGTAACCGGCGGCGCGCACGGTACGGATCAGGTCCGCCTCGCCGCTACTATTCAAGGCCTTGCGCAGGCGCCGAATGTGCACATCGACCGTGCGGGCTTCCACATAGACATCGCGGCCCCAGACGGCATCGAGCAGCTGCTCGCGGCTAAACACCCGGCCAGGGTGTTGCAGCAAATAATGAAGTAAGCGAAATTCGGTCGGACCCAGGTGCACCTCGCGGCCGGCGCGGCGTACCCGATGTGCCGCCAAATCCATGGTCAGATCGGCGAAATCGAGTTGCTCGGCGGCCAACTCCGGCCGCGCCCGGCGCAAGAGCGCGCGGATGCGGGCGATCAGCTCCGCCGGCGAGAATGGCTTGGTCATGTAGTCGTCGGCGCCGTAGTCGAGGCCGCGCACCTTGTCGCCTTCCTCGCCACGAGCGGTGAGCATGATGATTGGCACGGTGGCCGACCCGGGTTGGCGGCGCAGGCGCCGGCAGACCTCGATGCCGGAGAGCAGCGGCAACATCCAGTCGAGCAAGATGAGGTCCGGGTGGTCCTCGGCGGCGCGCAACAGCGCCTCCTCGCCATCGCTTGCCTCGCTGACGGCAAAACCCTCGCGCTCCAGGTTGTAGCGCAGCAGAGTGACCAGCGGCCCCTCGTCTTCAACGATTAGAATGCGTGGGGTCATGGCTCTTTCGTCTTCCCGCCGTCACCGGCGTTTGTCATGGGTTCGACCACCTGGAAGCTGGTGGTATCGCCCTTCGGTCGACCGCCGACCATGCGCCGGCCGGTGACCAGATAGTGGATGGTCTCGGCGATGTTCGTTGTGTGATCGCCGATCCGCTCGATGTTCTTGGCGATAAAAAGAAGGTGCGTGCTCGGGGTGATGTTGCGCGGGTCTTCCATCATGTAGGTCAGAAGCTCACGGAAGAGGCCGGTGTACATTTCGTCCACCTCGGCATCCCGGTGCCAGACGTCGATGGCCCGCTCCGCATCCCGCGTGGCATAGGCATCGAGCGTGTCCTTGATCATGTTCTGTGCCAGGCGAGTCATGCGCGGCACGCCGTTCGCCGGCGGGATCGGCGGGATCTGATTGAGCGTCATGACCCGCTTGGCCACATTGGCGGCATAGTCGCCGATGCGCTCCACATCGCTGGAGATCTTCAGCGCCGCGATGACCTCGCGCAGATCGGTGGCCATGGGCTGGCGCAAGGCAAGCAGGCGCACGGCGCGCTCGGCCAGCTCCTCCTCGAGAGCATCGATGGCCGCATCGCCGAGCACCACTTGCTCGGCCAATGCCGTATCGCGATGGGTAAGCGCCTCGACGGCGGTGGCAAGCTGGGTTTCGGCCAAGCCGCCCATACGGGTGACGACTTGGCTCAAGCCCTTCAGTTCGTCGTCGAATGAGTGGACAATATGTTTCGGTGCCGTCATGTGCGTTTCCCCGAGGCTCTTAGCCAAAGCGGCCGGTGATATAACCGAGCGTGCGCTCGTCGCGCGGGTTGGTGAACAGCTGCTCGGTGGCGCCGCGCTCGACCAACTCGCCGAGATGGAAGAAAGCGGTGCGCTGCGAGACGCGCGCGGCCTGCTGCATGGAGTGGGTGACAATGACGATGGTGAAGTTCTCGCGCAGCTCGTCCATCAATTCCTCGATACGAGCCGTGGCGATGGGATCCAGGGCCGAGCACGGCTCGTCCATCAAAATCACCTCCGGGTCCACGGCGATCGCGCGGGCGATGCACAGACGTTGCTGCTGTCCGCCGGAGAGGCTGGTTCCGGGCCTGTCCAAGCGGTCGAACACCTCTTTCCATAAGCCGGCGCGGGTGAGACTGCGCTCGACGATCTCATCCAGGGCGCCCTTCGACTCGGCGTGGCCGTGGATGCGCGGGCCGTAAGCGACATTCTCGTAGATCGACTTGGGAAACGGGTTCGGTTTCTGAAAAACCATGCCGACCCGGGCGCGCAACTGCACCACGTCCAGATCGCTGCCGTAGATGTCCTCGCCGTCCAGAGTGATGGTGCCGCTGACCCGGCAGCCTTCGATGACATCGTTCATGCGGTTGAGACACCGCAAGAACGTGGACTTACCGCAGCCCGACGGGCCGATGAGCGCAGTGACCTGATTTTTGCCGATGTCCAGACTGACCGACTTGAGGGCATGGTTATCGCCGTAGAAGACATCCACATCCTGAACGTGGACCTTGGTCGGCGTCTCCACGGCTGGTTGCGGCTTCGGCATTTGTACGATGGTGGCCAATGAGTCCTCCTACCAGCGCTGCTCGAAGCGGCGGCGCAACACCACGGCGAGCGCATTCATCGCGACTAGAAAGGCCAGCAACACCAGAATGGCGGCGCTGGTCTTGGCGACAAAGGCGCGTTCGGGGCTGTCAGCCCAAAGATAAATCTGCACCGGCAGTACGGTTGCCGGGTCGGTGAAGCTGCCGGGGATATCGACGATAAAGGCGACCATGCCGATCATGAGCAGCGGTGCCGTCTCGCCCAACGCCCGGGCCATGCCGATGATGGTGCCGGTCATCACCCCCGGCATGGCCAACGGCAGAACATGATGCAGCGTGACTTGCAGCTTCGAGGCGCCGATCGCCAATGCCGCCTCGCGCACTGACGGGGGCACGGCGGTTAAGGCCGCGCGGGCGGCAATAATGATGGTCGGCAAGGTCATCAGCGCCAGCACCAGGCCGCCGACAACGGGCGCCGAGCGCGGCATGCCGAATATACTCAGGAACATCGCCAGACCTAGCAGGCCGAAAACGATCGAGGGCACGGCGGCCAGGTTGTTGATGTTGACCTCGATGAGATCCGTCCAGCGATTTTTTTTGGCGAACTCCTCGAGATAAAGTGCCGCGAGGACGCCAACGGGAAAGCTCAAACCCAAGGTAACGAGGAGGGTTAGGAACGAGCCGACGACCGCGCCCCAAATACCCGCTTGCTCGGGCTCGCGCGAATCGCTGGCGGTGAAGAAAGTGGTATCGAAACGCAATTCCAAATCGCCGGTGGCGACAAGCACATCGAGCCAGGCGATCTCGTTGTCCTTGACCCGGCGGTCCGATTCCGGCGCCTCGCGCGAAACCTTGCCCTTGATGAAGCTATCCACGTCGTCCGACGATTTGACCCAATACCGTCCGGTTGTCCCGATCAGGTTCGGATCGGCGAGCACCCTGCGGCGTAGTTCGAATCCCGTGCCGCTGCTGATAAGGCGTGCGAGCGCGCGCTTGGCGCTGCGGCCCGAGACGTCGGGAAAGCGGGTTTCCAGGGCGCGCTTGGCCAGAGTTTGGTAGTTGGCCGAGCGCAGGGTATCGGGGGCGCGCGTGCCTTCCGGATCGATCACCTCGGGATCAAGGTAGATATCGAGGGCAATCTGCGTCTGGAAGAAGGCGGAGGCACCCCTGTTCGCAATGCTGCCGAGCAGGGCGGCCAACACCACCGCGGCAAGGACGATGGCCGATATGCCATAGATACGGAAACGCCGCTCGGCCGCATGGCGCTGGCGCAATCGCCGTGGCGACGATCCGCGCCGCGGCTGAACCGGGATGGTTGCGGTCGTCTCAGTCATATTTTTCCCGATACTTGCGCACGACCCGCAGGGCGATCACGTTGAGCACCAGGGTGATGACGAATAACGCCAGGCCTAGGGCGAAGGCGGCCAAGGTCTTGGCGCTGTCGAACTCCTGGTCGCCGACCAACAGGGTGACGATCTGTACGGTCACCGTTGTTACCGCTTGCAGAGGATTGGCGGTCAGATTTGCGGCCAGGCCGGCGGCCATGACCACGATCATGGTCTCGCCGATGGCGCGGCTGATAGCCAGCAAGATACCGCCGACAATGCCTGGCAAAGCGGCGGGCAACACCACCTGACGCACGGTCTCGGATCTGGTCGCGCCCAGGGCATAGGCGCCGTCGCGCAGCGTTTGCGGCACCGCATTCATCACGTCGTCGGAGATGGAAGAGACGAAGGGAATGATCATGATCCCCATGACCATACCAGCAGCAAGCGCCGATTCCGACGAGACACCGATGCCTACGGATTCACCGAGCCCGCGGAAAAGCGGCGCGACCGTCAAGGCGGCGAAAAAGCCGTATACGACGGTTGGCACGCCGGCGAGAATTTCCAACATGGGCTTGACGCTGGCGCGCACGCGCGGCGTGGCGTACTCCGACATGTAGATGGCGGAGAACAGGCCGATGGGTACCGCTACGCACATGGCGATAACGGTGATCAACATGGTACCGGCGAAAAGCGGTATCGCGCCGAAATCGCCGGAGGCACCGATCTGATCGGCGCGGATCGCCGTTTGTGGGCTCCATCTCAAGCCGAAGAGAAAATCGAGAACCGGCACCTTGGCGAAGAAACGCAAGGATTCGAAGAGCAGAGAGAGAATGATGCCGAAGGTGGTTAGGATCGCCACCGTCGAGGCGATCAGCATGACCGCCCGGGCGATACGTTCGACGGCAATGCGCGCGCGCAAGGGCGGGGCGACGCGCCGGTGCGCCATCGCCAGACCGGCAATGCCGGCGATAGCAGCCACGGCGGCGGTCGTCGCTCCGTTGACGTCGGGCAGAGCGATAATCCGGCCCAACCAGGGCCGAGCCACCAGCCACAGAATGGCGGCGCCTAACCCGGGTATTAGACACCACAGCGCCACATAGAGGCCGTGGTACTGCGGCCGCGAGTGCAGATCGCGCAGCCGAGCGCCGGCGAGTTCTAATACGCGCCGGCGGCCAAGCTCATATCCGACGGTCGAAAGGAGCAGCAGGGTGATGACTAAAACTAGGATCTGCATCGGCGGGTCGGTCAATTCCTAAATTTTTCACGGCCGGGGCCGGGTGTGCGGGCGGGGGGCCTTCCGCGCACCCGGCTTAGCCGGCCGCTCTTCGCGCCGTTACTTGGACAAGGATTACATAGAGAGAGGGGCCATGCCGGTGGCCGCGTCACGCATGGCCTTGCGATCCGCTGCCGGCAGGGGAATGAGACCCTTGTCCAGAAGATAACCGTCTTCGCCCCAGGCTCGATCGCTGGTGAACTCGGCGACGAATTCCTTGATGCCGGGCACCTGATCGACATGCTGCTGCTTGACGTAGAAGTAGAGCGAGCGCGAGACGCCGTAGTCACCCGCGGCGATCTTCTCGAAGGTCGGCTCGACGCTATCGACGATGGCGCCCTGCAGCTTGTCCGCGTTCTGGTCGAGGAAGCTGAAGCCGAAGATGCCGACGGCCTTTGGATTGGCCTCCAGCTTCTGGACGATCAGATTGTCGTTCTCGCCCGCTTCGATGTAGGCGCCGTCTTCGCGCAGGGTGTGGGCGACCGCCTTGAAGGCCTTCTTGTCCTCTTTCCGCAAGGCTTTGAGGGTATCGAAGGTCTTCGCGCCGCCTTCCATGGCCAACTCGACGAAGGCATCACGCGTGCCGCTGGTGGGCGGCGGGCCGAGCACTTCGATCTTGGTGGCCGGCAACGCCGGGTTAATCTCGTCCCAGGTCTGATACGGATTGTCGATCAGCTTGCCATCCGGGCCGGGGACTTGCTTGGCCAGGGCCAGATAAATTTCCTGCTTACTCAGCGTCATGCGCTTGGTCGACTTGGCATTGGCGAGCACGATGCCGTCAAAGCCGACTCTGACTTCCGTGATCCCGACGCCGTTCTTGGTGCAGGTTTCGTACTCGGACTTCTTGATGCGCCGCGAGGCGTTGGTGATATCCGGTGTATCCTCACCGACGCCCGCGCAGAACAGCTTCATGCCGCCGCCGGTGCCGGTGCTCTCGACAACCGGGGTCTTGAAATTCGTGGCCTTGCCGAAATTCTCCGCCACGGCGGTGGAGAAGGGAAAGACCGTGGACGAGCCGACGATGCGGATCTGCTCACGCGCTTGCGCCGGAATCGCCGCGGCCATGGTGACACCGGCGAGCACGGCGCCGGTGAGTGCGACCATGGCGAGACTTTGTTTAATCACAGGTCATAGCTCCATTCGAGGTCCAGAGGGTTCCGCGCGCGGCCTCTAGACCGCTGCACGCGCCGGCTACCGGCCGGCTGAGCGCAGCCTATGCAAGCACAAGGATACAAATACTACGAACAGGTGACAGTTTTGTGACAGACAAAAGGGAGAATTATTTCGGTAGTACAATCGGTTATGTATTGTTCGGCGTCTCGGCTTTCGGATCCCCGGCCAACGGTAGGATGGCGGTGAAGACGGACCCCTCGCCAGCGGCGCTGTTGATGTCGAGCAAGCCGCGGTGCCGGTTGAGGATGTGCTTGACGATGGCCAGACCAAGGCCGGTACCGCCAAGCTTGCGCGAGCGGGCCGTATCGACCCGGTAGAAGCGCTCGGTTAGGCGCGGCAGGTGTTCGCGGGGAATGCCCTCCCCGCGGTCCGCGACGGAGACCGCCACCCCCGGCCGGCCGAGCCGGCGG
>Ga0209633_10006444_pt1 | contig 10045 bp, 7 predicted proteins | sample Cruoilmetagenom1_FD_187290 | JGI IMG/M metagenome (GOLD analysis project Ga0209633, IMG submission 187290) | Oil polluted marine microbial communities from Coal Oil Point, Santa Barbara, California, USA - Sample 1 (SPAdes) (version 2) | ecosystem: Environmental > Aquatic > Marine > Oil seeps ... | reverse complement strand
AGTATATGCATGAGAGAGTTTATGAAGAATTATCACTTGCCGAACTATGTGAATATCTATGCATTTCAGAGCCTCACTGCATACGGCTTTTTAAATTAAGGATGGGAACAACTCCCATGAAGTACTTCACAAGCATCAAGATTGAAGAAGCAATATCGCAGCTCCTTTCCACAAACAAACCGCTTGCTGAGATAGCTGAAAAACTCAATTTCAGCAGCCCTGCTCATTTCAGTAAAACATTCAAACAGTTCATGTCAATCAGCCCTACCCAATATAGAAACAATTATATAAATACACTTGAATACAGACAGCAGGTAGTTATAAAAGAAAAAGAACACGCATACGATCTGCTGCAGACTGTCATCGACGCCATCCCGGATCTTGTATTTATAAAGGACACTCACGGCGTTGTAATAAGCGGAAACAAGGCTATGTGCAGAGTCATGGGCACGACAAAAGAAGGAATTGCAGGCCAGTCAGATTATGAATTATTTCCAAAGGAAGAAGCCGATTCTTTTAAAATAAGAGACGCCATCATCTTCAAATATAATAAAGCATATAAAAATGAAGAAGAAATGACCTATCCCGATGGAAGAAAGAGGACCTTTGAAGTACATAAAGCACCCTTTCATGATGATCAGGGCAACATATTGGGCCTTGTAGGCATCAGTCGTGATATCACAGAACGCCTTCATGAACGAAAGCAACTCGAAGAAGCCCGTAAGCAGCAAAAACATATATCCGAATATCAGGCAGACGCGATGATCCACCTTTCAGGGCAGCTCAGCAGCCTGCTTGAGAGCACAGATTTTTCGCTGAGCTGCGAAGATCACGACTCATTTCATGCCAGCCGAATTCAGTTTCTGCTTGAGGGCCTCAATTCATTTATTCAGGGGCTGTTTAAAAGCCCCAGTCCCGATAAAAAAGGAATAGACCCTGAACTGCTGTTTATAAAATTCGAAGATCTGATCAAAAAATCCTTAGCTCAACAGAATATCACTGCTGAATTCACGGTATCTAAAGATCTGCCCGATATTGCCTTCACCGAAGATCAGCGATTGATCAGAGGACTCTATTTCCTGATAAAAACCCTGACCTTTGATATTGAAGAAGGGAATATCAGTATTGAGCATGAATGCAAAGACAAGATGCTGCTGACGACAATATCGCTTAATTCGCCCAATCTAAGTGAAAGAAAACATTTGAAAATTAGTAAACTGATAAAAAGAGAAGAAGGCATTCCCTTTATTCAGGAAGAACAGGATCCGATTGAATTAAGCATGGCCAATATTGAACTTGAAACACTGTCCTCAAGCCTTAAGATTATAAAAAGTGACAATAAAATCCTGAAAATCAGGGTTAAAACACCCTTCCAATATGGAATTGAGTATCTAAACCAGTATTACGCCCCTAAAAAATGATATTCGTTTAAAGAACCAGCTTGTCAATTCAGAAAAGGGGGGGTATTATTATAGAACACACAGGTTTACCTTCTGCACAGGCAATTGAGCAGGAGATTGATAAATGACAAAAGAAAAAATCCGCAATATTGTTCTTCAGGAACTCAAAGATAATAATGGGAAACTGTTTTTACGCCCAGCGTGGGTGTCCAGAAATTTCATGCCGCCCGGAAAACGACTGGGATTAACAGATACAGAATACGATGTCGGAGAACGGGGATCTATATGCGAGCGATGGCTTGTATCCGAAACAAAAGTCGATAATAGAGTCAAGGTTGAAAACGAAGGTCTTTCATATCTTGATATTGACGGCGAAGACATCCTTCTGACTGATGCAGTTGATGTATGCAGAGAAGAAATACTAGGCGCCGAATATTCCAAAACCCACAACAGCCTCGGCAGACTGCTGAAGATCTATGATTTTGGATGCAGAATATTTTACCATCTGCACCAGATGGATGATGATGCCGCTAAAGTCGGAATGAATTCAAAAGAAGAGGCCTACCATTTTCTTGACAAACCCCTTGGACCTCATCCGGAAACCTTTTTCGGTGTTCACCCTTATATTGTCCGGGAAAATAAGCAGAATGAGATCTTTATGAACTACCTGAAAAACTGGGAGGGAGAAAGCATTCTCAAACATTCCAGAGCATATATGAATGTTCCCGGAGAAGGATTTCATCTGCCTTCAGGCCTTCTCCACGCTCCAGGTACAGCACTTACCCTTGAACTTCAGGAGTCATCTGATGTGATGGCGGTTTTTCAGGCTGAGATTGAGGGCCTTGATATTGGAAAAGACCTGCTTCATCATCATATTCCCGATAAAACCTGGAACAGCAAAAAAGAAGCAGCAGCCATTGATCTGGTTGACTGGGAAGCAAATGCAGATCCTTACTTTTACGAAAACCACCGGCTTTGCCCGCAGATAGTAGAAGAAACCCGACAGGACGGTTCATGGGAGGAATGGATCTGGTACAACACGGTTAAATTCAGCGGTTTGCGGATAACGATAGAACCTGGAAAAAAATTCTTCAGTACAGCAAACGGAGTACATGGTTTATTTATCTGGCGCGGCACCGGAACAATCGACGGCTATAAAACGGAAGGTCAGAAGGTCAGCCTGTCCGAAAGCAGTGACGAACTCCTGATAACCGCTGAGAAAGCGTCTGATGGATACTGGGTTGAAAATACGGGCACCGAAAATTTGATTATTTTTAAATTCTTCGGTCCCGACATTAATATCAATAATGTTCCTTATATTGAAAAATACAAGTAGGAGGAGATTTAAATGGAAAAGCTGACATTCGCCTTGTTCTTCGGTAACCGCGGGTTTTTCCCCGGAGAACTAATTGCAGGCGCAAGAACCGAGATAAAAAATGCGGTTGAAGCTGCAGGCTGCGAAACCCTTATAATGAATGAGAGCCTGACGCGATACGGTGCGGTTGAAACCGTTGAAGAAGGAAAAAAGTTTGCAGCATTTCTCGCAGATAACCGTGGGAAATATGACGGAGTTATCCTTTCGCTGCCGAATTTCGGTGATGAAACCGGTGCCGTTGCAGCACTTGAAGACTGTGGAGTTCCGATTTTTATTCAAGCCTATCCTGATGAAATCGGCAAAATGGATTTTGCCAATCGCCGTGATTCATTCTGCGGCAAGTTCTCGGTAATGGACGTGTTCTATCAGTACAAGCTGCCATTCACAACTTTTAAAGCACATACGGTTCACCCACAGTCCGATGAGTTTGCCCGCGAGATAGAACAGTTTTCGGCTGTATGCAGGATAGTAGGCGGCATGAAAAGGTTTACTGTAGGAGCAATAGGCGCAAGAACTACTGCATTCAAGACTGTCCGATTTGACGAACTAGCACTGCAGAAACACGGCATTACTACCGAAACATATGACCTAAGTGATTTGATAAGCCGGGTTCGTAAATACAATACAAGAAAATCCCAATTTAAGAAAAAACAGGAGTTTCTTGCAGCTTATACAAACTGGAACGGTGTTCCTGATGAGAAATTCAATCTACTCTGCAAAGCAGCATGTGTTCTTGATGACTATATAACAGATTACCAGCTTGATGCCCTCGCGCTTCGCTGTTGGAGTGAGCTTGAGATCGAACTCGGCATTGCACCCTGCGTAATCCTTTCGGCAATAAATGATCGTGGAATAGCTGCCGCCTGTGAGCTTGATGTTGCTAATGCTGTATCTATGCGCGCGCTGAGCCTTGCATCTGAAAAACCGGCAACAGTACTAGACTGGAACAATAACTATGGAGACAATCCGGATAAATGCATCCTTTTCCATTGCGGGCCGGTACCTCAGAAACTGATGACTGAAAAAGGGCAGATAATTCAGCATCCGATGTTCGTAAAGAGTTTCGGGGACGGATGCGGCTGGGGCTGTAATGTCGGGCGGATTTCTCCGAATGAGATGACATTCTGCAGCTCCAAGACAGAAGACGGAAAGTTGATCTTCTATACCGGCGAGGGCAGAATAACAGATGATCCGATTGAAAGAGAATTCTTCGGATGCGCTGGCGTGGCTGAAATACCGAATCTACAGACAAAACTGTATAACATTGGAAGAAACGGTTTCAGACATCATGTCGGCATGACACCCGGATTTTACGAAGCTGCCCTGAAGGAAGCATTTAAAACCTATCTGGGTTACGAGATATTTGAAATTGATAATTAATTAAATAAGGAGGAGATACGAATGATAGAAGCAAGTAAAGGCGGAGCTAAAGCCGGGATAATCCGATACGGAATGGTCGGCGGCGGTGAAGGAGCTTTCATCGGAGACGTACATCGACGGGCAATCGGGCTTGACGGTAAAGCAATTCTGACCGCGGGCTGTTTTTCCCGCAGTCTTGACAATACGATTGCATCAGGTGAAGCCCTGCATCTTGAACGTGAAAGACTGTACTCAAGCTATGAGGCAATGGCAAAGGCAGAATCCGGCAGAGCGGATGGAATTGATTTCGTCTCAATTGTTACTCCTAACAACACCCATTTTGCGATAGCAAAAACTTTTCTTGAAAACGGTATAAATGTAGTCTGCGATAAACCGTTGACTACAGACGCCGCTGAAGCCGAGCAGCTAAGCAAGCTCGCGATTGACAAGAACCTGTTGTTTTGTGTGACTTACACATACACTGGGTACCCGGCGGTTAAACACGCACGCGAAATGATTAAACGGGGAGATATAGGAGCAGTACGTTTTGTAAATGCCGAATACCCTCAGGAATGGCTGTCCGAACCGATTGAGAAAAATCCGGATAACAAGCAGGCTGTCTGGCGAACTGATCCAAAGCAGAGCGGAATCTCCAACTGCGTTGGAGATATCGGCAGCCATGTAGAAAACCTTGCAAGTTATATCACCGGTCTGGAGATAGAAAGTTTATCAGCCCGCCTCGACAAGATAGTTGAAGGCAGGCTTCTGGATGACAACGCCACTATCATGGTGAATTATTCCAGCGGGGCAACGGGTGTATACTGGTGTTCACAAATCGCAATCGGTCACGATAATGATCTAAGCATCAGGGTTTACGGCTCAAAGGGCTCGCTTGAGTGGCGTCAGGAAGACCCAAATTATCTTAAGGTAACAATGCTGGATAAACCGACACAGACTTTAAGTCGCGGACGTGATGAATTCTATCCACGGCCGACGGCTGTAATTCGAACGCCCTCCGGACACCCTGAGGGATACTTCGAAGCTTTTGGAACAATATATACGACATTTATAAATGCTTTGGCAAAGAAAAGAGCCGGAGAAAAACTGACCGAAGACGACCTTGATTTTCCGACTCCTGCAGCCGGAGCTCAGGGAGTCAGATTTATAGAAAAATGCGTTGAAAGCTCCAGCAAAAACGCAGCCTGGACTAAATTTTAAATAAGGAGTACGCAGACCTGCCATTGTGGCAGGTTCATTATAAGGAGAGTTAAATGGCAAGACCAATTACAATTTTTACAGGACAATGGGCAGACCTCGGTTTTGAAGACTGCTGCAAGATGGTTAAATCCTTTGGTTATGAGGGTGTTGAAATATGTACATGGGGGGATCATTTTGAAGTGAGCAAGGCTGCTTCAGATCCGGCCTATGTTGAAGCAAAACAGAAGATTCTCAAGGATAATGGCCTTGGGTGCTGGGCAATTGGTTCACATCTGATTGGACAATGCGTAGGCGATAGATGGGATCCGAGAATTGACGGATTCGCCCCCTCCAAATTTGCCGGAAATCCAGCCGCAATACAGGAATGGGGAATTAAGGAGATGAAGAATACAGCTAAAGCAGCAAAGGCAATGGGCTGCAATGTTGTCACAGGTTTTATGGGTTCTCCGATATGGGCCTACCTGTATTCATTTCCGCCGACAACTGAGGAAATGGTTGAAGAGGGTTTTCAAAGAATATACGATTTATGGACACCAATTTTCGATGAATTCGATAAACAGGGGGTTAAATTCGCACTTGAAGTTCATCCATCTGAGATCGCATTCGATTACTGGACAACAAAGCGCCTGTTAGAAAAATTCGAATACAGAGAAGCCCTTGGATTAAACTTCGATCCCAGTCATTTAATATGGCAGGGAGTTGAACCTCATCTGTTCCTGCGTGATTTTGCAGAAAAAATCTATCATGTACATATGAAAGATGCAGCGGTAACCCTCGACGGCCGCAGTGGAATTCTTGGCTCTCACCTGGCATTCGGCGATGCAAGACGCGGTTGGAATTTCAGATCACTTGGACATGGTGATGTGAATTTTGAAGAAATCATCAGAGGTCTGAACGACATCGGATACAGCGGCCCACTTTCTGTAGAATGGGAAGATAATGGAATGGACAGGGAATACGGAGCAAAGGAATCATTCGAATTTGTAAAGAAATATAATTTCTCAGCTTCAAATGTTGATTTTGACGGAGCAATGGAAAACTAATCAGAAACAACCGGCAGAATTCAATCTTCTGCCGGTTGATACCTGTTCCAGATACTGATGAACAATCTTGATTCACTTAAAGAATGGATATCTCTGCAGGATTCTGAAAAAACTTCTCCTAACTCTGAATTATATAAGGAGTTCGGAAATTTTTTCACCTATCTGTTTAACCACAACCAGGACGGAATCTGCCTGCTTGACCCATCGCTAACGATAATATGCGTAAACAACACAATGCTGAGCTGGTACGGTCACAAGACTCCCTTCCATGGCAAAAAATGCTACGAGATATATCATGACCGGAAAATCCCCTGCGACAACTGTCCTACAATTCAAACTTTGAAAACAAAGACATCAACAACCCTCGATGTTCCCTATGAAACAAAATATGCACAAAACGGCAACCAGACTCTCACAACCTTTCCTGTTTTCAACGACAGCAATGAAGTAATAGCAGTCATTGAACATATACGTGACCTCTCAACAGATGAGAAAGAAAAAGCAGCGCTGACAAAACTCAACAGCATGCTCGACAAACAGTCACAGGAACTCATGGAACAGAATATTGCGTTGAGGGTTCTTGGAAACCAGTTGTCGAATGATTCAGACATAGTAATAAATGAAATATCTATGAAGATCGATACTTTGATTTCCCCCCTTGTTGAAAAGATGAAAGAAAAAGCATCAGGCGGGATTTTATATCCCGAATTATCACGGCTTGAAAAACATATCTCCGAACTTACTGTACCCTTTCTAAGCAGACTGCCTCTTGAAAAACTGCAGCTGTCAAAACGAGAACTCCAGCTTGCTGAATATATCAGGGAAGGATACACAAGCAAAGAGATAAGCGGTATGCTTTGCATATCAAAAAAAACTGTAGATTTCCATCGCGCCAATCTAAGAAAAAAACTGAAAGTTAAAGATGGTGAAAATCTTCAGTCCCACTTGTTGAGTTTTCATAAAGGGAACTAACAAGCTTATACCAGGTTTTAACTGGTATTATTACAGTGTATTTCAAGTATTTTAATATCCCCAAAACGATATGATAATGAATAACAGAATATCAGAAAAACGAGAGGAGAAATAAATGCACGAGAAAGATCCATTATTTCAGCCGATTAAAATCGGAACAAAAACATCACCAAACAGATTTGCAATTAATGCAATGGAATGCTGCGATTCGGATGAAAACGGTAATCCGGGCCCTAAGACATACCGCCGGTACAAAAATCATTTTGAAAGCGGCTGCGGTGTAATAGTTCTTGAAGCAATTACAGTCGGCTATGAATCCAGAAGCCGTCTGCACCAGCTGTCGGTAATGCCCCGCAATCAGAAACCTCTAGAAAAGTTTGTAGCTGAAATGAAAAGTATCAACAATGACGCCCTCTTTTTTTGGCAGCTGACTCATTCTGGAGAAATCAGCCATCCGGATTTTTCACGCCGCATTACAGTTAAACCAATGCCCGGGTTCGAAGGTGAACTGATTGATGAAGACGATATTAAAAAGATCCAGCAGCAGTTTGTAACATCGGCAAAGATCGCTCATGATGCAGGCGCTGACGGAATAGATTTTAAGGTCTGCCACGGCTACCTCGGTTCACAGTTAACAAGGCCGTATAATGATCGAAAATGGGCATACGGCGGTTCGTTTGAAAACAGAACGCGCTTTGCATATGAATGCTATGAGATGATCGACAAAGAAATTAATGACCCGAACTTTATCATCGGCTCAAAGGTATCTATATGGGAAGGATTCCCCGGCGGTCAGGGAAGCGCAGGTCCTGATTCACCATTAATGGATATTACTGAATCTCTTGAGTTATGTAAGGGTCTCGAGGAACGAGGAGCAAAATTCATCCTTGTATCAGCAGGCTCCCCCTCAATCACACTGGCGCTGTCTCAACCCGATGCACGCATCCCTCGTGATGTATATACCCATTTCACATTCCAGAAGGCTGTTCATGATGTTCTTAAACCTGAAACAGCAGTCATAGGTTCAGCCTATTCTGTCCTCAATAACGGTAACAACAAACTAGTGACCAGGAAAAAAGAAGAGAACACCCTAGAATACTGGGGCAACAGAAACATCCGCGAAGGCGTCACTGATATGATAGCCATCGGACGTCAGTCACTTGCCGACAGTCACATACCTATAAAAATGCTCGAGGGCCGTGAGGATGAGATTAAATGGTGCACTTGCTGTGATAATTGCATTGAGTTTCTCATCAGACAGCAGAATGTAGGCTGTGCAACCCGTGATAAGGAATATGCACTTGCGCTAAAAGAAATCAGAAGGAAGGAGGGGGCTCTTAAAGAGAAAAAAACCTGACCAACGAGATAAAAAGAACAGGGTGCGACCGGACTATGCGGCGCACCTTTTTTTACCTGTGAGCTGGATCTTAGATTCCGGATTGGTATTAAAGATTCAACAGTTGTAATCAGGCAGCCAGTCAAAGACTCTAACAGATTTCCAGTTGTCCTTATTACGCTCTGCAAACTCATTATGGAGAGGATGGATCTGATATTTATCATGTGCCTCCTGGTTTCTGAATGTAACATGTGTCGCAACATGGTAATCTCTCACATTTACATCCCTGTCATGCTCTTCATGCATGCTGCCTGCAATAAAATAAATAATACCTTCAATAGGTTTGAGATATTTATGGCATTCTGAAATAAGCTTAGAAACGGCTTCTTCTGAATCGTTTTTAAGTTCAAAAAAAACATTGTGGGAAATCAGGTTTTCTTGCATTTTTTACTCCGCAATAGTTAATAGATGATTATACAAGCTTGCGGTTGTAATTCAAGCAGCAATTCTCAATTTGGCAGTAAATAATTACTTAACTTGCGCCTGCACTTTCCGGCAAGCGACATTTAATCAATACTGCCAAATGGCGAGCTGCAGCACCTTCGGAAGCAGTATAATGGCTTAATAACAACAATGCAAAGAAGATTGTCTTAAGAATCAAGCTTCCAAATAATTCTTCAACCGCTTCCGAAAGTCAAATTTAGAATTGCTGTAATTCAAGCTTTATCCTTGCTCAATTTCGTTTTAGGTGTTAAAATCTTCATTAGCTAAATCGTTTTAGCTTAGTTTTCACCCTCTTCTAAGGATTTAATTTTGGTAGGACGACAGAAAGCTACACTGAAAACTATCTCTGAAGCATTGGGCATATCCAAAACCACCGTATCGCTTGTACTCAAGGGAGACGGTGACCGTTACCGGATAAGCAAGAAAACCCAGAACAAAATCATTGAATATGCTGACAAGCTTGGTTTTGAACCTGATTTTCTGGCAAAAGCACTTGTAACCCGAAAAACCTCTACCATTGGTCTTATCTTTCCCGATGTTCACGAGGCATTCATGTCCGAAATGATTAACGGAATCGAGTCGGTACTTTATGAAGCGGGCTATTCGATTATGCTTTCAACGAGTGGTTTCAACTCAGAATTCGAGCTCAGAAACATCCGTCAGCTTATACACCGTAAAGCAGACGGAATAATAATAGCACCCTACATTCCTATTTCAGATCCGTCATTCAGTCACGGTTACCTGGATGAGATCAAAAAGGCGATCTGTCCGGTTGTTTTCGTTGACCGTGTACCTCCGGAAGCGCAAGAGCTGAACTGGATAGTTCAGGATGATTATT
>Ga0209633_10006443_pt1 | contig 10046 bp, 9 predicted proteins | sample Cruoilmetagenom1_FD_187290 | JGI IMG/M metagenome (GOLD analysis project Ga0209633, IMG submission 187290) | Oil polluted marine microbial communities from Coal Oil Point, Santa Barbara, California, USA - Sample 1 (SPAdes) (version 2) | ecosystem: Environmental > Aquatic > Marine > Oil seeps ... | reverse complement strand
AACAAGAAAACATACTTTAGATTACTTATTGGCTGAGCATAACGATCATTATGATGGTACATATAAGGATGAGTTTCGTGAATTAGCTATAAAATATGGATTAGATAAACCCGAAAATAGAAAATACCCAGATATTAGGAATGCATTAAATCTTAAAGTAGATGATAGTTCTCCGATTTTAACTTATGATGCTTCAAAATGTATTAAATGTTTTAGATGTATTAAAGCCTGTGATGAGGTTCAGGGGAAAAACGTGCTTTCATTTTCTGAGCGGGGAATTACATCACATATAATTGCCGGATTTGATAAATGGGACGAGTCGGAATGTGATGGCTGTGGAGAGTGTGTTCAGCTTTGTCCAACTGGAGCATTAGTTGAAAATCCACATCGCGAAGAAATTCAGATAGATAAGATTGAAAAGAAAGTAAAAACTACCTGCCCGTATTGTGGTGTTGGTTGTCAATTGGAATTATCAATTCAAGATGGAAAGATAGTACGATCCGAAGGGGTTGAAGGTGTTTTACCAAACGATGGAAGACTTTGTGTTAAAGGTCGGTTTGGGTATGATTTTGTGAATAGTCCAGAGCGATTAACAAGTCCATTAATAAAAAGGAATGGAAAATTTGAAGAAGCAAGCTGGGACGAAGCTCTTGATTTAATTGCAAGAAAGTTCGGAGAAATAAAAGAAAAATATGGAAATGATGCTTTAGCAGGATATGCATCGGCAAAATGTACTAACGAAGATAATTACTTGTTCCAGAAATTTATACGAGTAGTTTTTGGAACAAATAATTTAGATTATTGTACACGTTTATGTCATGCATCAACGGTAACGGCAATGCTAAAATCTATTGGAGATGGTGCAGGAAGTAATTCAATTGAGGATTTTGCTACAACAGATTGCTTATTTGTTACAGGAAATAATATTATTGAAACACATCCGGTTACTGCAACTTATGTAAAGCAAGGTAAAGAAAAAGGAAATAAAATTATTGTTTGCGATCCACGTTGGACACCACTTGTTAAATATGCTGATATTTGGTTACAACCACGTTTGGGTGGAGATGTTGCATTACTCAATGGCATTATTCATGTTATAATTAAAGAAGATTTAATTGATTTAGATTTTATTAGAAATCGTGTTGATCGTGGAATGGAAGCTTTTGAAGAACTGAAGCAATTAACAGATAAATATACTCCTGAAAAAACCGAAGAAATAACATCCGTTCCAAAAGATAAAATAATTGAAGCTGCAAGAATGTACGCTAATGCAGAAACTGCAATGATAGCAACAGGAATGGGAATGAGTCAGCAAGTTACAGGAACAAACAATGTTTTTTCATTAATTAATATGATGCTCATTACAGGACAAATAGGTAAAGAGCGAGCAGGTATTGATCCACCGCGTGGTCAGAATAATGTTCAGGGAGCTACCGATGTTGGATGTTCACCTATTGTTTTCCCCGGATATATTCCAATAACAAATGACGAAAATAGAAAGCGCATTGCCAAATTATGGAATACTGATTATGAAAGTTTATCGGGCAAACCGGGATTAACAACCGTTGAAATAATGCATGCTGCTTACGATGAAAAAGTAAAAGGATTATACATTATGGGTGAAAATCCAATGGTAACCGATCCAGATTTGAATCATACCGAAAAAGCATTAAAGAAAATGGATTTTGTGGTTGTTCAGGACATTTTTCATACCGAAACAACTCCATTCGCAGATGTGATTTTACCAGCGGCATCGTTTGCCGAAAAAGAAGGGACTTTTGTTAATAGTGATCGTCGAGTTTTACGTGTTCGAAAAGCCGTTGAATCTCCGGGTAAAGCTCGCGAAGATTGGAAGATTATTGTAAGTATTGCAGAAAGAATGGGAGTGAATATTGGTAACTATAATAATGCATCAGAAATTTTCGATGAAACTGCACAGGCAGCTCCAATAATGTCAGGAATTTCTTTTGATAGAATTGATCATCAAGGAATTCAATGGCCTTGTCCATCGAAAGATCATCCTGGAACAAGTACGTTATTTTTAGAAAAATTCAGCACTCCAAATGGTAAAGGGAAATTATTCCCTGTTGAGTATGTTGCACAAAAGGAACGAACTTCCAAAGATTTTCCGTTTATATTAAATAGTGGTCGAATACTTTATCATTATCATACAGCAACTATGTCGCGTAAAAATAAATCATTAACCGATTTTGCAAATGAATCGTATGTTTTAATGAATCATGGTGATGTTGTGAAATTTGGTTTTACCGATGGCGAACGAGTTAAAGTAAGTTCGAAACAAGGAGAGCTGGAAACAACATTACGAGCAAGCGATCAAGTTGCAGAGAGCGAATTATTTATGCCATGGCATTTTTCAGAATCGCCGGTAAACAGATTAACAAGAAGCGATTTAGATCCACTTTCAAGGATTGCAGCCTTGAAATTAACTGCTTGTAAAGTGGAGAAAGTGTAATGTAAATGTCATTCCCAACTTGATTGGGAATCTCTGTTATTAGAGTTAAATTAAAAAATAGATCCCCGATCGCTGTCGGGGATGACAACAATGTAGTTTGTCATTCCCACGAAAGTGGGAATCTCATTATTGAATCTAAGATATTTAGCAGAAAATTAATTTTTTCTGCTTTTTTTTGATTTAAATTGTAACATCTTTTAATTACCGCATACTAAATAAGAAACAAATATTTGTTGGAATGAACAAGAAGGAAGAAAAATTCCGAAAAATAATTAATGATAATGAACATCGGATTTCGGGAATATGTAGATATTATTCTTCGAACGAAGATGATCAAAAGGATATGTATCAGGAAGTTTTGATAAATATCTGGAAAAGCATTGACTCTTTTCGTGGAGATGCACAATTGAGTACTTGGATATATCGAGTTGCAGTTAATACTGCAATGGGATTTGCAAACAAAGAAGTTCGTAGGCAAAAAATCTTTCTCGATCAAAAAGACAATAGTCTACAGAATTTTATGGATGTAGATGAGAACCTAAATAAAGAGAAGGAAAAGCTTTATAAGGTATTGGAAAATCAGATTAATCAACTTTCCGTAATCGATAAAATAATTATGACTTTAGTTTTAGAATCGGTTAATCACAAAGAAATTGCTTCGGTAATTGGTATTACAGAGCCAAATGTTAGAGTGAAAATTCATCGTATAAAAAATGAATTAAAAGAAACTCTTAAATCGTTTAATTCTTAAAATGAAAATTATGAAAAAAGATAAAATACATACAATGAACTTAGACTCTTTAATTAATGAAATGGGTTCTAAGGATATAAAATATAAGAAAATGATGAAAAGATTTCAGATAGTGTTTTTTATTTTCATATTCTTATATGCCGGATTGTTTATAATAAATCCTGATCCGGACCTAACCATATATGATCGTATGGCTGGTTTATGTTATGTTGTGGCATTTACATTATTTACCATTCAGTTTAGATCATTACATAAGAAATTTAAGCAAGTTAATTATTGCGATCCGGTAAAAAAGGTCTTGAAAGATGCTGAAAAGAGATATCGATTATGGCATAAAAATCTTCTTTTGGTTGGTATTGCAATTCTTTGTATCGATGCAGCTTCAATATTAGTAATGTTTGATCGGTTTAATGAAAGATGGACAATATGGGAATTTATTTTAATTGTGCAAGTGTTATATTTCGTATTAATTGGAATTGGATTTACATTTGGGTATTTGAGGTGGAGAAATGAAAGTAGACCAATTTGGTTATCGGCAAAAACCTTATTAGAAGAATTAGGAGAAAAATAAAAAGAAGGATATAGCAATATGAAACTAGAAAAGAATACATTAAAACGAATACAATATATTGCTTTGACTTTTTCTTTAGTTGGACCTATAGCATATACAATAGGATTATTATTTAGTGATGTAAGTGATTTCTTTAAAGGTTTTTTTTGTGGATTGTCTATTGTAATGATTATTACTTGGGGTGTTTATTTGGCTTGGTGCTTTTATAATAAACGGAATCCGTATCATATAATAAAATAACTTACAAAAAATCCCAAATCAATTGATTTGGGATTTTTTTTATCTTGATACTTGATACTTTTGTCTTGTATCTTATAAAATTATCCTTTAAAGAAAATAGCTTTCATAATATGGTTAGCCATTTTAGGATTTTCTTTCAATCTACGAGTCGAGTATCCAAACCATTGTTTTCCGTATGGTACATATACTCTCATTCTGTGTCCTTTATCAAGAATTGATTGACGTAGTTTTGGAGTAACACCATATAACATTTGAAATTCGTACTTATCTTTTGGTGTATTGTATTTTTCCAGTAATTTAAATGCACCTTCAACGACTGGTTTGTCGTGAGTTGCAATACCTGGATAAACGCCATTTTTAAGACAGTAATCAATATCTTCTAGGAAATGCTCATTAACTTCTTCGTATTTTTTGTAAGCTATTTCAGCAGGCTCAACATAAATACCTTTGCATATTCTGTAATTTAATGGATTTTCTTCGGTATGAATATCCATTAAGTTTTCAATATCGTTTAGTGTACGTTTCATATAAGCTTGTACAACCAAACCAACATTTTTAGGAAATTCAGCTTTTAGTTTTCTGTAAAGTTCAATAGTCATATCTGTACATGGAGAATCTTCCATATCGACACGAATAAAGTTGTTATATTCAGCTGCTTTTACAACAATTTGGCGAATGTATTTATAACAAGCTTCTTTGTCAATTAATAAGCCAAACATAGTTGGTTTTACAGAGTAGTTTCCGTCGATTTTTTCTTTCTCAATTCTATCGATTAACTCAATATACTCTTGAGTGTTGGCTTCGGCTTCTTCTAAGGTTTTGATAAATTCACCCAAAATATCCATGGTTACCATACAACCTTTAGAATTTAGATTTTTAGCAGCTTTAACTGCACTATCGATGTTTTCTCCTGCAATGTATGGCTTTGAAAATAACCATACGAACTTCTTAGGGAAGAACGGGAGCATTGCTGCGATTAATTTATTAAACATATCTTTCGTGTATTAATTATTTAATTGATTTTATTGATGTATCTACGTATTTAAATATAACCGCATAATTAAAATAATTTTTCACAAAAAAAAAGGAGAAAAATCAGCTTTTTAGTTTTAATAATACAATTAAAATCAATAACATTGAATTGGTTTAATTTATTTTACTTCAGATATAAGGTCTTTCATTAATTCAGTAGATTTAACCTGATAGTTTCCATTTTTATCACTAAAAATAAAATAAGCGTCAATGTTTGGTAAGGTGTTTACAAGTTTTAAAGCTTTTTCTAATCCTATAACCATAAATGCAGTGGCATATGCATCGGCGGTCATGCAATCGTTAGCAATTACCGTTGTGCTAAGTAAAGTATGAGTAACAGGGTATCCTGTTTTAGGATTAATGGTGTGCGAATATTTAATTCCATTTCGTTCATAGAATTTCCGATAATTACCCGAAGTCGCTAATGATTTATTTGATAATTTAATTATTGCTTGTAAATTTTCTCCCGGACTGTTATTATTGTCAATTGGTTTGTCTATCCCTATTCTCCAATTCTTTCCTTTTTTATTAACTCCCTTAGTTTTTAACTCACCTCCAATTTCAACTAAATAATTTATAATTCCCTGCTGTTCAAGAAAATCAGCAACAATATCTACGGAGTATCCTTGCGCAATAGCATTTACATCAATAGTAATTCTTGGATCTTTTTTTATTAAAATAGAATCTTTAACACATACATTACAAAAACCTACAAATTCTAAGATACTATCAATTTTTGCATTAGTTACTTTTTCCTTTTTCTTAAAACCAAATCCCCATAAATTAACCAAAGGAGCAACTGTAACATCAAAAGCTCCATTTGTTTTGTAATAAACTTCTTCAGATTTGCTTAAAACTGTTTGAGTATAATAATCTAGTTTATTTAATTGATTATTATTAAGTTTTGTAATTAAAGATTGTTGAATATAGGTAGAAAGCGATGTGTCAAAATTAGCAAGTATTGTTTCTACTTGATCTTTAAATATTATATTGTCGGAGCTTTCGTATGTTATACTATATGTTGTACCTTGTGTAAATCCACTAAAAGATATATAATCAGAGCTGGATTTTGTACATGATGTAATAACAATAATAAACAAGATAAAAATTAAATTTCTCATAACTAAAAGTTTAATTATTTTAAAGAAAGGCAAAACGAAGTTAAGAAGTTTTTATTGTAAAAATCAAATGATTTACTTGTTTTTTGATAAACAAAAAAACCGGAAACAGAGAGTTAACCGGTTTTTATTTATTGTATTGAGTTAATTAACCTCCAAAATCATCGAAGGCTAACATTTCATCTGGAATTCCTAAATCGTAAATAAGTTTTTGAACCGCATCATTCATTACTGGAGGTCCACAAAGATAATATTCAATTTCTTCTGGTTCTTCATGTTTACTTAAATATTCGTTGTAAAGAACGTTATGAATAAACCCTGTTAATCCAGTCCAATTATCTTCTTCTTTAGGTTCAGAAAGTGCAAGGTGGAAGGTAAAGTTTGGAAATTCTTTTTCAATTGCTCTAAATTCATCTTCATAGAATACTTCACGTTTTGAACGAGCTCCATACCAATAAGAAACTTTTCTGCCCGACTTTAAAGTGTTGAATAAATGAAAAATATGAGAACGTAATGGAGCCATTCCTGCACCACCACCAATGTATATCATTTCTCTTTCGGTATCTTTAATAAAGAATTCTCCATAAGGACCTGAGATCATAACTTTATCACCAGCTTTGCGCGAGAAAATATACGATGAGCAAATTCCAGGATTTACTTTTTGGAATGCACCTTTTGCTCTATCCCAAGGTGGGGTTGCTATACGTATATTAAGTTTAACAATATTTCCTTCTTTTGGATAATTGGCCATTGAATATGCTCTATATGTTTCTTCAGGATTTTTCATCTTTAGATTCCACATATTAAATTGATCCCACTCTTCTTTAAATTCTTTTTCAACGGCCATATCTTTAAACTCGACATCAATTTTAGGAACATCAATTTGGATATAACCACCAGAATGAAAATTAAGTTCTTCTCCTTCAGGTAATTTAACTACAAATTCTTTAATAAAAGTTGCCACATTTTTATTAGAAATAACTTCGCATTCCCATTTTTTGATTCCCATTACTTCTTCTGGAACACGAATTTTCATGTCACTTCGAAGTTTAACCTGGCAGCCTAATCGCCAATTGTTTTGAGCTTCTTTTCGTGTAAAGAAACCTGTTTCGGTAGGAAGTATTGTTCCACCACCTTCAATAACTTGACATTTACACATTCCGCAAGTACCACCTCCACCACAAGCTGAAGGCAAGAATATTTCATTATTAGATAATGTTGTTAATAGTGAATTTCCTGGATCAACTTCAATTTCTTTCTCATCGTTAATGTTTAATTTAACCGATCCTTGAGGAGTAAGTTTTGTTCTAGCATATAAAAGAACCATAACCAGTGCAAGAATCAGAATTAAGAAAATTGCAATACCTAAAAGTATGACTGTAAAATTCGATGTTAATAATATCATTTGTTTAAAGCTTTTAGTTTTTAGCTATTGGCCATTGGCTTTTTAGCTTCTTATAATTTAATTCCCATAAAACCCATAAAGGCAATTCCCATTAATCCGGTAATAATAAATGTAATACCTAAACCTTTTAAAGGATCGGGTACATTTGAGTATCTTATTTTTTCTCTAATCGCAGCAATTCCAACAATTGCAAGGAACCAACCAACTCCGGAACCTAAACCAAATGCTGTAGCTTCTGCAATATTATTGTAAGCTCTTTCTTGCATAAAAAGAGAACCACCAAGAATAGCACAGTTTACAGCTATTAGCGGTAAAAATATACCTAACGAGTTATATAAAGCAGGAGCAAATTTTTCTACGATCATTTCAACCAATTGAACCATTGAAGCAATAACAGCAATGAATATGATAAAACTTAAAAAGCTTAAATCAACATCGACGAAATCTTTGCTTAACCAAATCAAAGCTCCTTCTTTTAACAAATAATTCTGTATTAGATAATCAACTGGTACAGTAATTCCTAAAACAAAAATTACTGCAAGTCCTAATCCTGTTGATGTTTTAACAGTTTTTGATACTGCTAGGTACGAACACATCCCTAGGAAGTATGCAAAAATCATGTTATCTATAAATACTGACTTAACGAATATATTAACTAAGTTTTCCATCTATTTAATGTTTTACGATTTCTTATTAATTAGATTCTTGAAGATCTTTGTTTCTAGCTCGCTGAATCCATATGATTACTCCTACAACAATCAATGCCATTGGTGGAAGAATCATTAATCCATTGTTTTTGTATCCGAAACTATATACACTGTCTGGAATAACTTGATAACCCCACAGCGTTCCTGAGCCTAATAGTTCTCTAAAGAATGCAATAATTATTAGTATTATACCATAACCGGCAGCATTTCCAATTCCATCTAAGAACGATTGCCAGGGTTTGTTGCTTAAGGCAAAAGCTTCTAATCGACCCATAATAATACAGTTGGTTATTATTAAGCCTACGAAAACAGAAAGTTGTTTACTAATATCATATAAGAAAGCTTTTAGTACTTGGTCAACTAGAATAACCATTGCTGCAATAACTACAAGTTGAACAATAATTCTTATTCTCGGTGGAACTGTTTTTCGTAATAATGAAATTACAACATTCGAAACGGCTAATACTACCATAACCGATATTGCCATTACAAATGCAGGTTTAATTTTCACAGTTACGGCTAAAGCCGAACAAACACCTAATACCTGAACAGTTATTGGATTACTGCTTCCTAAAGGTTCTGTTAGAAGTTTTATATTTTTATTCGAAAATAATGGTTCTTTTTCTGTGCTCATTATATTATTCGTTTTTAATATTTTTAAAATAAGGCTTATAGCTAATCAGGCAATCTAGAAGCATTGCGTCAACACCTCTACTTGTAATTGTGCCACCCGAAATACCATCTACTTCGTATTTTGAGTTAGGGTTTGCAGTACCATTTTTTAATACTCGAACCGAAACAAACTCTCCTTTATCATTAAAGATATTTTTACCAAAGAATTCGGTTTGAAAGCTTTTATTTGCAATCTCTGCACCTAAACCAGGAGTTTCTCCTTTATGACTGAAGTTTGCTCCATAGATAGTTGATAAATCATTTTTTAGAGATACATATCCCCAAATTGGTCCCCAAAGTCCTTTTCCATAAACAGGGATAATATATAGTTTTGAACTATCTAATGAACATATGAAAACTGGTAAACTTCTTTCTTTTAGTGGTTTTGCAAGCTCCTTTTTCATATCAAGATTAAAAGCGTCAACTCCTTTTTTTATTTCACCTTTTGAATTTATGGCAATACTTTCAAGAATGTATTGGTCATAAAGAGCTTCTGCATTTTTTGCAGTGCTTTCAATATTAACCGAAGTTAGGATGTTCCGTTTTTTATTGATTTCAATATTTCTTTTCTGATATGGTTGTAATGTGATAGCTGCACCAGATAAAAGAGCTGCCACTATTATTACCATAACAGATGAAAAAATGAATATATATGTGTTACTATATGATCTCATAACTTAAATATATTTATATTGCTTTAACTTTAGCTCGTTTCAGTCGTTTTTTAATATTTCCTTCAACTACATAATGGTCGATGAGTGGAGCAAATACATTCATTAATAAAATTGCCAACATTACTCCTTCAGGATACGCTGGATTTATTACACGAATTAGAATTGCTAAGAATCCAATTAGAAATCCATAGATTATTTTACCTTTAGCAGTTTGTGCTGCAGATACCGGGTCAGTAGCCATAAAAACAGCACCAAATGCAAATCCACCTAATAGCAAGTGTTGCCAAAATGGAATTTCCATAAATGGATTTACAGCGAAAATATTTAGAATTAATCCCATTACTAAACCACCAATAATAGTCGATATCATAATTCGTGCACTTCCAATACCAGTAATAAGAAG
>Ga0209633_10006442_pt1 | contig 10048 bp, 11 predicted proteins | sample Cruoilmetagenom1_FD_187290 | JGI IMG/M metagenome (GOLD analysis project Ga0209633, IMG submission 187290) | Oil polluted marine microbial communities from Coal Oil Point, Santa Barbara, California, USA - Sample 1 (SPAdes) (version 2) | ecosystem: Environmental > Aquatic > Marine > Oil seeps ... | reverse complement strand
CGCAATAACTGCCAAAGGCAAATAACGCTTTAGACTTGATTTAGGCGCGCTTGCCGCCTCACTTATTTGTGAAGGTGTATCCATTTTCTTATGTCCTAAGTATATCTGCGCCTCTAAGGCGCGTTGACGCCCCAATCATAGGCGTATCTATCAATTTTCTTTCGCCCGTGCAACTGGGTGGCAAGGTCGGCGTCGGCGTATTTTATGAGGTGCGCGAGAACAGCTTTATCATTACTGCCAAAATCTTTCTTAAACCATTTATAAATGCTCGACACCTGCACTTTGCCTTTACTTGTTTTGACGCCGCGCGGGGAATTAATATAGGCCCGCGCTGCGGCGTCGAGGTCTGCGTCTAATGTTTCGGCATTCCATCGTGACCGTTTTAAATTGGGGCAACCAACAGACGCGCAATTGACCATATAATGAACAAGCGGCGTTTTGAATGTTGGCCTCATAATGTCATGTTCTATATTATCAAGGCTGAGTGTGCGGCCTTCAACCGTGACAAGTTTCCGCTTCCATGGCCCTTTGCGAACACCTGATTTTATCTCGCGGATTGAGCTTACAGGATAATTCTGCGCCACCACCTGCACGGTCAGCAAGTTATAAAGGTTAGCCCAATAGGCCATGGCTTCATTGCGAGGCATTGTGCTTGGTGTTTTGCCAGCTTGTATCTGTATATATCCATCCAGACGCGCCATACTATTAGGCGACGCGCTCAGGGCTGCATAATCGAACTGCACGAGGCCCTCCCCGTTTTCAGTGGTATAAGTCAATAATATACTGCTCCAGCTATCTATCCGGCCGCTGGGAATAATGACTTCATCTTCTGCGGGCGTTACTTGCGCTATTTGTTTGCGCGCGGGTACGGTCTCAACACTATCTTCCGCGTTCAGGGGCGTGAATTTGGTGGACTGCGTTGAGACCGAAGAGGGCCCTGCCGCCTGCACTAGCGTCATAATTTGAGGGGGTGACGCAGGGGCAGTGGCAGGGATTGGGGGTGTTGGTGGCAACAATAAATCAGCATAGATATCAGCGGGGGCTTTCGCCGCCGTAGTCACCTTGGGCGTCATTACAGTAAAATCGGCATAAATTCTTGATAGATTTTGCGAGCGCGCAGGCCCGCCAGGCACAGCAATACCCATGGTCTGAAATAGGCTCGGCCCGTGATCAGCCGACCAGATACTCGTCTGCGCGGCGGCAGTTTGGACGCCGCCTATCAAGGCCAGTCCTAACGCCGCGAGGGCAAATTTATGTGTCTTGGCACTCATGTGCGCTCCTTTTCAGTTCCTCACCATATAGGCGGATAATTATGAGATTGCACCTCAAACTGCGTTCACAAAGCCGTGCGCAGTTCGTGCGTTGCCGTTATGAGACAGAAATGGTGCTTTTTAAGATGTAAATACCCATCAATATGCTTGACTCGGAGGGCCGCGCCGCCTAAATACCGCGCCAATAAAGAATTTTCGCCCTAGATGGCGCAGGAGACTAATATGAAACGTACTTTTCAACCTTCCGAAATTGTTCGCAAACGCCGGCACGGCTTTCGTTCTCGCATGTCAACAAAAGCGGGCCGTCTTGTATTGGCACGCCGCCGTGCAAAAGGCCGCAAGCGTTTGTCTGCATAGGCATACGCTTCACTAGTCATATATGACTAAAGACTTACAAAAACTCGGACGCTTGAAAAAGCGGGCCGAGTTTTTATTTGTCCGCGATGGGGCTTATGCTGCAAAGCAAAATGTGGTCGTGCAAGCCCGTAAAAACGAAGGGCGCGAGGACGGCATTCACTGCGGGTTTACGGCAACGAAAAAAATCGGCAATGCGGTGGTAAGAAACCGTGCTAAACGCCGCTTACGTGAAGCTGCGCGGGCGCTACTCCCCACGCTGGGGCAAGCGGGGCACGATTATGTGTTTATCGCGCGCAGGGGCACAGCCAATGCCTCTTGGCCCGTATTGATGAAAGATATTGAGAAAGCGCTTTTAAGACTGCAATAATTGCGTATAACACCTCAAAACAAACTAGGTATTATCATGGACGATCAAAAACGATTAATGTTAGCTATGTTGCTATCTGGCCTTATCATGGTCGGATATTACTTCATGTATGACAAACCCATGAAAGAGGCACGCGCGCAGCAAGCTACGGAAATGGCCGCCAAAAACCCGCAGGCGCAACTACCGACACAAATAAACACGCCAAGCACGCCAGCGCCCGCCGCATTTCAAGACCGCGAAGCTTTGCTCCTCAAAGAACAGCACATCAAAATAGAAACACCTAGCCTTACTGGTTCGTTTAGCACGACAGGTATGCGGTTCGATAATCTTAAACTAAATAATTATTTCGAGACTATCGATAACAAAGAGATCGTGACCATGTTCTCACCTGCTGGCGCAAAACACGCCGCCTATGTGTTTGACAACTGGACAGACTCCGTTGGCGACACGGGCGAGCGGCAACAATGGGCGCTTGTTAGCGGCGACACCCTAACGCCAGAAACATCTGTCACGCTTAGGCATGTCTCAGATAATTTTACAGTGACCCGCGTCGTTAGCGTTGATAATGACTTTCTAATTACCCTTGATGACACGGTCGTCAACACGTCGAGCGAAAACATAAATATCATCCGCAAAGGTGCATCGCGCCAGCATGGCCTGCCTGATGACCTCACCAATTTTTTCATTATACAAGAAGGCCCAATTCTAATCGTCGACAAAAGAATGAAGGACATGAAGTACAAAAAGTTGGCCAAGAAAAAAGCCTATACCGACGAAGGTGAAAGCGGCTGGGTTGGTCTGACCGATAGATACTGGCTCGCCGCCGCTATCGCGCCGCAAGGTATGCAGATGAAGGCGGATTTTCGCTTTAAAAACCTAAATGGCGTAGACGTTTACGAAGCCGCGTACGAGCTTGTCCCTATCGAATTAACGCCAGGGACACCGTACCAATCGACAGGTTATATTTACGCGGGCGCTAAAAGTAAGAAACTTCTCGCGCGTTACAAAGAAGAACAAAATATTTCCCGCCTTCACCTCGCCATCGATTATGGCTTTTTGGGAATGCTCACGAAACCTATGTCACGCGGCCTGACTTGGCTTGGTAAGATAACTGGTAATTTTGGTGTTGCGATTATTGTGATGACGCTTTTGCTCAAAATTGTCCTCTTCCCCCTTAACAACAAATCTTACTCCTCTATGGCCAAGATGAAATTGTTGCAGCCTAAGATCAAGAAAATGCAAAAGCGTTATGGCGATGACCGTATGAAGCTGCAGCAAGAAATGATGGCGCTATACCGCAAAGAAAACGTGAGCCCCGTAGCTGGCTGTCTGCCGATGATCCCGCAAATGTTCATTTTCTTCGCGCTGTATAAATCCTTATTTATCACGTTCGAGATGCGCCATGCGCCGTTCTTTGGCTGGTTAAAAGATTTATCCGCTAAAGACCCGCTGTCCATTTTAAATGGCTTTGGCGCCTTTCCGTGGGACGGACATCCAGCCATGATCGGCTTCCTCGCTATTGGGCCGCTGGCGCTCTTATACGGCCTGTCTATGGCGGCGACGCAGACGCTCAACACCCCACCAGCCGATAAAATGCAAGCCCGTATTTTCCAATTTATGCCTTTGTTCTTTATGTTCATTTTGGCGGGCTTTGCCTCTGGCCTTCTACTATACTGGGTCTGGAACAACATTCTGACCTTCATCCAGCAATATATCATCACGCGCAAATACAAGGTCGACACACCGTTTGACCGCTTCTTTGCCAAGATATTTGGCAGAGGCGCAAAGTCAGCCAATGACGGATAAGCAGGCGCAAGATGCGCTAATCGAAGACGGGCGCCTTCTATTCGCTCGTCCCGCCGAGTTTATGCTCAGCGTCGTCAAAATGGACGCACTGCCTGCGCCTGATCTACCAGAAGTGTGTTTTGCTGGCCGCTCGAACGTTGGCAAATCGTCGCTGATTAATGCGCTAACCAATCAAAAAGGGCTGGCGCGCGCCTCTAACACGCCGGGACGCACGCGCGAGCTAAACTATTTTAATCTCTCAGACCGCATCCGCATTGTTGACCTTCCTGGCTATGGTTATGCGCGGGCGTCAAAATCAATGATTGAGAATTGGACGCGCTTAACGCGGCAATTTTTACGAGGCCGCGCACCGCTACGCCGCGTGTTTTTGCTCATCGACTCACGCCGCGGCATTAAAGACACTGACGAAACTATTATGGCTATGCTCGACGAAACCGCTGTGCCTTACCAGATCGTGCTGACCAAAATCGACAAACTAAAAAAAGGCGAACTTGAAAAAGTGCAAGCGCAAACACTCACCAAAATCGCGCGCCGCCCCGCCGCCTACCCAAGCGTCATTATTACCTCGTCAGAGAAAAAAACAGGACTTGATTTACTAAGAGCTGAAATTGTTAGTTTGGCTTTGACTGAAAATCAGCTATAGAAGCACCATGTTAACACGCCGCAAAAATGAAACGGGATGGGCTAGCGCCAAAACGCTGTCCGAAGCCCTGCCCTTTATCCAGCGCTATGCAGGCAAAACCGTCGTGATAAAGTTTGGCGGCAATGCCATGGGCTCGCCCGAGCTTACGCGGGCTTTTGCAAATGATGTAGTGCTGCTCCGCCAATTTGGCCTGCGCCCCGTCATTGTCCATGGCGGCGGCCCGCAAATCGGCTCCATGCTGACGCGGCTTGGCATTAAAAGCGAATTTAAAGACGGACTACGGGTGTCAGATTTGGAAACCGTAGAGATCGCAGAAATGGTATTATCTGGCGCGATTAACAAAAACCTAGTCAGCGCCATTAACCGCGCAGGCGGCAGAGCTGTTGGCCTCTCGGGACGCGATGCGGGCCTCATTACCGCTGGAAAATTGCGCGACGATCTTGGCTTTGCGGGCAAACCTGCAAGCACGGATATTTCTGTTCTTAATGTGCTAGCAGGTGCCGAGCCTGGATTTATCCCCGTTGTGTCTCCCATAAGCGCAGGTACAAACGGCGAAATTTTTAACGTTAATGCCGACACTGCAGCGGGCGTCCTCGCGGGGGCACTGGGCGCCGCGCGGCTTATGCTCCTGACAGACGTTGAGGGTGTTTTGGATGACGACGGTAATTTACTCACCTCCCTTAGTCCCAAAAATGTGCGTGCGCTCATTAAAGATGGCACGGCCAAGGGCGGCATGATCCCCAAGCTGAGCACAGCGCTAGAAGCGCGCGATGCGGGCGTTGAAGCTGTTGTCATTTTAGATGGTCGCCGCTCACATGGTCTTTTGGTAGAATTATTTACAGACCAAGGCGCAGGGACATTGATTTCGTAGTTATGACAATTCGCCGTTTTTTATCCCCGCTTTTTGCTGCCGTACTGATTATGGCCACGCCCGCCGCTAGGGCACAGGCCCCAGCCCCAGCGCCCGATACCGTAGAGCAGCCCCCTTGGGAAGTGTGCAATGAAACCTCATTTATCTTAAATGTGGCCACAGCAATTGTGCCCGTTGGCAATAAAAATGCGCCTTTGTCTGTGCAGGGCTGGCTCAAGCTGCGGCCCGGAAAATGCGAAATAATCCCTGCCGAAAAAAGCACACCCCGTTTCGTCTATGCGCGCAGCGCCGTTTTTCACCAAGGCGGCGTGCGTGAATGGAAAGGGGCACACGAATACTGTCTTGGCGAGAAAGACTTTAAAGCCGAGATAAATATTGATTGTGCTTTGCAAAATTTTGGCACCGCAAAATATTTACGGATCATCCCGACCGAAGCCCGCACAACATTTGTTGAGCCCGCCAATTTTCGTAGCAAAGCAAGTACCGCAGGACTTCAGCGTCTATTGATGGAAAATGGCTATGACATCAAACGTATTGACGGCCAAACGGGCAAACGTACATCCAAAACACTCAACACATTTTTAAAAGACCAAGATCTAAAACGTGATATCAGCATAGATGAAAAGTACGGCGCGCTACAGCAAGCAGCAATAAAGTCACATGAAAACGCGGGCGTAGAAATATGCAACAAAGCTAAATCACGCATGTGGGCCGCCATTACATTCCCGACCGATACAGGTTGGGAATCTCGCGGCTGGTGGCCGATTGACGCGGGACAATGTACGCGCCCTTACACCGAGAGCATCAAAGGAAAAGACCTATTTGTTTATGCCCGCCTAGAAACTAAAGGGGCGGCAGATAAAATTTTAAGCGTCAAAGCGTCTGAAAGCCGCGAATTCTGCATTAGCGAAGCTGCATTTGCGTCCGTGCGCCATGAGTTTTGTGCCGACCAAGGTTATGTGTCCGCCCGTTTCAAAAAAATACCCAGCGACAAAACGGGCGCGCAAATTACATTTAAAGCGAATGACTTTACGGGCGCAGTCGTCAGCGGGTTACGCGAATAATGCCAGTTTCACATGTTACCGATTGGATCTTTGATCTCGACAATACGCTTTACCGTGGCGACGTCGCATTTTGGGCGCAGATGGATAAAAAAATCACAGCTTATATTAGCCGTTACCTAGCCCTGCACCCCACTGAAGCGCGTATATTGCAAAAACAATATTTGGCGGAGTATGGTACGTCGTTATCTGGCCTAATGGCCGTTCATGGCATGGACCCTGCTGATTACCTTGATTATGTGCATGATGTGGAGCTGGATATTTTAAAGCCAGACCCGCGCTTGCGCAAAGGTATTGATGCTCTACCAGGCCGCAAATTTATCTTTACAAATGGTTCGCGCGGCCATGCTAAAAATGTTGGCGAACATTTGGAAGTTTATGATTTATTTGACGGTGTGTTCGCGCTTGAAGATGCGGATTACACACCAAAACCAAAGCGCCCGCCCTATGAAACTTTTAACGCGCAATTTGATGTTGACCCTATGCGCGCCATCATGGTCGAAGACAGTGCGCGAAATTTGCAAGTGCCAAAAGATATGGGCATGGTCACGCTCTTAGTTACATCCAACGAAGACTGGAGCCACGAGCCCATAGAGACACGGCCCGTTGGTGGCGATAATGTCCCCGTTCACGTAGATTTTCACACTGACGATTTACCGAGCTGGCTACTAAATATTTAACCAGGTTACTGCTCTGCCGCACCAATATCAAGAGCGCCAACACTGCGCGCCCCGCCAGCTATGGCGCGCGTGCCATGTACAGGAATACTGCCGCTTGGAAAGTGCGCCATCCAAAAACCATCCGTCCATGAGCTAATATCAGTTTCGAGTTGCCCCGCGCCAATCGCTGTAGAGCCGCTTGCGAGCGCGGCACTGCCCCCGCCAATATTGGTCAATTGTGGATCCGCCACAACAGCGCCAGCATCCGCTACAGGAACAGCGTCAATCGTCCCGCTAGCCCACCATAGATTATTATCCCAAACTAAATTGCTGCTCTGGGTGCTACCGCTCGGCTGCTCATAATTTTCATCAATAGAGGTTTCGCCAAATACGATATTGTTGACAAAGCTTAAATCATGGACGCGGTAATTCATGGTTATTTCGCTCGAATGTCCGCTATTGTGATAGAGTGTATTGTTAACTACATGCAGACGGCTCGCCGAGCCGCCGCCTTCACCAGCATTGCTTTGGGCATACCCTCCAAACGCAAACCCGATTTCAAAATTATTATAAATAAAATTCGAGCTTACAATAATATCATCAGAGCCAAACCCTGGGTTTTCGCTCGCTATTTCTAGGCCCAAGTCATTGCCTGTCGAAATATTCCTCTCCAGTAAAATATGATGGCCGCCATCAACATAAAACCCAGCAGCATTTCCGTCCTCGCCCGCATACCAAGGATTAGCGCCAAAATGAATGATGGAATTATTCTCGGCCTTATTGCTGCGCACTAATCCGTTGCGCGCGCGGTTCTCGGTGTTCGTACAGGCAGAGCAAATATCACCCTCCCCGCCAATAAAATCAAAACCGATATTATTATTGTCATGTACAAAATTTCCTTCGACGATAAACCCATCTACATTACCGTTAATCGTCAGCGCCTCGCTCGCCCCCAATATATTACCATGCACTTCATTATCGATGAGTCTGATATTACGTAGACCTTCAGGCGTTGTTCCGTAAACGCCAATGCCATTACCACTACTGTCACAATTATTATCATTTTGAGTGCAGGTCGCATTTTCTTCTATGCCGTGAATGTTAAGTCCGCGTAGTTCGATATTCTCGCCGCCACCCCGTATTACAGCCCCCGCAGGGCTCGCGGGTGTGCTAAAAACACGCGCCGTTTTATAATTACGGACTTCCAGTCCCGAGATCAAAATATGACTCGCATTATCTATGGTAATCATGCCGTCATCATCTGCGGGCGCAAAACTAGAGCCATCAAGCACGGCCCCTTGCGCTTTAATCATCATGGGAAAATCTGCAAGGCCAGAATCTTCGGGCCCTTCGAACTTTATTTTTTGCGCATAAACCCCATATCTAACGACAATGAGACTACCTGGCCCGACACTATCAATGGCGTATTGAATACTGCCCCAAGGTTTTTCTGCTGAGCCGCTTCCTGTTTGATCGGAGCCATTTATATCTATAAAAACGGTGCGCGCGTCAGGAACATAAGATACTGGCATCTCAGCAGAGAGTAGCACCACATTCGCCTCGCAAGCGGCTAAGATTAGGTAAGGCATGAGCATAAAGGAGCGGGCTAGTTTAAGATACATCGGCTTACTTTCACTCTACCCCCGCCCTAATCTACGAAACCCTATTGGAGCTGGCAAGTCCAGATTTATCCTTTACAATATCTGTCAAACTAAGGACACTCTGGCTATGACAAACCAAATAGAAACAACAATCCACCAAGCATGGGAAGACCGCAGCGCGCTTGGAACCAAGACCAAAGGCGAGGTTAGAGACGCGGTCGACGCGGCGCTTACCGGCCTAGACAACGGCACATCCCGCGTCGCAAACCGCGCTAATGGAGAATGGAATGTCAATCAATGGCTAAAGAAAGCCGTGCTTCTTAGTTTTCGCCTCAATGAAACGCGCATTATGCCAAGTGTTCATGCCCCTATTGGTGGTTTTGGGCCGCGCTGGGATAAAGTGCCCAGCAAGTTCCAAAATTGGGCAGCTTCTGATTTTAAAAAGGCAGGCTTTCGCGCTGTCCCAGGCTCTATCGTGCGCCGCGGCGCCTACATTGCACCAGATTGCGTCCTCATGCCTAGCTTCGTCAACATTGGCGCTTATGTGGGGCAAGGCACAATGGTGGACACATGGGGTTCAATCGGGTCATGCGCACAAATCGGCGCACATTGTCATATCAGCGCGGGCACAGGCATTGGCGGCGTGCTGGAACCTTTGCAAGCAAACCCTACTATTATCGAAGACAACTGTTTTATCGGCGCTAGGTCAGAGGTCGTCGAAGGCGTGATCGTACGCGAGGGCAGCGTTTTGGCTATGGGCGTTTTTATCTCCCAGTCCACCAAAATCGTCGAGCGCGCTAGCGGCAAAATCATCTACGGCGAAATTCCGCCCTATAGCGTTGTTGTGCCAGGAACTTTGCCTGACAAAAACGGCGGCCCGTCTTTGGCTTGCGCCGTGATCGTTAAAACCGTTGATGCAAAAACCCGCGCCAAAACAGGCGTTAATGAGCTACTTAGAGATTAAATTAGGAGAGAAAAATGCCCGTACCTATTACAGCGTTTTATGCTGGGTTAACAATTATCATAGCAATTGTGCTTGGTATGCGAATCGGCTTTTTTCGAGCGAAAAAGGGTATCTCAATTTTAGACGGCGGTGATATGGAAGTCGCAACCCGCATGCGCGCCCATGGCAATATGATGGAAACCGCCGCGCTAACAATTTTGGCTATAGGAATTATCGAGCTTAATGGCGCAGATGCGCGGCTTTTGCACGGGCTTGGGATTGTCTATATTATCGCGCGTATCTTGCACCCCATTGGACTTAGGCATGATAATATAGCCCACCCTTTGCGAGCTATCGGCGCCATGGCGTCTATGCTTGTTATGCTGACGGCGGGCGGGTTTGCCATCTGGCAGGGCGTCTCATCTATGCTTTAAAAAGACGAGCCGTCCTTGCGTTTAAATTCGCGCCA
>Ga0209633_10006441_pt1 | contig 10048 bp, 9 predicted proteins | sample Cruoilmetagenom1_FD_187290 | JGI IMG/M metagenome (GOLD analysis project Ga0209633, IMG submission 187290) | Oil polluted marine microbial communities from Coal Oil Point, Santa Barbara, California, USA - Sample 1 (SPAdes) (version 2) | ecosystem: Environmental > Aquatic > Marine > Oil seeps ... | reverse complement strand
AATGATCTGATATTTAGGGTTTTATAAATCTAATGATTGAATAAAGGCTTTATCATTTTTAAGGCTTTCATCCACATATTTTAAAACATAGGGATAATTCTTTACCGCTGCTCTGACAATCTCTTTATCTTTGGCTAGTTTCTCAGGTAAAGCTCTGAGCACACCTCCATTATCCGTTACAGCTAATAAAGCTAACTCCCTATCATTTTTTAATCTATCGCTCGCATGGTAGTAAGCATTACCTTTAATTCTTACTGCAGCGAATACAAATTCACGATCATTTTTTAGTGCATTGCTAGCAAATTCGAAGGTAGAGCCTTCATTTTTTACGGCTGCCATCACAACGTCTTTATCATTTTTGAGGCTTTCGTTAACCTCCTCTAAATAAAAACCATCATTTGAAACCAGCGCCATCATTATTTTTTTATTATCTTCAAAACCATAGTCCGCAAATCGATAGGCATTTGCATCATTACTAAACGCGGCGAATACGACATCTTCATCACCTGTAAAGTTTTCCAATAACTTAAGTGAAGTTCCATATTGGCTCACGACTGAGATCACTAACTGTTTTATTTTTCTCTCTTTCGTTTCTGTATCTTTTTCATCTTCAACATAGTTATTCAAAATACCATTAACAAACTCAGTATCACGTTGAATATACTCATCTTTATAACGGGTATCATAGGTCGCCAAGGTTAATTCTTTAATTACAGCAAGCAAAACATCAGGATCTTTTTTTAATTTTGCATCAATATGGGTCCATAATTTTCCATCTTGATGCATGATACTAATAACATATTCCTTGTCTTTTTTTAAAGCATCATCAGCGTATTGAAAGGCATCACTGGAAACCCATACTGCATCATAAACGGTACGTTTATTGCTGGAATCATCTTTAGCACTTTGAATGGCGGCCGCTTTTGCAGCCTCAAAAGCTGAACCTTTAGATTTTGCAAAAAGGCTGGCAGAAGCGAAAGCTAAAACTACAACCATCAATAGAGATAATAAATATTCTTTCTTCATTTCCATATTAAAAGATACCGTTATATAAAAAGATATGACGAATAAAAATCACAAACCTACTAATTAGTTAGCATCCAGAAACAGGCTGTTTTGAGAATGAATCAGGTGCGTAAGATTGTGAGTACTACATTTTGGTGTTTGGTTATTCTCAAATAACAAGATGTAGTGGTTGCAAGATTGCGTGCCTGAGGCGTTCTCAATTGGTATGCTTTCCGGATGCTAGCTAATTACTTACTTACAAGCCTTTAAAGTATCCGCGCCGATGGTTCCTTGCAGGCTTTTTAAATACTCAGGCTTACTAACTTTTTCCAGCATTTGCTGCGATTCGCGCAAGCGCCCTGCAATATTCATACTTTTTACGATGTCTTCATGGCTATCTTTTGTGAGGAATTGCTGTAAATAATCGCAGTGTTTTTTCCACAATTTAATATCACGTTGCTGTTTCGCCTCAAGCCTATTTTTGTACCAGTCTGATTCCAGCATAACATCACGATCAAATAAGCTACGCAAATCTGGATGATGAATATCCATGCCATTGTATTCACCCTTTGCCATAATGCTTAGAATGGCTTTCAGCGGTGGACAGGCATCTTTGATACTACCATCGTCAAAATAGCGTTTTGCTACACCCTGTTGCGCTTCGACAATATTATTAATGCCATCCACAAACACATCCATGCTCTGGGTTTCGGGTTTTAGAATTTCCTCATCAAAAACCACTGATGGACTATCAAATATTTTTCCCAAAAACGTCGAGACAAAACGATCGGTTATTCGATAACCAAGGCGACTGGCTTTCACCTGCTGGCCGTCATGTTCAAAATCCTGTAATGCTTCCAGATAACCATTTTTAATCATAAATTCAGGATCACGTTCCTGTTCATCCAAACGCGCCCAGATTTCAGGGATCAATAAACTAATATCGTGATCAACACGTAGATCTGGCCCGATATAACCTGCCGCGCTAGAAAAACCTGCATAGCCCGTGATTATAAATGACACCAGTGCATTATTAAGATCAACCGTGGCGCGTAAGGCGTTAAATGGCCCCTTGGTTAGCGCGCCTTCACTACCAGCCCCGGTAGTTGACGGTGATTTACCCGTCACACTACAGATGAAATCCATAAACAGTTCAGGTAATTCTTGATAATGAATCGGGTTATAAACCGCCAGTGGTCGAATGCCCTCTTCCGGTGGATTATTTCTACGCCCTGCCAAAACCGCATTTACTGGTTGCACCAAAGTTTCATGCAATGGCACCTGACGTTTCAGACGTGCGCCCACTTCTGCGATATAAGTTCGCATTGGCTGTTGTAAATCAGGTCGTAATTGTAAATAGCGCGGGTTTTGACTTGGCTCACCATTGATTATGCGCGGATTAGCTGATGACACCACATATTGATTACCCAGATCATTTGCATCCTGTAGCAAGTTACGCATCGGGTCTGTATATTTTTGGAATTCAATCACATCTTCAACAATCGCTTCCAGCTTATCCCCAATTAACGGCTCATAGTTGGCAATAAAGTTACCCGGCTGCGACATATCAATTTCGGTTTGGGTATCAAAACCACGGTGAATCGCCTCATCAGGACGTTGGAATAAACGATACTCACAGTTCTTCACCAGCTTGACACTGGGAGTTGATGACTTCGGTGAAGTATTTGGAAGAACATCGGCTGAGACCACTACCGAAGCGCTGATATCATCTTCCATTTGCACTTTTTCAGTCGCAATAAAGTCCTGGCGAACTTTGTAGGTATGCCAGGTGCCCGCTTTGTCCAGACCAATACGCAAATAAGAAGCAGCCAGCTCACGCGCCTCCCATTTTAAGGCATGACCGGGCATGCCGTTAATTACATCTACCGAAAAATGCCCACGCCAATCATCTCCCCAGGCGGGGTTATGAATACGTTTAATAATAAAGACCTGAGATAAGATTCGAGCGGGAATAGTTGCTAACCATTTATTATATTTAGCCGTATTACTCTCGGAAGGCACCAGTAATTTAATTACCGATCCCAAACTACGTTCTGCACTAAGTGGCTTGCGGCTCGGGTCATGATCTTCATGTTTGAATTCTGACTTTAAACGATCGCTGTAATCACGATTTAAAATTTCATCAACCTGATCCATGTCTTTTTCAAAATCTTGAACAAACACAGGACCATAAATCACTGCATCGTTTATGGATTTAGAAATCTCTGATTTTCCACCGCCTGAAACAGTACTCGGCTTATGACAGAAAACACCTTCCGCATCAGCACCCACAATGCGCCATGAAGGTGAAGCGGGATGTTTCTGCATCTCGACTTTATAACCATTTGGCTGGATATACATTTTGTCTGGTTGAAATTTGATCTGTTGCGGTTCACCGTCTTTTTCCCAACGGATCGTCTGCTCATGCAAATCCATACGCAATCCCATTGGCACATAAATAATGTCTGTATATTTCTTGTCGATGGCATAACCTTCCGGCTGGACATCCATCATCTCGCCATACTGTTCAACCATTTTCTGGAAGGAATAAATATCCGCATCCTTGCGCGTAAGGCTATCCACACCATATTCTTCACCATGATTACGACGGCGAAAAGCCATTGCGCCACCAGCATGCTCTTCTTCGGTGAGGCCATATAAATTTGTTGCGTAACTGAGCATGGTCTTAACTTCTTTTTTACAATAACCATAATAGTTATCCGCAAGAATAGTCACCATCACGCCCTGCTCATTTCGCGCGGTTATCTTAAAGGAATGACCATCATTATATAATTCCGACTTATCCTTATAACACATGCCATCTTTGCGCTGGCGTTTATTGGCATCATCATAATGCGGCAGCCCAAGGTCGATCTTTTTGAGTGTATTTAGATGTGGAGCTAAAACCACACAACCAGTTTGGCCACTCCAGTGATCAACATCAAGACCGGCATCATTTTTAGACAAATTCGGATTACCCGCATTGCCAAAGATACTTTCAACAAAATCTAGATTACTTACCAGATTACCTGGTGCAAAAAAGCGAATCTCCATACTTTTTTCTGGAGAGACCGTTGGAATTTCAGGGCAAACCACTGGACGCAATAATAACGAAACAAACATGCGCGCTTTTTTAGGCTCATTAACCGTAAATGGAAGCTCCATGATTTCACGTGGTGGATTAAAAGCAGATTTTAATAAACGTGCATAAGTGATCTTTGAAACCGCTTTTTTATCACCAGGAATAGGTAAACCACCCTCGGCAACATGAAAAGAACCCTTGGTAGTACGACGATCATTAGATGGATTATGCAAAATCCCTTGTTTGATGCGATAGCTGGAAATGATATCCGAATTAAACTCATCCTTATCAGAAGGCAAAGAAAGTTCTCGGGCAACGCCATAACGATCTAGCACAAAACTATTAGACGGCAAACCCGGAATTTCATCGCTGCCACAGTCTGCCAGATAACTATCTAGAAACGCCTGAATACGATTATCAGCGGGACAATGGAAACCAGAAAGCAGACGATTTTTTTCACGATAACTTGCCAGCAAATCATCCGCAATCGACATAAACTCATCGTCACCTGCATGACTCACAGGCTGTCCTGTCGATGCCAGTTTGAGATTTATATATAATTGTAAACGTTTACGTGCTTCTTTAGGGCTTTCTGATTTCGAATTTAATCCTAATGATTTTTCAATATTCATTAACTATGCCTTTGATGTTTTGTTTAACGCAAACAGCACTTAGGAGCTTCTTAAAAATTATTGGGGTATTAGATGTGGCGTAAAAAAACGCCAAGTCGTGCCGAGCGACCGCGAGCACTCTACAGAAAATCGGCTAAAATTTCCATATCTATAATTATTAGAACTGAACTATTTGGCGGTATGTTACGTTTTATTACAACCGGATTACCGCTGATACTGAGCTTTGCATAAATTCTAGCAGTCGTTAAAAAAGCTAGCGAGCTATCATTCAAAATGAGGGGGGGTGCCATGTGAGTATTTTCGGGGTGATTTTTGTACAAAAGATAAGTCCTATTTAAAACTTAGCACCATTAAAAAGCTGTGTGACTACACTCATAAAATTAAAATGGTAGTTGCATATACAACTATATTACTCTAATCTCTTTCTATGTTTGAAGAATGTATTTATTTCAATGGCAATGCTTTAGCACGCTCTATTACACGTCTGTGGACTGAGGCTTATAAAGAATATGATTTATCCCCGCCTCATGCTTTTTTGTTGCGTGTTGTTCTAGCTAAGCCAGGATTATTACCTCGTGAGCTTGCTCATGAACTTAAGCTTTCCCGCTCAACAATAACTCGCTTTCTTGATAGCTTAGAAAAAAGAGGTTTGTTAATTCGTCAAACTGTTGAAACAGATAAAAGAGAATTAAAAGTATTTCCTACTAAAAAATCATTGGAGATACATAAAAAACTGGATAATACGGGTAAAAACTTATCATCTAAAATGGCTGATATTGTAGGCAATAAAGAACTGACTGAGTTACTTACCAAACTTCGTAAAATTCAAAAGACAATTGAAAAGCTTTAGCTTTTTTTTAAATAGATAGTTGTATGTACAACTTAATTATAAGGAGAAATATAATGCCGTATATAAATATTCGTATAGGCTGTAAATTAAATGCAGAGCAAAAAAATAAAATTAATAAAAAAGCAACACAGCTTATGAATCAAGTTATGGGTAAAAACCCCGAAGTTACGGTAGTACATATCATGGAGTCAGAACAAGATAATTGGTCTGTGAATTCTTTGACATTAAGTAAAGATAATCCAATTGGTGCTTATGTAGATATAAAAATAACAGAAGGTACAAATACATCAGAGGAAAAATCTAAAATGATAGAAGAAACCGTTTTAATGCTTGAAAGCACAGTAGGTGCAATACAAGAAGCATGCTATGTTGTAATTCACGATATATCTGCAAACTCCTGGGGTTATAACGGTAAAACACAGCAAGCAAGAGCTTTGAAAGTATAGAAATCAGATGAAAAAATTAGAATACTTAAGATTTAATAAAATAAACATTAATGACTTTAAGACTTTGTTGAATAAGCAAAAAATAAGAGAGCATCTAATTGAGCATGAGTTATTTGACCAGAATACAGTGGCTTCCTGGATAGCAGAAAAGATAGAAATGGATAATATACAAGGGTGTAAAGTTAGAGGAATATATTCAAATAAAACGTTAGCTGGCTGGTGCGGAATACAATTAGAAGAAGGGAAATACGAGATAGCCATTGTCTTAGATGATAGTTTTTGGGGGATCGGAAAGAGCGTATTTAATGACATGATAGGCTGGGCAAAAGAGTTTGGTCACGATGAAGTCTTCATTCACTTTCTCCATACACGTCCTGAATATAAGTTTTTACATAAAATTTCAAAGAACGTATATGAAACAGAACTTCATGGTAATAAATTTACAACTTATCAACTTGCTGTAAAATCATGTAATGAAAGATATAACAAGGGTTAATTGAGGAACAATAGATGAGTAACGAAAGTATTATTTTTGAAATATTAGAATGGAAATCAAAATCAGGAGTGGCTGATAATCAAATGATTGATGCCGTTGAGGCCATGGTCGATGATCTAAAAGGGTTAGAAGGTTTCTTAAATCAAACTTTATATAAAGATGACTCAGGAGTTTGGGTAGATATATATTATTGGAAAACGGAACAAGATGCTCATAATTCCAATGCAAGTATGGCAAATAAGGAATCATTTAAACAACTTATTGAATTAATTGAGCCTGACAGTGTTTCGATTAAGGTAATGCCTGCTCTTCAACATTCAGGTCATTTCTCATTTCAGTAAGTGGTAAAATAAAATCATAAAAGTAGACTAAAGAAATACTTACACAAACAGGCTTCCCTAATCTCAGAGGCATGTTGCATTATCACAGACCCTTTAGTCTTACAATACACAGCTGATGCTAAAAACTAGGGGGGGTGCCATGTGAATTGTTCCTGGGTTTTAATGTTAAATCTGTGTAATCTGCGGACTATGCCAAATCCTGATTAGGGAACCGAAACCTTCAGCTAATCACCTAGATTTTCCAAAATTCTGTGTCCAGTAGTGCGTGTACTGAGCAGTTTGACTAGAAGATAACGCCATTCCAACTTCTGTGACATCGCCGCTCATAATGTTATGACAGTGTCCTGGACTATTTAGCCAGCTATCTATTGCCTCTTGCGGCGTATTTCGATTGGTTCCTGCAGAAATATTTTCAGAAAGCCGTGACCAGCCATAGCCATAAGTTGCAACACGATCTGCCATCGAACTTTGCTTGTCTAGTGCAAACCCACTCCAGTCAGATTCTGTACCAGAACCATCGTGAGAAAAAGTATTACTCTGGCTTAGGTCCTGACTATGTTCATAAGCGGCCTTATAAAGTTTATCGCTCCACGTTACAGGAGAGACAGCTGGAAAGTTGCCCGTGTCACTACAAGTTCTTGCCTGTGCTCTTGCGTCATTAATGAGGGTCAGGTAAACCTGTTTTTTTGCCTCAGATAAAACTGGAATCTGCGGATCTAAATTTATATTGGGATCTTCAATAATTGATACAGAACGCGTAACCTCAATAGCAGGATTATTGGCAGCATCTTTAACATTGTAGGTAATGATAAAGGTATAGCCTGCGGGCAAACTGGTATCAACCCTATCTCCAGCAAGGATAATATTTGCACTAATATTGCCATCACGATCATCGAATGCAGATGCACCTGCATCAATGTAGCTTGAGTTTTGGATAACCGTAAGCGGTGATCCGCCTTTTAGTGTAATAAGTGGATCGATAGTATCAGGAGTCGCATTTACTGTTTCAGTTTCAGTTTCAGTTGTTTCTGTTTCTGTAGTTTCAGTTACTACTGTTTCATTCTCTAGTGTTTTAGTTGAGCTAGTACTATCCCCTCCACCACATGCTGATAACGCCAGTAACATAAAAGCATTTAGATATATTAGGCGTGCTTTTGCTTTTTTAGAGGTGTGCATTCATGGCTCCAGTACTTATTTTTATATTGATTGGCATTAATTGATGGTATTAAGAGACCGTTATACACACATTGAGTTCAATTTTTTAGATGCCACCATGTATGAGTAAAACACATTTTTAACGCAGAGTTCACAGAGGTTTTACGAGGAGGACGCAGAGAAATACGGAGCTTAGAACCCAGACAATCTAATCTCTTTGCTCTCTGCGAATCTTTTTCTCTGTGCACTCTGCGTTATAAATAGAAGCCCACTAATTACACTGATGTCAAAAACCCGGGGGGGTGCCAATGTTGGGAAAAACAATAAGAATCCGTCATTCCCGCATGCTTTTTAGTGAGAATCTGCCATTGCAGCAAGATTCCCGTCAAAATCGTACGGGAATGACGATATTTTTCAAAGTTTGCAGAAATTTTACGCGGAGGTGTACTCCACTAATCTGATATTTTTGTTCATTGAATCATAACCTTATAATATTTAGCCATAACAACTATAACGACCTATTATGTCTAAAAAATACAAAATAATAATAGGGCTAGTTTTCTTCTTTATTTTCATAGCAGGTCTAGCCTTACAAATTGATGATGACATTGCACCTGAAGTACAAGAGATGTATCAGCAAGTCACTACCCATAAAGAAAGTGAGGCTTATGTGTATCTGTTGGGATTGCAGGCAAATGCTAATGAAGACCCAAAAATTGTAGGGCAACAGCTATTGAAATCATTGAGAAAATCCGAACAAAGCTATTCCATTGAGGGTTGTAAAAAAGTAGTTAAGTTTGAAGAATATCCTGATGACAAAAGACTTCCTCCACTCAAATTAGGATCTTGTAGCAATGCTCTTTGTGAAACCGTGGATATACTCTTCTCTCATAAATTTGACTCTGATAATATCCCTGAAGAACAACAAATACTATTAAAGCGTTACAGAAAATTTCTGAGTTTCAAAGATTTTCACTCACTTGAAATTCTACATTTAGAATCCCCAATTCCCCCTTTCAAATATATTATTGATGGAAGCAATCTAGTAAATTTAATCGCAATTGATAAAGCAAAAAAACAGCACTTTGCAGAATCAACACAAATACTACTGGAGAATATTTCTGCACTTCGCCCGCATCTAATACAAGCTGACACACTTATTCAAAAACTTATTTACACTGCTGCGTTATCAAGAAGTCTGGATGTTTTGTCCATACTTAGAAACAAGCATAAAAATTTTTACAAAGCAGTTATTAAACCACTCAACAAGGACGAGCGTAACTTAGTTAAATCTATGGCTTACGAAAACATTATGCTATACAACATATCTAAAAATATGGCTAACTGTCCAAACTATATTTATAATAATTTTCAAATCCCTGAATGGTTATACAAAACCGTATATAAACCCAATATCACCATTAATTCTCTTCACACAATGTACAAAAAAGTAGCTAGAAATTCCCTTGTTACAAGTGAAGAGTTTACAAAAAAAACATCTAAAGAAAAACCTTCTAAATTCAGGAAATACAAAATCAGAAATTTATTAGGAAGTGCTGCTATTTATAACAACTCTCAAGCTGACTTTCATCGTTTCGTTGCACGAGTATTCGCACTTGATGCAAAGATACAACTGTTCAACGAAACTGCTAGCCTAGCCAGCTCACCAAAAGATATTATTAAGATTAAAAACCCTTTCTACCCCTCAGAAAAAACAGCATATTTAAACAAAGACAAAAAATCGGTTTGTTTTGATGTGCCAACCCTCACGCGTGAACGTGATCGTTGTTTAAGAATTAAATAAGCCGTTTATCCCAGAAGATGTAATCTCTGTGCTCTCTGCGAACCTTTTCTCTGCGCACTCTGCGTTAGTAAAAAGTGATATGCCCCCCCCCAATGTCATTGAAATAAGAGGCAACTATATGATTTACATGATATAATTAGCTCTAATTAATGACCATAAACAGGAGTTCCACAAATGCTGACCCCAAAGAAAATTAAAGAACATCTATACTAATATTAAAGATACTTATAAGTCTGT
>Ga0209633_10006440_pt1 | contig 10048 bp, 7 predicted proteins | sample Cruoilmetagenom1_FD_187290 | JGI IMG/M metagenome (GOLD analysis project Ga0209633, IMG submission 187290) | Oil polluted marine microbial communities from Coal Oil Point, Santa Barbara, California, USA - Sample 1 (SPAdes) (version 2) | ecosystem: Environmental > Aquatic > Marine > Oil seeps ... | reverse complement strand
TACGGTATACATGGATGTGGGTTTTGGTTTTCAAATAGTTAGATTCTTATTCTATGACTCTGAGATCAGAGGTTTTTTACGATTAATTTTCCTGGACCTGGCCTGGGCGGAAGGCATAATAATCAGGTCGTCGATATTCACATGGGGTGGTCGGCTTACAACAAAGAGAACTGCTTCTGCAATATCTTCAGCATAAAGGGGAGTAAATCCCTCATACACCTGTGCGGCCTTCTCCTGATCGCCTTTAAATCGGACCAGGCTGAATTCGGTCTCGGCAGCACCCGGGTTGACGGCACTCACCTTAATTCCATAATCCACCAAATCGATCCGCATAGCCTGTGTCAACCCGTCCACAGCAAACTTGGAAGCATTGTATACATTGCCATTCTCATAGGCCTCTTTCCCCGCAATGGACCCAATATTAATGATATGTCCCTTCTCTCTTTTTACCATTCCCGGAGTAATGAGTCGGGTGATGTAGAGCAGCCCTTTAATATTGGTGTCGATCATTTGTTCCCAGTCATCCACATTCCCTTCATGGATCTGGCTGAGGCCGGCTGCAAGTCCAGCATTATTGACCAGGACATCCACCTTTTCCCATTTTCCAGCAAGTTTTCCACAGGCATCTTCAACAGCCTTTTTATTCCTGATGTCAAAGGTCAGTGAGAGCACATCAGCATCAGTCTTGGACCTGATCTCTTCCTCTACTTTCTCCAGTTTCTCTGAACGACGTCCTGTGATGACCACATCATAATTGTTTCTTGCCAGGGCAATGGCAGTCGCTCTTCCGAATCCGGCAGATGCCCCTGTAATTATAGCAATAGGTCTCATTGAACATGCTTTCCAACAAATGTAGAAATTATCTTGATGATCTATTCACTATATTTGTTGATTAACTATTAGAATTATGGATCTGAACAACCCCCAGCTTAAGGAACGTGCACTTTCCTATCTGACACAGGATGAGCTATATTCAATCGAATCCATGCTAGGCAGAGAGCCTACCCCATTCGAATTGAACATGTTTGCAGCCATGTGGTCTGAGCACATAAGCTACAAAAGCTCCACCAAATGGCTGGAGGAGATGCCCGTGGAGGGTGATGATGTTTTTATTCCTGCAGGGGACGAAAATGCAGGAGTGATCAATATCAATGATGAACTGGCCTGTGTAATTAAGATAGAATCCCATAACCATCCCATAGCTGTAGATCCAAGGCAGGGAGCAGTTGGTGTTGGAAATGTAAATCGCGATCTGATTACCATGGGTGCAGAGCCCGTGGGACAGTTGAATATTCTTCGCTTCGGGAATCCCAGGGAGAAACATATCAAGGATATGATTAATGCAGTGGTTGGTGCCCTGGGTAGCTATTCCAATAATTTTGGTGTGCCGGTGGTAGGGGGTGAGATCCTCTTTGACAACAGTTATAATTTTAATCCCCTGGTGAACCTGATGGGCGTGGGGATTGTTCGGAAGGAGAAGATTATCAGGGCTGCTTTTACGGAGCAGGGTCAGTATGTAGTATTGCTTGGAAAAAAGACCTCGGGTCGTGGTGTACATGGCGCTGGTTTTGCATCCAAGGCCTTGATGAAGAAAGGACAGATGATCCCTCAATCCCAGGTGGCTGATCCAGCCAGTGGAAAGATTCTGATGGATTGCATACATGAAATCAATGAAGCAGGCTTAATCAAGGGCATGCAGGATATTGGTGCCGGCGGAGTACTTTGCGCGGCAGCTGAAATGGCCTTCAGGGGAGGAACGGGAGTGGAGCTCAGGCTCAATGAAATGCCTCTGATCCATGAGGATATTGATGCCCTGGAGGTGCTCCTATCACAAACCCAGGAGCAGATGTTACTGGCTGCCAGTGAGGCAGACTTCGAAAAAATACTTCAGGTGGCCCAGCGATGGGAATTGGAATGCTCTCAGATTGGTACTGTGGATGACAGTGGGCGAATCCGGATCATGGAAAGCTCAACCCTTTGCGGGGATCTGCCGGTAAAATTGCTGGTCAGGGGTGGTGGAGCTCCGATCTACATCCGGGATATGAAAGAGCGGGGAAAGACACCGCGTGTCTGTTCGGCCGAGGAAGTACCCATGCCCGGCAATCTGAAAGATATTGCCAGGCAAATTGTTTCTCTTCCAAATGTGGCCTCCAGGAGATGGATCTACGAGCAGTTCGATACCATGGCCGGACTGTCCAACATGAGCAGTGGCTATGCATCCGATGCTGGAATAGTAAAGATAAATGGTCATGATCAGGTACTGGCCATGAGCGTGGATGGGAATTCTCGTTATGGAAGGCTCGAAGCAAGAAAGGGAGCCATGATAGCTGTGGCGGAGGCTGCACGAAATATTATCTGTTCAGGTGGCAGACCGGTGGCACTGGCAGATTGTCTCAATTATGGAGATCCTTCAGATCCTTATGTATATCGTGATTTTGCTGAAAGTGTAAAGGGAATAGGTGAGGTGTGCAGACGCATGAGTATTCCGGTTATCGCCGGGAACGTCAGTTTTCACAACCTGACTCACAATGGTGAGGATATTGCTTCGGTGATTCCTACTCCGGTTGTGGGAATGGTAGGCCTTCTGGATAGCTACGAGGATGTGATGACTGTGAATTTCCGGAATAAGGGAGATATGATTTTTCTGATCGGGCGGTCCGACAATGATATTTCGTCTTCGGAATATCTCTCCGTATTCCATAACGTTCATGAATCCGCAGCCCCAAAGTTTGACCTGGAGTATGAAATGAAATTGCAGGAGGTTGTATCCAGTGTGATAAATCAGCGCATGGTTTCTTCAGCACACGATGTTTCCCTCGGTGGACTTTTTGTGGCCCTGGTGGAATCTTCCCTGCCGGGCGGACTGGGTTTTGATGTGACATCGCCTGCCGAAATCAGGGGTGACGCCTTCCTTTTTGGTGAGTCCCAGAGCCGTGTAGTGGTTAGTGTTACTGCAGAGCAGGAGACACAATTCCTTGATTATATGATGGAAACCGGGATTCATTTTTCAGCCCTGGGTCATGTAACCAAGGAGGAGTTGAGAATTGATGATATTTCCTTCGGATTTATCTCAGATTATGCCCGCGACTTTGAAGATGCACTTGAGCATCTCCTGGGCGATTGAAGTTTATGCTAAGCAATCTATACTAAAGACTATCTTTGGCCGTTTATTTCAAAAATGAGAAAGCCTATCCTGATTATATCCTTGCTGCTTATCACCCTGACTGTATTTGCGCAGACGGAGCGTCCCAGGAACCTGACTTCCTTCGATTTTAAAAGGCTGCATTTTGGGTTTACAGTTGGAGTCAATCTGATGGATATGGCTTTTACCAGGAATTACCAGGCCGAAGATTTTCTCTATGCCGATCTTATTCAGCTGCAACCCGGTTTCCAGGTTAGCATTGTATCGGATTTGCGCTTAAGTGAGAACTGGAACCTCCGCTTTCTTCCCGGAATAAGTTTTGGATCCAGAGAGATCTGGTTTTATGAATACGATGCAGAAGTTGTTGGTGACCCGGTGGAGATTCCTCATGTATCAAACCCGGTGCCATTGGGGCCTGCCTTTCTTGACTTCCCCCTGCATTTTAAATACCGGTCCAAACGGGTCAATAATTACCGGCCCTATATGGTGGCAGGTCTGAATTTCCGTTATGACATGTCCGCTAAAAAGCCTGGGGTTTATGACAGTGATTCAAATGAGTATCTGAAATTCAAACGGGGAGATCTCTACTTTGAGTTTGGTTTTGGCATCGACAACTATTTGAAATATTTCAAATTTGCGCCTGAGATAAAAGGCGCAGTTGGATTGATGAACATGATTGATCCTGCTGGTCGGACAGGTCATCCTGAATTTGCCAACTCCATTTCCTATGCCCGCTCCTACATAATTATGCTCAATTTCCACTTTGAATAGAGCAACTATCTTCTTCTTAGTTCCGAGCAAACTACTGCCACTGCTGAGGCAACATTGAGTGATTCTGATCCTGAGCCCATGGGAGAGAAAGAAGGAATGCTTATCCTGTGGCGGATATGCCGGCTGAGCTTTTCGGATAATCCATGCGACTCGTTGCCAAAGAGTATCAGTGGGTCCTGTTCCAGGGAGGTTTCATAAATGTTATCACCTTCCATAAAGGTGCCAAAAACTGTTTTTGCCTGCATCTCTTCACTTTCAAGAAGTTCTTCCATTTCCTGGTAGTGAACCTGTACCCTGGTAATGGCCCCCATGGTGGATTGAACAACTTTAGAGTTATAGAGGTCGGTGGAATCAGGGGTACAGACGATATGCCTGATTCCAAACCAGTCGGCCGTTCGTATAATGGTCCCCAGGTTACCAGGGTCGCGGATCGACTCAAAGGCCAGAACAGTTGTATTGAGAAGTGCCTCAGCCCTGAATTGCGCCGTAGGAATGTTAACAAGCGCGATAACTTCTTGAGGCGTAACCAGATTACTAACTTTTTTAATTTCAGCATGGGAGGCTTCTGTCAGCTCAGCACTACCCTGATGCATTAATGAACTGTGACCTTCGAACCACCGGGGGGTGGCAATTAGTTCCCGGATTTGAAAACGGTTTTTAGAATCACCTTTGGTCAGGTCCCCGACCATTTTTTCACCTTCAACCAGAAAGAGGCGATGCTGGTCCCTGAACTTCTTTTGTTGCAGTGAACGAATCAGCTTTGATTTAGAAGAAGAGATCATTTTGCAGAGTCTGTAAATGCAAAGATGAAAAAAATAATCGGGTGCCGTAAAATTTGTATTTTAGCCTCTTTAACATATTCCTTGCAGCGAAAGATCCCATATATTATAATTGTCCTGGTTTCGATTCTTCAATTATCATGCAGAGTTACCAGGTATGTTCCTGAAGATGAGTATCTTTTACATAACTACAAGATTGAATCTGAAAAAGGTGATTTCGACAAGCGTGTGCTGAACGAATATATCAAACAGAAACCCAACAAACGGATTATTTTCTGGAGGTTCTACCTTTCCCTGTATAATCTCTCATCTCCTGAGAAAGATAATGGATTTAATAACTGGTTAAGGCGCATTGGAGAGCCCCCGGCTGTATATGATGAGGACCTGATGTTAAAGTCGACTGAACAGCTAAGCCTTCATATGCGAAATAAAGGATTCTACGAAGCTGAGGTAAGCGACACCACTACCTTCAAAAAGAGGCGTGCCCGGGTGGTGTACAAGGTCACACCCCACGCACCTTACAGGATCAGGGATATCTCTTACTTTTTTGAGGATGCCACACTATCTCAAATGGTACTGAAGGACACTGCCAGCGGCAATTTCAGAGTGGGTGAACTCTTTGATGTGGATATGCTGCAGGAGGAAAGGGTCAGGATAGAAGCTGTGCTTCGCGACAGTGCTTACTATGCCTTCACACGGGATTATATTTATTATGAAGTGGATAGTGCCTTTAATACCCATCAGGTGAGTATTACCCTGGGGATTCGGAACTATCCCAGCACCAATCGTAGGGGAGAGACAGTGCATATTGATCATCCGGTTTATAGCATAAGGGATGTTCATATGATGACCGATTTTAATGCTCTGAGCTTTGATAGGAACAACGATACAACAAGTGTCTTGAGGGATACTCTGGTCTACGATAGTGTGTATATGATCTATTCCGGGAAACCAAATATCCGCCCTGAGGTGGTTACCCAGAAAAACTATATCATCCCCGGAACATTATACGATGCTTCAGATGTAAACCGCACTTACAGGAATCTCTCATCTCTTAGCGCCTTCAGAATGGTTGATATCCGTTTCACGGAGGTTGAAGGTTCTGAAATGCCCCAGCTCGATTGTGATGTCCTTGTGGCTCCTGCAACCAGACAGTCTTATTCTGTAAAGCTGGAGGGTACCAATTCGGCCGGGAATATTGGAGCAGCTGCTAACTTCAGCTATGGCCATAAGAACTTGTTTGGAGGATCGGAACAATTCGATCTTACCTTTATGGGGGCCATAGAAAACTTAAAAACTTCCGGAGATCAGGTAGATACAACATATACAGGCCCCAGTATTATGCAGGAGTATGGCGTTGAAGCCAGGCTGAGGATCCCGAAATTTTTGCTGCCGGTGAGAACTGACCAGTTTATTAGAAAATACAATCCGCAAACCAATATCCGTTTGTCCTATAATTACCAGAAACGTCCCGATTATACCCGGACCCTGGTAAATACTTCCTTTGGCTACGACTGGAAGGGTAGCGAAAACATGATACACAGGATTTACCCCATAGAGGCCAGCCTCATACTGACACCCTACAAATCTGACTATTTTAAGGATTGGCTGGAGGGTAAATATCTTTTCTATAGTTATGAACCACAGCTGATTACCGACACCCGCTATTCCATGGCTTGGTCCAATCAAAAGCTTTTAAAGAAACAGAGCTTCCAGGATTTGCGTCTGAATCTGGAGACTGCCGGGAACCTCTTATATGCGGGATTCAGTTCTTTTGCTCCTACACCTGATAGTGGAAATTACCAGATACTTGGAGTTGATTTTGCACAGTATGTGAAAGCAGATATAGATTTCCGCAGTTATATTTTTCTCTATGAGGACATCAGTCTGATACTTCGTGGATTTGCGGGTGTAGGTTTTGCCTATGGTAATTCCAATGCCATGCCGTTTGTAAAACAGTATTTCTCCGGGGGGGCAAACAGCATCAGAGCCTGGCAGGTAAAGGATCTTGGTCCTGGTTCATATAACGATCCGGAAGAGTCCGACTATCCTAACCAGACCGGTGATGTGAAACTGGAGGCCAATATGGAATACCGTTTTCCTCTTTTCTGGAAATTGGAAGCAGCTTTGTTTATGGATGTTGGAAATATCTGGTCATTGTCCGCGCAGGATGATAGGGAGGGGGCCGGCTTTGAGTTCAACCGTTTTTACAAGGAACTGGCTGTTGGTACAGGAGTGGGCGCCAGGGCTATTTTCTCCTTCCTTATTTTCAGGTTCGATCTGGGGATACCACTGCGCAGTCCCTATCCCATAGAAGGCTCTAACTGGCTGCCCAGGAATTCGGGTATTTCAGGAAGTGATCTTACCTTTAATATTGCCATTGGTTATCCCTTCTGATACAGTTGATTTTACCAGAAATTATTCTAATTTTGTTCGCTCATTTTAATCCCAATCATTCTAATTAATATAATCATGTCCAATAAGATTTTTGATGTAGTAAAGCCCGGTGTTGTAACCGGAGAAGATGTTCAAAAGGTGTTTGAAATCGCCAAGAAGAACGAATATGCCATTCCTGCAGTTAATGTGGTGGGAACCAACTCTGTGAATGCTGTGATTGAAGCAGCTAAAGTAGTGAATTCACCCGTGATTATTCAGTTTTCCAACGGTGGTGCTGTTTTCTTTGCAGGAAAAGGACTTTCCAACGAAGATCAGAAGGCAGCCATTATTGGCGCAGTTAGTGGTGCCAGGCACGTGCATGCCATGGCAGAAGCTTACGGAGTTCCCGTGATCCTTCATACCGACCATGCGGCTAAAAAACTGTTACCCTGGATTGACGGTCTGCTGGATGCAGGTGAGAAGCATTTCGAAAAGTATGGAAAGCCCTTGTATAGCTCCCATATGCTGGACCTGAGCGAAGAGCCCCTTGAAGAGAATATTAGCACTTGTGCTAAGTACCTTGGCCGTATGAGTAAGATTGGTATGACCCTTGAAATTGAACTGGGTTGCACTGGTGGAGAAGAGGACGGAGTGGATAATACCGGAATGGACAGTTCGCAACTTTACACACAGCCTGAAGATGTGGCCTACGCTTATGAGGAGCTTAGTAAGATCAGCGATAATTTCACAATTGCTGCTTCTTTTGGAAATGTACATGGTGTATATAAGCCTGGTAATGTGAAGCTTACTCCCAAGATTCTGGATAACTCCCAGAAGTTTGTTGAAGAGAAGTACGGACTGGACAAGAAACCATTATATTTCGTATTTCACGGTGGATCAGGCTCATCGCAGGAAGAGATTCGTGAGGCAATCGGTTATGGAGTGATCAAGATGAACATCGATACAGATACACAGTGGGCAGCCTGGGACGGCATTCGCAAGTTTGAAGCTGAAAAGCACGATTACCTGCAGAGCCAGATAGGGAATCCCGACGGTGCTGACAAGCCCAATAAGAAATTCTATGATCCAAGGGTTTGGTTGCGTGAAGGAGAAAAATCCATGATTGAGCGTCTCAAGGTAGCCTTCAATGATCTGAACTGCATAGATACCCTTTAAAAGCAGGAGGATGTCGCAGGGCGGGAAAGGAGATAGAGACAGTTTTACCAGCAAGTTTGGAGTCCTCGCAGCTTTAGCAGGATCTGCCATTGGCTTAGGTAACATCTGGAGATTTCCATATGTTGTCGGACAAAATGGGGGAGGAGCTTTTCTGCTTGTCTATATAATTTTTATTGCTGCCATTGGGATACCGGTGATGATGTCGGAGTTTGTAATTGGTCGCTCTGCCCAATTAAATCCCGTTGGGGCCTTTAAGAAAATCGCTCCGGGAACAAAATGGCATCTGGTTGGCATGCTGGGAGTTGTCTCTGTCTTTATTATCTTTTCCTTCTATACGGTTGTTGCAGGCTGGACATTGGAATATGTAATCCAGTCTGTAAGATGGATTTTATTACCCGGAAAGTTTGGGTTTGAAAGCATGGATAATGCAGCACTGACCCAGTTTTTCAGCAATCACTATGAAACATTCACCTCGGGACTCTGGAGACCTATCATCTGGTTTTTCGTAATGATGTTGCTCACGGGATATATTGTTATCTCGGGGGTGAAGAATGGAATTGAGAAGGTTGCCAAGATCCTGATGCCCATTTTCCTGGTTATTTTGCTGATCCTGGTGACAAGGTCTATCACCCTGGGAGGAGGTAGAGAAGGATTGGTTTTCCTGTTTAAACCTGATTTCACCCAGATTAAGGAAGCACCATTCCGGATTATTCTTGAAGCCCTGGGGCAGGCATTTTTCTCACTGTCCATTGGGATGGGAACGCTGATTACATATGGTTCCTACATCAAGAAAAAAGAGAATCTTGCAAGTACCGCCGTAAGTGTGGTAGCTGCAGATACTTTTGTTGCCATACTAGCCGGGATCGCCATCTTCCCGGCTGTATTTGCCTTCGGAATTGATCCTGCCGACGGACCTGAACTGGTTTACAAGACACTGCCAGTAATATTTCAGAATATGGCTGGTGGGCTTATATGGGCATTTATGTTTTTTGTATTGCTCTGTTTTGCTGCAGTCACATCCACCATATCAATGCTGGAAGTAATTGTGGCTTATTTATCTGAGCAATTGAACATGTCCCGTAAAAAGGCAACCCTCCTTTCAATGATCTCTGTAGGATTCCTTGGTACTCTTTGTACAATTTCGCCCGATGTTTTTGCCGTATTTAATGCCTCCCCTGACCTGATGCTCCCGCTGGGAGGATTCTTTATTGTCACCTTTATTGGTTGGATCTTCTCGAGGAACAAATCAAGTAAGGAGCTTTCCAGCGATGGAACTCACAAAGTCGGATACCATAAACTTTTCATGTTCCTGGTGAAATTTGTAGCACCCCTGGCCATTGCTTTTCTTTTCGCATTGGGTGTCTACAGCAAGGTTATCACACTTTTCCCGTCCATTGGGTGATTTGTGGCTTCTTGCCACATTAAGCCTTAAATGACCAAACGACTTTACAGGGAGTTTTATCTTCTGCCCCGTGGTGAGCAGCGGGGCCTGATTTTGCTTTCCCTCCTGCTGATCCTTGCCCTTATATTCCGGGTCGCAGTAGGACTTCTTCCTGAGCGGGTTCCTGAAGGTAGTGAAGCCTTTGAACAGGAGGCAATCCTGATCAGGGCGGCCTTTGCCGAGGCCGACAGTCTCCGGGGGATCCGTTTGGATAGTATCAGACAGAACAGAGCTGGCATTTCCGGTGGGGCTACTCCATATACACATACTGCCAGAAAAGGATATTCCAGGCAGCCCATTGATATCAACCGGGCCGATTCGGTAGAACTACTGCCCCTTCCCGGTATCGGACCGGTCTTTGCC
>Ga0209633_10006439_pt1 | contig 10048 bp, 5 predicted proteins | sample Cruoilmetagenom1_FD_187290 | JGI IMG/M metagenome (GOLD analysis project Ga0209633, IMG submission 187290) | Oil polluted marine microbial communities from Coal Oil Point, Santa Barbara, California, USA - Sample 1 (SPAdes) (version 2) | ecosystem: Environmental > Aquatic > Marine > Oil seeps ... | reverse complement strand
TCTTCATCCCATGATTTCACCTGTGTTGAAGAAAAATCTTAAAGTAATCGCCAAAGGCCTGGAGGCATCTCCTGGTGCAGCCGTGGGTAAGGTTGTTTTTACTGCCGAAGATGCTGAAGCCTGGGTGGCCCGGGGTGAGAAAGTAGTTCTTGTCCGCCGGGAAACCAGCCCTGAGGATATCGGGGGTATGCATGTTGCTGAAGGTATCCTTACTGCTACTGGAGGCATGACCAGCCATGCGGCTGTTGTTGCCCGGGGCATGGGAACTCCCTGTGTTGCCGGCTGTAAGGCTGTGGTGATTGATGAGAAAGCTAAAAGCTTCAATGTAGGTGGAACCGTCTACAAAGAAGGAGATTTTGTATCTCTGGATGGTTCTGACGGCGAGGTTTATGCCGGTGCTGTGGAACTGGAACAGGCTGAAATCAGCGGCGAACTGAATGTTCTCCTCTCCTGGGCAGATGAAATTCGCCATGCCGCTAAACGAGAGGGCATAGCTGACGGTTTTATGGTGCGGACTAATGCTGATCTCCCTGAAGATGCCCGAAAAGCTGTGGAATTCGGCGCCGAGGGTATAGGACTTACCCGGACTGAGCATATGTTCTTTGAAGAGAGTAAACTCATTCCCTTCCGCCGCATGATTGTGGCCGACAGCTTGGATGAACGTCTGGAAGCCCTTAAACCCATCCTGGAACTTCAAATTATTGACTTCAGGGGAATCTTTGAAGCGATGGACGGTAAACCGGTTACTGTACGGCTTCTGGATCCTCCTCTTCATGAGTTTGTTCCTCACAGTGAAGCTGAAGTGCGGGCACTAGCTGCAGAGTTGGGTAAAGATGCTGATAAACTGATTAAAAGAGTTGAAGGTTTGCAGGAACTCAATCCAATGCTCGGTCATCGGGGCTGCCGCCTGGGTATTACCTATCCGGAAGTGTACAATATGCAGGTTGAGGCCATCATGAAGGCTGCTGTAGCCGTAGCGAAGAACGGAGTCTCGGTACATCCTGAAATTATGATTCCTCTGGTGGGAACAACCGCTGAGCTTGAACTCCTCAGAGCTAATGCTCAGAAGGTTATTGACAAGGTTCTTTCTGAAACTGATGTGAAGGTTGAATACCTGATCGGAACCATGATTGAGATTCCCAGAGCCGCGTTGACGTCAAACCTCATTGCACCGCATGCTGATTTTTATTCCTTTGGTACCAATGATTTAACTCAGATGACTTTTGGTTACAGCCGGGACGATGTGGGTAGTTTCGTTCCTGAGTATGTTGAAAAGAAAGTTCTTAAAGACGACCCCTTTCAGACTCTTGATACCGTCGGTGTCGGACAGCTTGTGGAAATGGGTGTTGCCAAGGGCCGAAGTGTGAAACCAATGCTGAAAACCGGTATCTGCGGTGAGCATGGCGGCGATCCTGAATCCATTGCCTTCTGCTATAAAGCCGGGCTGAATTACGTTTCCTGTTCACCTTACCGTGTACCTATTGCCAGACTTGCTGCAGCTCAGGCTGTTATTGCCGCAAAGTAGTCTTTCTTTTTTAGTCGGCAGGTTAGCTGTATCAAAACCGCTCCGGGAAATCGGGGCGGTTTTTTTGTTCCTATTTTTTTGTTGTTTTCTTTCTGTAGAAAAAGCACCTCGACAATCAGGTATCAGACGGGTTAGGCTTTCTGGCGATGAATGTAATCATTCTAGGTGCCGGACTTGTCGGTTGGCGGTTGGCCCGTCAGTTGATCAGCGAAGGTAAAGAAGTAACAATTATTGAGCGGAATCCGGAGGAGGCCCGACGTGTTGCAGACCGTCTGGACTGCCGGGTAGTTACCGGTGAAGGCAACAGCGTACCTGTTCTCAAGAAAGCGGGGATAGAGCATGCAGACTTTTTTGTCAGTATCACAGAGTCTGATGAAATCAACATGATTGCATGCTCTCTGGTTGCAGCGGAGTATTCCGATCCGGTTACTGTGGCCCGGGTGCGTAATGTGGCCTATTCAACCAGCCGGATGGTAAGGCATCGTCTATACGGCATCGATCATGTGATTAATCCTGAAATTGAAGCGGCCCGGGCTGTTATACGCTCTCTGGAAAGAGGTGCGGTGGGAACTGTTAACCTCTTCGCTGATTCGGGCCTTATAATGACCTCTATAACAATAGATCCCGGCTGTAATCTTGCCGGCCGGGTGGTGATGGATATTCGAAAGTCTCTTACAGGTGATTTTTTGCTTCCTTTGATTATAAGAGACGGAATGTCAATTATTCCTGTGGGCGAAACCATGGTTCTTGCCCAGGATGTAATTTATATAATAGCGGCTGCAGAAGGTACAGATGCCGTAATTACTGCTGCAGGTCTGCGCCGGCGTGAACTTAAGAGGATTGCAATTGCCGGAGGTGGCAGGATTGGCCGGTATGTTGCCGACTATCTGCTGGGACAGGGTGAAGATCATGATGCCGGTACATCTCCGGGTGCACTTTCCAAGCTTATCGGACGTCTGAAGAAGAAACCGACGAACCGCAGTGTTCATTTTATAGAGCGGGATTATGCAGTTGGGCGTGAGCTTGCCGAGAGTTATCCCTCTGCACTGATAACCAACGCCGATATATCTGATGAGGAGATTTCTGATTCAGGAATCCTTGAAGGATACGATCTGCTTGTCAGCGCTACGGGCAATCAGGAATTGAATCTTGTCAGTGCTATGCACGCCAGAAATCATGGAGTAAGCCGGACAATCGCCCTGGTTCGTAAAGCCGCATATGTCAGTATAGCCAGAGAGATGGGAGTTGATGTCACTGTCAGTGTTACCGATACAATGGTGGACAGTATTCTCCGTATTTTGAGAAAAGGTAATGTCCGAAGCGTTCATACAATTGCCGGAAGTGATTTTGAAATTATTGATTTTTTGCTGGATAATGAATCTTCATTGGTGGGAAAGCTTATCCGAGATTTGAAATTACCGAAAAACAGCTTAATCCTCATGGTGAACAGAGATAGTGAATACCTGCTTCCCGATGGCAATCTTATGCTCACTGAACAGGATCGCCTGATGGTTATAACTCCCCAGGAAGCGGTTAAGAAACTTGAGGAAGCGGTTTCCGGATCATGATCCGTTTCTCACCGGTACTGCACATCGTCAGCCTGCTGCTGATACTCATATCACTGTTCATGCTCCTTCCAGCGGGGATTGCCATATATAACGGGGATATCGTTTCTGCAGAGGCCTTCGGTTTTACAATTTTATTTACCATAATTCTCTGCACTGTTCTCTGGTTGGTCTCCAGACCGAAAAACGGTACGAAGCATCATTTGAGAACCCGTGAAGGTTTTTTAATGGTAACGGCGAGTTGGATTGCCGCCTCTGCAGTCGGAGCACTGCCTTTTGTCCTGTCCGGTGCTATTCCCTCTTATACAGATGCTTTTTTTGAAACCATGAGTGGTTTTACAACTACCGGGGCATCGATTCTTACCGTAATTGAATCTGTTCCACGCTCAATACTGTTCTGGCGTTCCCTTACTCATTGGCTCGGGGGAATGGGGATAGTCGTTCTCACAGTTGCCATACTGCCATTTTTAGGGGTGGGTGGTGTGCAGCTGGTCCGAGCGGAGTCCCCGGGACCGACTCTTGATAAAATAGCTCCTAAAATAACCCAGACAGCAAAGATTCTCTGGTATCTGTACCTGGGACTGACGGTGCTTGAAACTGTTTTACTCATGCTAGGGGGAATGGATTTATTTGATGCACTTACCCACACTTTCGGTACTCTGGCTACGGGTGGGTTTTCACCTCGAAATGCCAGTGTCGGTGCTTATAATTCCGGATATATCGATTGGGTTATAACGATTTTTATGATTATGGCCGGAATGAATTTCGGTCTTTATCATAAACTTCTCAATGGAGATATCAGAGATATTTTCAAGAATACAGAGTTCAAAGTTTATCTGGGTATTTTTAGTATCTCAGTGCTGATTATTACGATTTCATTGCTGGATACCTATGGCGGTTTTGGCAAGGCTTTGAGATTTGCCGGTTTCCAGGCTGCTTCGATTATTACGACAACCGGTTATGCCACGGCAGATTTCGATCTCTGGCCAATGGCAGCCAAGGGTGTGTTGTTTTTTCTGATGTTTGTCGGAGGCTGTTCAGGTTCAACCGGTGGTGGTCCCAAAGTGATTCGAATTGTCGCTTTATTCAAACTGGCACTTAATGAAATGAGGTACATGTCCCGCCCCCGGGGGATTTTCCGTGTCCGGATTAATGGTGAGCCGGTAAAAAAAGATTTCCTCTATGCGGTCAGTGGTTTCATTCTGCTGTATCTGCTCTGTCTGATGGTGGTAACCATTGTTGTCAGTATTTTTGGAGCCGATATCACCACAGGATTCACCACCGCTTTGGTAACTGTTGGCAACATCGGCCCGGGGTTCGGCAAAGTCGGTCCGACGATGAATTATGCATTCTACAATCCCTTTGTGAAATGGGTGCTCAGTGGAGCTATGCTTGCCGGGAGATTGGAAGTATATACAGTACTTATACTCTTAACACCATCGTTCTGGTCCAGACGTTAAAAATTCAAAAAAGAATATGGAAATGCTGTACGAAAAACTGATTGAAGCCACTGATTTTATACAATCCGTGATATCCGGGAAACCAGAGATAGCCATAATTCTCGGATCGGGTCTGGGTACTTTAAGCGATCAACTGGAAACCCCTGTTGTTATTCCCTACAAAGACATTCCTCATTTTCCTCTCTCAACGGTAGCAGGTCATGCAGGTCGACTTTTATTCGGCAGTCTTCACGGAACGCCGGTAATGATGATGGAAGGGCGGCCTCATTATTATGAAGGTTATTCTATGAGGCAGATTGCTTTCCCCGTTTTTTTAATGAAATTTCTCGGCGTAAAAAAACTGGTAATTACAAACGCATGCGGAGGAATCAATAATGATTTTTCCCCGGGAACTCTGATGATAATTGATGATTTTATCAATCTGGTATCGGATAATCCCCTGATAGGTATTAATGATGAAAGACTTGGACCCCGCTTTCCGGATATGAGTGAACCATACAGTCTGGAGATAATATCACTGGCTGAAAAAGTTGCTGATAATCTGGGAATTGAGTATTCCCGGGGTGTCTATGCCGGATTTCAGGGACCGTATTATGAAACTGCTGCAGAAATCAGGAGTATTGGACGCATGGGTGCGGATGCCGTGGGTATGTCTACAGTTTCAGAAACCATTGCAGCAAATTATGCGGGGATTGAATGTTTTGCTATTGCCTGCATCACCAACATGGCCACCGGGATTCAGAAGGTAAAGCATTCTCACCAGAGGGTGCTGGAAATTGCCCGGCTTTCGTCTGTAACTCTATCGCGATGGATATCTTCCCTGATTAAAGCCCTTGAGAGCTCTCGATGAAAAAACCGGAATTACTGGCTCCTGCTGGGGATGATGTATCCTTAAGAGCGGCATTGGACGCCGGAGCCGATGCGGTTTATTTCGGTGCCGGGGCCTTCAATATGCGAAAACGTGCACGTAATTTCAGCCCGGACGATATTGCCGGTGTAGTTTCTCTCTGTCATGAATACAGTGCCCGGGCTTATCTGGCCATTAATATAATTGTGTATGAAACGGAGTTTCCTCTGTTGGAGTCTACCCTCGATAAGGCCTTAGAAGCTGGTATTGATGCGGTAATCTGTTGGGATTTTGCAGTTATTGATGCAGCTTTACAGCGTAACCTTGAGGTACATCTATCCACCCAGGCTTCTGTGAGTAATTCAAGAGCTATTCTTCAGTACTACAGAAAGAGCGGTATCCGCCGTTTTGTGTTGGCCAGAGAATGTTCTCTGGAACATCTGCAGAGAATCTATCTGAATCTTGAAGAAGAACTGGGAGAAGAAGCATCCCGGATAGAACTTGAAGTCTTCATCCACGGTGCCATGTGTGTGTCTGTCAGCGGACGGTGCTTCATGTCTGAACTTGTCAGCGGAGAGTCGGGGAACCGCGGGGCCTGCTTGCAGCCCTGCCGGCGAAAATACCGGATTATCGATGTTGAAGGTGACTATGAGTATGAAATAGGTCAGGATTATGTTATGAGCCCCAAAGATATGTGCACAATGCCCTTTTTTGAGAGGATACTGGAGTCTCCGGTGGCTTCTTTGAAAATAGAGGGGCGGATGAGGAGCCCGGAGTACGTTTCTACAGTTGTCGGTGCTTACCGTAAAGCCATCGATTTCTATTTCGAGAGGAACGGTAAAACCGATCAGATAGAGTTCAGTGGGCTTAAATCCAGCCTCACCGATGAACTGCGGACTGTGTTCAATCGGGATTTTTCAGATGGTTACTACATGGGACGGCCAGTGGGGGATTGGGCGAAAACCCCTAACAGCCAGGCACTCAAGCGCAAGGAAACCGTGGGTATCGTTGTTAATTATTTCCGAAAAGTCGGGGTTGCTGAAATCAAAGTACAGGGTGCCTCTTTCGTAATCGGGGATGAGCTGCTGATTCAAGGGCCTACCACCGGAAATCTCTCTGTGGATGTTGAATCAATTCAAATCGACCATAATGCGGTTTTATCAGCGAAAAAGGGTGATCGTATTGCCGTACCTGTTTCCAGACGGGTTCGTGCTAATGATGCTGTTTTCCGGCGTTTTGAGGTGAAACCACAGGGATGAGGACCTGGGATAAGTTGAATAACTGAAAACCACCGGTTTTTCAGTTATACTGATAGAATATGCAGCAAGATGATGCGATACAGCTCCTTACCCCAAGAATTGAAGAACGGATTCGAATCAACCCCCTTTTGAATATTGATACATTTATTATTCCTTCTCCCTACATTAGCGATCCCAACGCTCAGAAAGACACCGAGCACAGCTATGTCTGGACCGAAGAAGGGGAAATCCTGGGTTATATTCTTACCTATGTTTCAACTGACGGGTCGGAGTTTCTTATTTATAAGCTGGTAACCAGTCCCTACGGCCGGGGCCGGGGGATCGGGACAGCTTTTATTGAATATTTAGCGGCAAATATACCCGAGAAGTCACATCTTTATCTCTACGTTTGGGAAAAACAGCACGATACTGTGGAATTTTTCCGGAACAAGGGATTTGTACCCGAGGATAGTATCGTTTACCGCAATATGGTGTATCACAAGCTGAATGCAGTACGTGAAGTGGTACTTGACAGGGTAGGAGGGGAAGAGCGGAAAACACCTGCGGCAGATGAAATAGGAAAAACCCGGCACGATGCACGTAAAACGCTCAGTTCCCTCAATGCCATGGTGAATGCTCTGGCACCGGAGAATGCCGGACGAATCATTGAAGATATAAATCGGGAAACCACCACTTTGGTGAATATGCTGAATATGTATCGGGATTCCATGTCCATGGCCCATGAGGTTAATCTGCAGGATCTCATTCTTGAACGCCTTGTTCCCTACATTGAGGCCAGCCGGGAGAGTGTGAATCTGAATATTCATCTTTCGGCTACCAAACCAATGGTACTCGGTCATTGGCTGAACATCGGCCGGGCTCTGGTTAATCTGGCTTCAAATGCAATTGATGCAATGGCCGACTGCAACCGTCCCGGTAGACTTTCCATATCTCTCAAAGACGAGAATGAGGGGTTTGTTACCCTTCATATTGAGGATAATGGGGCTGGAATCCCCCCTGAGCTATTGGTAACGGATACTGAAGGGAAGCCGGCGTTTATCGGACAGTCAACCAAAGCTGATGGAAAAGGTGAAGGATTCGGTACCGCTCAGGTTTGGAGTACCTTTGGAACAAAACGACTTGATATCCACAGTAAACTCGGGCATGGCACGGAATGGATTATACGATTTGAACGATCGGCCATCGGGCTTACAAAGGCCTTTACATCTCTGCAGAGACGTTTTTATGAACTTCAGGGTTTACAGGAAGAAATTGAAATTACTCGAGAAACTGACCGCACTGAGGTAATAACGGCTATATGGCGTATCCGTAAAAAGGAGATATTTGTTTTTGAACTTCTGGAACGCTTCAGCCGACAGCATAATATCAGGGATTTGTACCGGGTTGTTCTTTCCTACTTCCAGGGTAGAATGGACGAGGTTGAGTTCAAATCTCAGGTGAGTCATTGGAAGGGAGACCATCAGGCACTGAATGCCTGGCTCTCCGCCACAGCAAGAAGTATTCAACGGTATAAAAAGAAAATATCCACCCATGTTGATGTGAATGAGTATCAGGGTGCTTTTTTCAAGAGTTACGGACAGTCGGTGGACAAGGTGATTATTTTTACAATGAATCCTGCCACCAGGAGATTTCTGGCTACTGATAGAAAACTGGCAGAACATCTGGACTTTGCTCCCTACCTGGGAGGGGACCGGACAAAACTGCTCCGGGGAGAGTTTGTAGGCGATGTGAATATCGACAGCAATCCGATTTATCTGGGGGTGTGGTCGGTTGATTCCGAAGAAGATCTGGTGGTTAAACTGGAACTGCTCAGGGCAGGTGCCAGGGCCATACTGGAATTCGGGATTCATCCCGAAAAACGCCTTGCTCTGTATCAATCCACCCATATCAGGTATGAGAGGGATATAGATTCTGATGCTTCCTGTTCTTTTGGAGAATTTTCCACATTGACTTTGGAAGAGTTGAAAAAGCGTTTTGTTCGGGAAGCAGAGGATGAGATGCAGGGCTTTCTGGCAGCATTGGAGTAGCAATCGCTGGGTTCTTTGCTCTTGACTCCCTCTCTATGTCCATGATAATTCAATTACCGGCCAAAGCCTTATCTTCAAGTTCAGAACGGAGAATCATTCTATGCTCAGTGTCTCGGATATCAGCCTATCATTCGGAAAACGTCTGCTTTTTAAAGATGTCAGTATCAAATTCACCCCGGGCAACTGTTACGGTCTGATCGGGGCCAATGGATCGGGTAAATCAACCTTTTTGAAAATACTCTCCGGTGAGCAGGACTATGATTCAGGACAGGTTTACATTCCAGCGGGAATGAGAATGGCTGTTCTGGCACAGAACCGGAACGCCTTTGATGAGTATTCTGTTCTACATACGGTTATCAAAGGGTACACCAAGCTCTATGAGGTGATGAGAGAGCGGGAAGAAATTTACGGCAAAGCTGATATGACTGATGAAGAGGGCATGAGAGTTGCCGAACTTGAAGGTGATTTTGCTGAAATGGGCGGATATGAATCTGAAAGTGAAGCGGCGACACTGCTGGCGGGCCTGGGTATCAATGGAGATATGCACGACAAGCTCATGGCGGATGTGGAGGAGGATATAAAAGTCCGGGTTCTTATAGCGCAGGCTCTTTTCGGTAATCCGGATATCCTTCTTCTTGATGAGCCGACAAACCATCTTGATATTGAATCGATCAGATGGTTGGAGGATTTTCTTCTCAAGTTCAATAACACCGTGATTGTAGTCAGTCATGACAGGCATTTTCTGAACAAGGTGTGTACCCATATTGCCGATATCGATTACAGCAAAATCAGTATTTATGCCGGAAACTATTCTTTCTGGCAGCAGGCCAGTCAACTTATGGCCAGGCAGCAGAAAGATCAGCATAAAAAAGCCGAAGCCCGGGCTGCGGAATTGAAATCATTTATCCAGCGTTTCAGTGCTAATGCTTCAAAAAGCAAACAGGCTACCAGCCGCATGAAGGAACTGGAGAAACTCGACCTTGATAACCTTCCCCACACCTCAAGGCGTTTCCCTTTCTGCGGTTTTACTCCGGGAAGAGATCTGGGTAAAATAGTTCTGGAAGTGGAAAACTTCGGGAAAGAACTCGATGGGGAGAAGCTTTTCAGTAAATGGGATCTGAATGTACAAGCCGGTGATAAAATCGGATTTGTCGGCCCTGATAATATGGCAAAAACAGCCTTCATGGATATTATTTCCGAGGAGGATGAGGCCGATGAAGGCAGTCATAACTGGGGGGTAACCACTAAGTTCGATTACTTCCCGAAAAATAATACAGAATTTTTCAATAACGATATGAACATGACGGAGTGGCTCCGTCAATACTCAGAGGAACAGGATGAAGCCTATATACGGGGTTTCCTGGG
>Ga0209633_10006438_pt1 | contig 10049 bp, 5 predicted proteins | sample Cruoilmetagenom1_FD_187290 | JGI IMG/M metagenome (GOLD analysis project Ga0209633, IMG submission 187290) | Oil polluted marine microbial communities from Coal Oil Point, Santa Barbara, California, USA - Sample 1 (SPAdes) (version 2) | ecosystem: Environmental > Aquatic > Marine > Oil seeps ... | reverse complement strand
TTTTTGCTTTTGCTTTGTAAGGATAAGGTAGCATTGTAAAATGATGCCAATTCCGGCCATGCTGACTGCCGTTATTTTTAACTGCATATTTCCAAAAATTTTAGGGAGTATCAGCGCTTCGGCGATGGTAAAAATTGCGCCCATTGCGACCAGAGCAATCGCGAGTTGACCAAGTCTGTGGTAACGGCGTTTTGCTCTATTCGCATCATTATTGCGCTTGGTGAATTCTTGATCAAGCTTGGGAGAGTCGATCAAAGGCGCTATAACTTCATACTGTTGCCGCGTAGAGTCAGTTACAAATAAGTCGCGGTTTGGTGTTTGCATAAAACATTCCAAGCATAAATTATCTGTTTAAATAAATCACAATAACGGTTCACGCATAAGTCTATACTCTCGTGCCCAAACGTAAAGCGCACGCACCGACACGAACTAGGTTCCACCAAATTCTTGCGTAATAATACCCTAATCGTTGCCATGATTTCGCAACATGTTAACGCGATCAGCCTAGTTTTCACCACCAGAAATCGGACCACTTGCACCCCCGCCAGTCTTACATTTTGGGTAGCTTGGGTCACCTTTTTTGCACGTCGTCGCACAGCTGGCCAAGCCAAGAGCTGCTATTATGCTAATTAATATGATTTTTTTCATTTTGCGCCTCCTTGGTAAAAGCCTAGCGTTAAAGACCAAGTTGGGCAAGTAAATTCGCAAAGTCCTCGCGGCCACGTAACGGACCTAATGCCGGGTCAAACCCTGCGAAGGTCAATCCTGAATCGCCAAGTTTTACCGCTTTATCAAGGGTTTCCATGGCTTCATCTAGTTGCTCCCACTGCGCTAAAATCTGCGCTTGTTGATACGCGCCAGCGTCGCCATATGTATCGATTAGCCTAGTCATTGCTGCCATGGCCGCGTCCGTATCGCCCATTTTGTGATGTCCAATAGCAAGACAAGGGAGGCGTTCCATTTGATTTGGCTCCTCTTCACAAACGCCCATTCCTTCTTCGGTTTTCCCAAGATAGGTCATGGATAACCCTATCTGTGCCTTTGCATTGGCATATTTTGGCGACAGTGAAAGAACGCGTTGGGAGTATTTTATGGCTTCTTCATACTGGCCCGCCGCGTAATGAACTAGGCCAGAAGTTTGAATTATAGACGCGTTTAGTGGGTCTAGCTCAGTGGCGCGTTTTATGGACGATATTGCCTTCGCATGCTGCGACGTAACAGACATATAGGTTGCGTAACGCGCTAATATGACAGCATCTCCGTCACCTAGTTCTACAGAACGTTCATAGGGTATTTGTGCCCCTTTGATATTTAATTGTGCAGCAACAAGTACATACCCCAATGTTGAATGTGCCTTTGCCATGTTGGGACTTAACCTGACGGAGGCTTGCGCCGCGTTAACGGCAGATTTGAATAATTCTTGTACTTCGTCGCTATTGGCATTGGTAGCGCCAAGCCAAAGTAAAAGTAATGCCTTGGTCGCATAAGCCGACCCAAAATTTGGGTCTAAACGGATAGCCGTGTTAAGATGATCGAGGGCTTTGCGTTTCGAACTTTGAGTGGCCGCCGAACCATACAAATTCTTCCCTTTCAAGTATTCATTGAATGCCACAGGGTTTTGTGTGCCGCCACCCTTTGGATCAAATTTTGTGTTCCCGTTTTGCGCCGTTAAGATACGAATAAGAGTTTCAGTGATAGCAATTCTTACGGAAAGAATATCATCGACAGGGTGAGTGTACTCTTTGGCCCACTGCCCAAACCCCGTTTTACCATCGATCAATTCCGCGCGTACCCGCACCGCTTCGCCATCAACGTGAATGCTGCCATCCACAATGTTCGCCACGCCGAGCTGCTTCGCCATAGTTTTCGCATCTAGCGACTGCGCGGCAATGGCTTTCGAGGAAGACCGGGCGACCACACGTAAAGACTTATTGCGAACAAGGTGGTCACGAATTTCAGAAGACAGGCCAGACGCAATATACTCTGTCTCTTTTGCGCCATTCGAATCCTGAAACGGCAAAACCGCAATACTGTTGCCGTGGATATTAGGTTGCCCGGTCGGGAGCTTGCCCGTGATAACAAGTCCGGCTAACACCGCGCCAGTGGCCCCGCCTGCGCCCAATAAAAGTTTGCGGCGTGAAACCCCCTGCGTTTTCGGAACTGATATTGGGTCTGGTTTTCGCGGCGCGCGGCCATGCAAGACGGCTAAGACCCGATATAGCTCCTGCATAGCGGGGGCTTGATCGTTGCTCTCCCAATTTTGAATATCAATCAGCTGAACTTGCCGAAAGCCCAAAGGCGGCGCTGTCCCGTCAAGCAGGAGCGGTACAAGACGCTCACGGATACGCCCGCTCGTTGCCTCGTCCCGCACCCAATGGGAAGTTACTGATGTTTCCGACCACAAAACCACCACCGCTTTTGCAGTTTCAAGTGCGTGCTCTGTTGTTTCAAGAAAACTAATACCGCCTTCGAGCATGCCGTCCCACCAGACTTTGTAGCCTGCGCGCTCTATAGCAGCGATAATGGGGAGGGCCTGTTTTTGGTCGCTGCGCGAATAGCTAAAAAATACCGTAGTCTCTTCGGCACTGTCCCCGATTTGATTTTTTGTAGTATTCACCGCTCGCCTCCGCCTTTGAACTATACCTATCTGGCCAAAAATGGCGAGTGAAAAAAGAAGACGGTGATTTTGCCCTGTTCGGCAAAACTTGAGTAATAGTCATAATTGTGCTAGTGCGTCCTACAAAAGGGGCCGCAATGATAAGACATTTATCAAAATTTTTCGCTAGTTTTTTTGTATTACTGGGACTACAGGCCTGCGAAAGCGTAACAGAGCCGCAAGCCCCTGTGAGTGCTTTCGCACTGTCCAGTCTTGAAGTGCCAGGCACTAATAACATTGCTCCTTCCAAGTTTGAGACGTTAACAGAGCTACCTAATACCGAAGAATTAGTTTCGTTTGGTAGGCCTGATTCTATCGTTAACTGCATAACTGTGGAGGATGGTTTTGAATATTGCAGTAATAACGGGTATTCCAATCAATCGGTACGTGTGCCTAAACATGCGGCCCCGTTTCAAATTCAAATCGTGACAACACAAAAATTTGCCACAGACGCGGTTTTAAAAAAAGCCTATCCGCGGCGCGCCATGTGGGAAATGCGCCATGTTTGCGGCGGCGCGTTAATCGCTAAGCAATGGATATTAACCGCTGCTCATTGTTTTGGAGAAAATTTTAAACCTGAGAACAAAGATGGTTTTAGTGTCCGGCTTGATATTGGTGTTTTATCTGAATCGGGGTCAAAAAATGTGCCTATTGAGCGTATTATCCTGCATCCAGATTTTGAAATGACAAGCTTGGAAAATGATATTGCCTTGGTGAAGATTGGCGCCGCGCCGGGCTACTTGAAAATTGAACCATTTGTTGCCGGTGCGCTGGATACGGACTGGGAAGATAATATTGAAAAGGCTCATATGCCGGATGATGGACGCCGGTTATTGACCTTAGGCGCAGATAATGTTTTGTCATTTTGGGACCCAAGGACAGGCAAAAATATTCTCAATAAGGCGGGCCAAAACAGACAGCTTTACTATCTTGCGAACAACCAGGTACTAGGCCGCGATGACACAGGTGCTTGGATAATTGATGCTCTAACAGGCCAAGAAACCGCGCGCTTTTCTCATGGGAAAGGAACATATGGTTTGGTGCGCGCGCAAGATGAGCAGCGGATCATGACATGGGGGCAATCCATAGATGATAAATACAGCGCAAAAACCTGGTCAGTGCCCTCTAAAAAAAATATCGGCACTTTCCCGCACCCGGCAGGGCTCAAAAACGCATATTTTTTCGATCCTGAGCGCATTCTTACAATCGACTACAACAATGTTGCAAGGTTTTGGAATAGTCAAAATAATAGTGTTATTGCTACTTTTGAGGGGGCTACAGATTTTTATGGCGCGCCAGCTCTATTGAAAAAAACAGAAAAAATGTTGCTCATAAGTCATGCCAGCATATTGGTCGTCGATGCAAGCTCTGGGAAGACATTACATACATTTGATACGCCGACGAAATATCTACCTAGGGATGTCACGATTATGCCTATGACTGCATTGCTAGGCGTATCAAATGATGAACGCTATGCTGTTACGCGTAATCATGGCCGGTGGATTCTCATTTGGGATTTAAAAAATGGTAAGCTTCATAGACAGATTAAACTTGTTAATCGCGATCTTGGGCTCGAATATGATCCGTCCAGCAACCAAATTTTGATGTGGTCGCTCACTGAACCAAGTGAAATTTGGAATACCGTAACAGGGAAGCGTGTAGCAACAATACCCAAACAAAAATCAATCGGCGGCGTAAAATTAAAATTCTTTGCCAAAGGTAAACGCATTTTACACTGGAGCTATGACGGCGTCACGAAAGTTTTTAATGCGAGAAGCGGTAAGGAACTGGTTCGTATTGATCATAGCCTGCCTATCAATGGCGTTTCGTTCTCTGAAAATGAACGATTTATCTTGAGCTATAGTGATTATGGTACAGCTGAGGTGTGGAACGCACGGTCTGGTAAAAAAGTGATGCGTGTATTTCACGGCGGGACAGTAACTGGTGTGCAATTATCTCGTGATGATAAAGTTCTCCTAAGTTGGGGTTGGGATGGGAATGCAAAAATATGGGATATAAGGTCGGGCAAGGAAATAGGGTCAGTCCGCCATGTGGAGAATGCCAATGTTAGCACACTTTCCTTCCAGCAGCGGCGTGAAAATGTAACCAAAGTTAGTTTTGCGGAGTTTAGTAAAAGTAACGACGACCTGAAAGATGAAACCACCGTCACGACTTATGGCTGGGGCAAAACCAAGCCTGTCAGGACGTTTAAGCCTTCCGCCGTGTTACGCACAATCGCACTCAATGTTGTCTCTAAACAATCTTGCCTGACACTTGCACTTGGTGACTGGGCACCTGAGACTATTGGAGAAAATGTATTTTGCGCCCACTCAGGTCAGCGGAAAACCTGTTATGGTGATAGCGGCAGTCCAGTGATTGGTCATAATAAAGTTGTCGGAATTGTTAGCTGGGGTTCTGGCAAGTGCGGGAATGACAATAAACCCAGTGTGTACACGCGTGTCCCATATTTCGCGGATTGGATAAATAAGGAGGTTTGCGTATTAGATACAAATGCAGGGGCGTTACCCGCATTTTGTGAATACTGATAACCTGTTATTTTCATAACATAGCATTGCTTATCTATAACGGAGCATGTCGCGGCCTAGCTGCGAGATTTTTGTGATGCCGAGCAGCTCATGTCGCGCTCTATTTCCGTGTGAAGATTATCAAGGGCGCGCTCGACACCTGGCTGGCCTGCGCCCGCTAAAGCATAAAGATACTTCCGCCGCGACATCTATACAAATTGCCGTCTATATAATTAAAGGTCGGCCCTAGCCTCTGTGCTTCACAGAGCGCGCAATTCATCAACATTAGGGCAACTTTTCAAGCGTTTAAACATGGGCTCAGGTTTCCAGTTCTCAGTATGACGTACTTAAACATTTGCCTAGCAGAGTCTTCGCCCAAGCGCCCTTCATTTTGTGCTGGCCAAGAATAAGTTTTTCTAAGCCTAATCCTCCAAAAGCCGTTTGGGATGCAGGCCGCCTACCATACCGATATAGGGCGGCAGGATGGAGTAGCCTAGTAGGGATTGGAGCTGGGGGGAAAGTGCGCGCACAATGTCTTTGGGCGTGCCTAATGTGTAGTTTTCTTGCTGGCGCACCCATGGTTCGCAATATTGGCAGGTGATGGCGAGGCGGTCTGCATCACTGTTGTTTGCGCCGCCGCCATGCCAAAACGTGCCGCCATAAAAAATAGCGCTGCCCTTTGGCATAACGGCAGGGACAAGCGCGTCATCATCCGTTGGCATACGGTCGCCCCATTTATGCGAGCCAGGAATAATATTGGTGGCGCCATTATCAGTGGTGAAATCATCAATGGCAAAAATGCTGGCCGCGCCCAGCGGCGCGCGCGGGCGAGGTAGGGGGTAAAACCCATCATCATGATGAACGAACTGCGCGGCTTCGCCAGGCTGGATATTAATCACTTGCAATTGCGAAAGCAGATAATTGGGCATGAACATACGGTCGAGCAAAGCGAGAATGCGGGGATGGACCGCTAGCGCGTCGCACACACGGGTCTTAGTGAGTGTCGCGTAAAGGCGCTGGGTCTTAATGCCCTCAAAAGTGTTGCGGCCCGTATGGGTTAGCATTGGCAAAAGTTCAAACTTTATAGCCGCGCACGCATCCGCACTAATCAGGTTTTCCATCATCACATACCCATGCGTTTGCAAATCCTGCCAGTCGGCTTCGTGCTGAACGGGGTCTATATCTCGCGCGTGTTTTTCAATGCTGTGGGTGCCAGCAATATCTTTTTTTAGGTCGTGAATGGTTTTGACTTTATCAGTTTTCATAAACTTAGCTGCCTTCCACATTAGGCCAAACTACTGACAAAGGCTGGCTATGCCCGCTAGCGCCAACGATGAGCGCGTGATTTCTTGTCAACATATTTGGGTGGTCTGCGCCGCAAGAATGTGCTATCATTTCAACTTCGTAACGCATTGTCTTGATAAATTTATGAACGCGCACAGCTTTGTTTTGCGGGTTAAGGCCACGCTGGTATCTTTTATTATGGGTAGTGATGCCAGTGGGACAAGTGTTCTTGTTGCACTTCATCGCTTGGATACAGCCAAGGGCGAACATGAAGCCGCGCGCCGAACTTACAAAGTCTGCGCCCGCGCAAAATGCCCACGCGACTTCGGCGGGTGTGACTAGTTTCCCCGTAGCGATTATGCGGATACGCTCGCGTAGCCCCGCAGCGTTCAAAGCGTCAACGGTCAGCGGCAAGCTCTCGCGAATGGTCAGGCCCATATTATCGATGAGCGGCATCGGCGCGGCCCCGGTGCCGCCATCTCCGCCGTCTAGGGTGATGAAATCTGGCGCGCTTCCTACCCCGCGATTTTTGATGGCGGTTATGAAATCTTGTAAAGGGCCCGTATCGCCTATCACCATTTTTATGCCCGTAGGCCGCCCTGAAATTTCACGCACATGGGCAATGAGGTCAAGCAGTTCATCAGCGTTACTCGCCTCTATATGGCGGTTGGGAGAGATAGCAGATTTACCAGCGGGTATGCCACGAATTTCGGCAATTTCTTCGGTGACTTTCGCGGCGGGCAAGATGCCGCCTTTACCTGGCTTGGCCCCTTGGGAGATCTTTAACTCTATCATCTTTATATTTGGGTTCTTGCAAATAGTCTTTAATTTATCTTCGTTCAAAGACCCGTCTTCATTACGCGCTCCGAATTTAGCGGTGCCGAGCTGATAGACAATGTCGCATTTGCCTTCGAGATGATAGGGCGAAACGCCGCCTTCGCCAGTGTTGAGCCAGCATCCTCCCATGGCAGCGCCATGTGATAAAGCGCGCACAGCGGGCTTTGACAAAGATCCATAGCTCATGGCGGAAATGTTGAAGTAACTCTTGGGTTGATAGGGCAGACGCGCGCCTGCGCCTATAAGTTTGGGGATGTGCAGCTCGTGTTCGCCCTCTATTTTTGGAAACATACCATTGGCAAATATCACTGAACCAGGCGTCAGGCGACGGGTCGAGCCAAAGGGTGTGGTCTCGCTACCCGTTTTGCTAACTCGGTTGATCCAGTCACGTTCGGCGCGGTTAAACGGCATTTCTTCGCGGTCCATGGCGAAAAAATACTGCCGGAAAAACTCACCTAAATGAGAGAACAGGCCCCGAAACCGCCCCAGCACAGGATAATTACGCCGCACCGTGTCTTTGGTCTGGGTGATGTCGATAATAAACAGGGCAATGACCAAAAGGACTACAAAGCCAATCACAGCAATAAATAGCATAGAGAGCAAACTTAGCCCTGACGTAGCCGCCTTAGATAATGCGCCCATAGCGCCTTGCCCATCAACTTGCATAATAATCTCCCTGTGCCCGTTCGATTATGCTAGTCTATGGTTGTAGCGGCAAGTGGTTAAATGTTGGGGAAGTATAATGAAGCGGATTTTCGCATTAATTTCAGGGGTTTTATTGCTCGGTGGCTGCGCGAGTGCCGTGCTTGACGAATATCCTGCGGCTTGGAATGATCCGGGGCTTAATAGTGTTACGGAAAGCGAATTTGTGTTTTTCGAAAATAACCGCGAACTTAATATGTATATGTCGCGCCTGCACCGCCTTGCTAAAGATCGGGACGCTTATTGGGCGCTATTAGGACACAAACAATACGCGCAAGCCGCGCCAGAAGAGTGCGTAGGGGAAGAGTGCGAAGAAGATCAAATAGTCGTAACGGGTAGCCGTATTAAATCGTCCTCATCAAAGTCTATCACGAACAACCAAAAAGCGGGCGTTGATGAAGGAGATATTGTCAAAAATTTCGGGCGCTTTTTAATCGTGCTGCAAGACGGACGTTTGTTCTCGGTCGATACGGGACACGCGCCGCGTGATATGAAATTAGTTGATAGAATTGATGTATATGCCGACGAAGATACGGGCGGTTGGTATGACGAAATGCTGATATACAAAAACCGTATTGTTGTTACTGGGTATTCCTATGAAATGGAGGCCTCAGAGCTTTCGGTACTCAGCATTAGCCCTGAGGGGATATTCACGCATGAGGCCACATTCTTTTTAAGCAGTGATGATTATTACGACATAGAAAATTACGCGAGCCGGCTTGTGAACGGAAATCTAGTTTTGCATACACCGTTGAATTTAGCGGAGAGTTATGAGCGGGGAGAACCTATTGTTTTCCCGTCAATTCGTAAATGGACACGCGAGGGCGGCCTGTCAAAACCGCGCCGCCTGTATGAGGCGGCGGACGTTTACAAACCAGTGCAAAAAACACTGTATCCGACTATGCATGCAATATCAGTTTGTCCAATACGCGGCAAAACCCTGAACTGCAAGACAACGGCGGTGATTGCGCCTAGCAGAGCTGAATATTATGTTGATGATGATAATGCTTATTTATGGGTTGGTTATGGCTGGGATGATGTCGAGCTCGACGATTGTGATGAGATAGATGATAATATCGAAAACACGTGGCAGAATTATAAAGGGCTTGGCGCGGGTGTTTACCAGTTTTCAATCCGCAAGGCAGGGTATGAGAATAGCTTAAAAGCTGTATTTACCCAAGGTATGCCAAGCGATCAATTCGCACTTGAGACTAGCGAAGGACATTTTCGCGCATTGCTCAATTGGAGTGCGAATACTTGCGAAATTCATGTAGACGGCACTACAAAAAAATATGTAGATTTTACTCTTGGTGAATTTAGCGCGCGGCCTCGTGCAATATCCGATGATAAATATGTGACTATGCCTAGCCTTGAAGGCAGTAGCGCAGAGAATATGTTCACAGCCGATTACCTCATCTTTGGCGACCGCAAGGGGTGGGGGATAAAGCCCCCACATGAAAACGCAAAGCAAATACAGCATTACGCTGTGGCAGTTCCCGTCAAAAACCCCCACGCTGTTGTGAAGTTACCCCTGCCACATAATGTCATACGCCTTGAAAGCATAGGCGATAATGTTGTCATAACGGGCTATAAAGACGATAAAGGGCTTAGCCTCTCTAGCCTTGACTTGCGCGCCGCGCCGCGAATTGCTGATACTGTGACCTTTGCTGGCCGTTACGAATCCGAGGGACGTTCTCATGCTTTTAACAGTGATGTAAATGCTGATGGCAGCGGTATCTTTGGCATTCCAACCGTTAAGCGTGAAAAGACCAAATATAGATGGTATTCTTATTCAGATACGTCTGACCTTAGCTTTATGACATTTAATACCAACCTTAGAATGACAGACGCAGGGCAGCTTAAAGCCAGCGATGATCCCGTTGACCCTGATTATGATTGCGAAGTGTCCTGCATTGATTGGTATGGCAATACGCGCCCGATATTTATAGGTGGCCGCACTTTTGCTCTATCTGCGACAGAGCTTATTGAAGGCCGCCTCGTTGGTGGTCAAATGAGAGAACTCGCGCGCGTGAACCTATCTAGCA
>Ga0209633_10006437_pt1 | contig 10050 bp, 9 predicted proteins | sample Cruoilmetagenom1_FD_187290 | JGI IMG/M metagenome (GOLD analysis project Ga0209633, IMG submission 187290) | Oil polluted marine microbial communities from Coal Oil Point, Santa Barbara, California, USA - Sample 1 (SPAdes) (version 2) | ecosystem: Environmental > Aquatic > Marine > Oil seeps ... | reverse complement strand
CTCTTGGATACAAACCACCTGCTCCGCAGGCTATAGTGACAGGTAATAAAACCAAAGAAAATGAACAAACATTTATATCAACTCATTAGAGAAAATATATGAAAATTTATAACTTAAAAGGTGGACCTATTTTTGGGGGCTTGACAATGGCTGCCTTCGCTTTAAAAACTTTGAACTGATTATTTATAAGCTTTGCCTGAATTTAGAAGGATGCCCAGCTTTTATACCGGGCATCCGATAAATAAACATTTTCTCTCTTTATCAGCAAAACTATGTCGTAACTAACTAAAAGCTATAAACGTCTGATCCAATTAATCAATAAATTGGCTTATTGCAGTTGCCCAGCAATGACTCTTAGTATATAAGTCTGCGGCTTTTAGTCGATGCCTCCATTTTTCTAAAGTCATCTGAGCACACACTTCACTAACCGCTTCCATAAGAGTATTTAAAGGGACATAAGGTTCTGCAATTGGGTTATCCTTACTGGTAAAGGAAAGGGGTGGCTGAGTGATTTGTAGTGCTTTACCGGCATTAGTTTGAATATCGATAATGTACTCATATGCATCTTCAAAGTCCTGGTGTGTTCCAGGTCTGCCTACATGGCCGCCTTGGAAATATTTAAAATCATATTCTTTTGCTTGGTCAAATGCATGGAAATAACCAGGGACGCTCGCGGCCACCGCGAAATCCTCAAACGGTACCCAACCGGGATAAAGTACATCTACTAACATCAGAACCTTTTGTTTCGGCAGATAAATAAAGACATTACCCGGAGAGTGTTGCAGCCCGGGGTAGGATAACTCAACCCGCTGATTACCGAGCTTTACGGTGTGCTTATCATCAAAAGTGATGGTTGGTACTGGCCGGTTCGGATCATTTTTACGACGCAGTTCCTCGGCTGTAAGCTCATGACCCACTCGTATAACATCATCGCCAAAGACTGCGGACCCTCCAGTATGGTCAACATGATGGTGACTATATATAAAGTATTTAATGGGTTTGTCAGTAACTTCACGGATTGCATCCGGCAACTTGTCCGCATAAGAACGCGGTGCATCAACAACAATAACCCCTTCGTCACTGACAATAAACATGGAATTCCAGAAGCCATCGGTTACCCAATACGCGCCTCCGCCATAGCTGCCAACGTAATACCCATTTGAGTTAACAATCGGATCCTTTATCGTTTGATCTAACGCATAGACTGACCACCCGAATAATACATTTAAACAACTGAACAATACTAGGTACAACACTTTTATTTTTATAGTTTTCATTATAATGTCTCCTTATAATTTGATTTTTTATTTTTGTACTACTTATTCTCTAACAGCGTAGTTATTTCGATTAAATATCAGGCGGCTCTTTATTCTTTATCATGTTTATGTCTCCCATTACATATAGTTGCGTTTGCAACTAAAAAGGATTCTAATATTAACATGACAAGTCGTCTAATAACAATATAAAAAAATGTGTTACGGTTTCTTCACATAGTTTGTAAATATTTTCTAATATTGCCTTAGTGTTTTAGAGGTATAAAAATTAATCTTATGGATGATAGCAGGAATCTTTTTTTATAATTGGGGCAACAAACTTATATGATTTTGATAAAAAAAATATTTTTATAAAGGAGCGCTAAATTGAAAGTACCACTTTGTAAACTGAAAGAAATTCCAGAGGAAGGAACTAAAACAATAGATTTCCTTGGTCGAGAAGCATTGGTTTTTAAGCACAATAATGAGCCGAAAGCTATTTTGAATATATGTATGCATCTTGGTGGACCTATGCAAAAGAAAGGTGATACACTTGTTTGCCAGTGGCATCGCGCAGAATTTGACTGTGATCACGGGAAGCGCTTGAAGGGGCCTGCTCGTCCGGATTCTCGCTTGATTATTCTCCCTACCCAAGTTGAAGACGGTGTACTTACTTACGTTTACGGCGACTAGCGAAGCTGGAAGTAACTGCTTAAGTCGAGCTTAGACAGAAGAGATAAATATTCAATAATTAAAGCAAGTTAAATTCAAGCACAACACTAGTACGATCGGATCACAATACCACTCATTTTTATCCCTTCTATTCTAGTATCAATAGACCTATTTACACCTAACGTCCCACAGCTCCTTGAGATAAAGGCCTCACTCTAAGCAAGTAGTAGGGAGGGTTTCCGCCATCCACACCTGCGTTAAGGGCGGGATGCAGGTTAAGCTGATTAGCAGTTACATAGAGCCATCCGTCAGGCCCGAAAGAAAGCCCATCCGGCCACAACAAGAGATTGTTATCTTTGACTAGAATTTGATAACCGTCAGGATTGGCGACTCCAATTGCATTATTTTGTATGTCAGTAACATATACATTTCCTTTTTCATCTATGCTGATTCCGTCACTGCTTCTCTTCTCTCCGTATGGTTCTATCATTGCAGAGAGCTGATTATCAGTGAGACTTGAGTCTGCAAGTGCTGAAGCTGTTATCCTATACAGAGCTTTTCCGTTTATAGAACCGAAATAAACCCACTCATTAGCCGGGTCAATTGTGATGGGGTTTAAGCCCAGAAATATCGGCAGAACCTCACCACTATCTGTTTTAGTTGAAAAAGTGTTTCCATTTATCACAACCGGATCAGGGCCAGGGACAAAATGCTTATCACCGTTTAAAACCCGTCGCACATTTTCTGACTCAATGTCAATTACCAAAATTGCTGGGCTGCTATCCCCAATCAGATCACCTCTGGTCATGTCTGCCACATATGCCATATTCCTTTCAGTGTCTATCGCAACATCCTGGTGAAATGAGTTTGGACGGGAAACCTCCTCTGGGAATACAATAGATTTATAAAGACTGTCCGTTTTCGTATCCCAGCCAACAAGTTTTGGAGACTGACCATCTCCACCCATGTCTAACATCCATACAATGCCGTTTGTATCTGCAACAACGCCTATTACAGCCTGCATTCCTATTCCGTCCGGTCCCGCCGCTGTTGCCCAGTCTTCATTAGGAAACGGTTTAGTTGTACCTTCAGAAAGAATCTCCACAACTTTATACTCTGGAGCATCGATTGGCTGCATACTAACAATCATTCTTCCGTCAGGAGTGATTGCGGGATTTCCCGGGCGCTCTTGAAATTCAGCAACAATTTCAGGCTGTTGCTGTATTGTGACTTTAGGGACTTCGTATTTATCTTTTGATGCGCAAGCCAAAGTCAGTATAGAAATTAATATTATTAAAATGTTTATCTGTCTCATTTTCCTAACTCCTTAAATACTTGTTGCCTTATATCCTCTTAAAATTTCTATTCCTGTGTTTCAAGAAGCGTCTCTCCCTTATCATCAAGGAAAACTACGTCATCAGGATCACGTGGAGGCACATCAATAGCAATAGATCTGAAAGGCTTTTCGATAATTTCGTCTACTCCATGGGGCGTGCCCTTCTTAAAATATATAAAATCCCCTTCCTTAACCACTTTGGAATCGCCGTCACCAAGCACAAATCTACCTTCCCCTGAAATTACATATATATATGTATCGGATTTCGTATGATAGTGCATTGGCACAAGCTTGTTTGTCCTGAGCACTCTGACGCCTGCGTCCTTCCGCTCTAAAATCCTGTTGTCGCTAACGAGCCCTTCTTCTCCTGGAGGCAGGTTGTCAGCGACTTCATCAATATTTATAAAGCCGTACTGGCTTGTCTGATCGAGAATTTTCTGCTGTCTTTTGGCAATAATGTCCAAAGCCTCTTTAGGTTCTATCTCGCCCGTTATAGCCTTGTGAACGTTTTCCTGATAGATCTCCAAAAGCCTTGGATATTCAACTACATGCCAGTAATCCTTGACCCGGCTCATTGAAACAGGAAATACTGCATTATAAGGTGTGGATTCTTTATATTCCGGAGAGTTTAAAATATCAGTCCTTCCTGTTTGTCCCCCGCCCTTAACCCACTGCCATTGTCTTTGATTACTCATAAGCCACTCAAGGAATTTCCAGGCCTCATCCTGATTATCAGAGAATTTTGAAATACTGATTCCCTGACCACCCACCGAATTGTACTGGTTGAATTTACCCTCTGCGTCCTTTTCTCCAGGTAGTGGCGAAAATCCTATCTTATCTGCAACCTTGCTTTGTTCAGGGTCGATATATGTATTAAAAAAGTAATACCAGTTTATACCCATTGCGACCTGTCCGTTTTTAATTGAGTCGTTTACCTCGTTGTAATACCACGAGGTTGCTCCGGGTGGAGCATAATTAAAGAGATTTTTAAAGTACTTGAGTGCTGTAACAGAGTTTTCAGAATTTATTATCCCCTCTGCCTGGTTTTTCTCAGGGTCCCAAAGCTCACCGCCAAAAGACCATAGCACATTGTTAAAAGCTGATGTTACAGCATCGTAGTCACTGCTACCGAAAAGCGCAATGCCGTACAAATTCTGATCAGGGCGTGTGAAAAACTCTGCAATGTCTTTTAACTGGTCATAAGTCTCAGGGACTTCAAGTTCATAACCGTATTTCTTATTAAAGTTTTCTTTTTCCGTTGCATTTTCAAACAGGTCCTTTCTATAGACCAGGCCCATAGTGTCCTGGTTAAGAGGCAGGGCATAATAATCTTTAGACCCTTCGGGATATTCACTATACTTGCTGATAGATTCTGGGTCGTAGTCTGAAATCTTAAGCTTTTCACTTTTTTCTAAATACGGGTTTAGCAAGAGAATGTCAAATTCGGGAGCAAACTCGCTCATCGATTGGCTGTCAAAAATTACAAGATCATATTTCCCTGATTCTGATACAAAATTCACTGCAATTGCATCATGCCATTTATCCCAGGAAACCAGATCAACGTTAATATTTACTCCTGTCTCTTTTGTGTATTCCTTGGATATATTGCTTAAGAGATTGCCAAGAGCACCTTCATGCCAAATGATATTTAATTGGGCTGGATTTTGCTCTTGAGCATTTAAGCTGATTGAAAAAAAGAATGTAAATATAATAAGAGCCAATAATGAGATAAAGTGTTTTTTCGACATCGTATATAACCCTCCTCCAGGTATCACTAAGTAATTTATGAATTTTAATCTAACACTCTTTAATTTAAAATGAAAGTCTGGGTTATTTAGGAAAAGAGCAGGTTCTTAAAACATAACAAAACTTAAAACTCCCAAAATAGGGTCTGGGATCCCTTTTTGTGGGCTATAAATCTCAACAATTACAAACACTTAATCTAGAGTGCATCACCCTTATGATCGGATCACAAAACCACCTATTTTTACCACTTTTTTTCTATACACTTCTTTTACAACCTCTAAGGACAGCGGTTATAATATATATAGGTGAATAAAGGAGGGAATTATATTGAAAAAATCCAAACTACATATATTACCAATCTTATTGCTAGTTTTAGCCATGGCAGGATGCGATAGTAATAACAATAGTAAGGCGCAGGATATGGAGACACCTGAGGCGCAGTTATGTGCATGTTTTACCGAGGATGATATTGTAAAAGAATTGAACAATATGGGCCTGGTTTCCTGTTTAGTAAGTTCGCTTGGCTTTGAGTTTCTCGACGATGAAAATGAGACGCTATTTGGAGTGCAGTGTGATTCAAACGCATCAAACTGTAGCTGCTCCAATATGTCAGACAGCCAAATGTTACAAGAACTTCAGGCTGATATTTGTTTGATGGTGATGTTTACCAGTATTCTTAAATTTGAAGGAGTTGAGACTGTTGGCTGCGTATTTAGTCCGGTAGAGTAAACATGGTGCAAGGCCCCCCGGGTAGGGATTGAGGGAAGAGGAGTTGTTGACTAATATCTAGAGACATTCTAAATTTTAATACATAGGGGAGCTTCGGCTCCCTTTTTTATTGCAATAATTCTCAGTATTTACAGATAGTTAGAATACCTGGATTTATTCCACATCACCCTTACGTTCGGCTCTCAATACCACTCATTATTATTCCTTCTTTACTAGCGTAGGGAAGATTTATAGACGCCAAAGCCGAGCTTAACAAAATAGGAGTAGTCAGGATACCGCGCACCTATTCAGGCGGAAGGGGAATATTACAGAAATCATGATTCACAATTAAATGCTGCTAGACTATATGGCGGCGATGTACTGCTCCCCTTTTGTCAAGTCTTATATAAGTTGGAATTATGAATATTAAAACTATACAAAAAAGGGAGCCGAAGCTCCCCTTGATGAATATAAATTTTAGAGTTGTTAGACCTTAAGCAGATGCTTTCTTTCTTCTCATAACCATAAATCCTACTATTCCCAAAATACCAGCCAGTGCTATTAAACCCCATTCGGAAAGGGTTGGGATTGGAGAAACTTCTGTCATAAAATTGCAGTTTTGAAGTAAATATATCTGTTCAATATCACCATTTAAGTTTTCGCTCTCAAACGCAAAGAATGAAAAATCATTCGGAGCGGTTACGTCGTCTAACACCACACCAGGGGCAGTATTGATTAGTGAGGTGAATATAGGGTTCTGAGGATCACTTATATCGGCAACAACTATTGTCTGTCCATCACTAGAGCTTCTTTTAAATTCAGGCGCGTTACTTATGAAAGCTGCTCTATCTCCTGGAAAATTCAGAATTGGATCATCAATCGTGGCATCACCAGCTGTTTTTGTAACCTGAGTAAGCATGGGAGCTGCAGTGTTTTCAACATGTGCAATGAACAGTTGCTGTGTACCACCCTAGTTCATGCCTGTTAAATTATATGCAGAAGTAAAGGATACAACCTGGCCGTTTCCTGATATACCCTGGTCAGAAAGATCACTAGTATTCGGACTATCGGTGGTATTGTTAGTAATTTGGAATAGAGTTGATGTTGGCAAAGCGGGTGGGTTGTATGTGAGCTCAGCTAAATAAAACTGCCGGACGTCTAACGGGTTTTGATTTGGCGGAACAAAGTTAGCCGAAGCGGTCGTTACATATCGCGAGCCGTCCGAGCTCAAGTGAGGCGTGTTCGAAAAACTTCCACCATCCGTATTATTGGTTACGGATCCGAATGGAGATACATCGTTATTGATATCAAATATAAAGTAATTAAAACTCATAGTTGGATTCATCATCTCTATGTCAAGACTTGAGCTAAATCCGATCTTTGTTCCGTCGCCAGAGATTTGAGAGGGGAAAAATTCGCCGTCGTCTGTATTGTTAGTCAGCTGTGTGTAGACAGGATTGTTTAAGTCGCTTATATCGCCATAAAACAATTGAGGTTTATCATTTGCGTTATTTGTTAAATTCTGGGTTGTTCCAATTGCTATCTTGGTGCAATCATCACTAATGCTAGATGATATAAAATCATCTGTAGATGGTGAGTTGGTTAACTGATAAAAGACAGGGTTAGACGGATTGGATAAATCGGCAAAAAACAAATCAGTTTGATTTGCGTGTCCGTTATTAAGCAAATCCGCGTTTGATTCAAACAATACTCCAGCCCCATTTCCGCATACAAACGGATCCTGTGAATCTTCGCTGCCATCTGTAATCTGAATGAGCCTGCAAGCCAAATTAGAAACCTGGGCATGAGAAGCCTGGTTTATGAAAAGAGATATTGAGGTTACAGCAAAAGTTAAAATAAAGAGGCACAAAACTCTTCTTGTTAGAATTGTATTTTCAAAATCCACATTTCCCTCCTAGTAATAGAGTGATGCAATTGAGCATGATTATATCATATATAGATCATTATTCTAAACTTATATGCTGGAAGCATGGTAAGGCTAAGAATAGCACAGGTAAATAACTTGGGTGTTTGCAGCAGACGCTGCTTACTGCACTGCACAAGATCTTGGAGAAGATGAAATTTCACCAGTACCTACCCTTTCTGAATGGGGTCTAATAACTCTGTCCAGCATTTTAGGGTTAATAAGATTTAAGGTTATGTGAAGAAAGTAACCGCTTAAATCTAAAGACAAAACTTTAAAACATTAAGGGAGCTTCGGTACCCTTTTTATATACATAAAAACTAAATATTTGCAGGTAATTACAACGCCTGGATTAACATTGCATCATCCTTACGTTCGGTTCTCAATACCGCTCATTTCTACCCCTTCTTTTCTAATATTCAGAAGACATATAAGCGCAGAAGACATGCTTAACAAAGGGGAGCAGTACAATCGCTATTGAATAAACAATTGATATCGGCGTATAAAATAAATATAATCAGATAGTGAATTAGAGCCTAGACCCATAACAGAATGGTCATAAACTTATTTTACCTAGTTACACTGGATATATGAAGAGAGGATAAAAAATATGGAAAATAATGAAAGAGTGGTCGCTCAACATTACGGAGATCCAAACCTGTTGAAGCGTATTTTCAAGGGGCTTGAGGCTGCCGGCGCAGACCTAAGCTGCTTGCAGCCCGAAGATTTGGCACCTGTTGACGAGTTTCATATCGGGGGGCGCAAAGCCACTGCACATGCCATTGAGAAGATGTCCTTGAGCGAGGATCAGCATGTTCTCGACATAGGCTGTGGTATAGGCGGCACTGCACGCTACATGGCCGCACAAATTGGGTGCAAAGTAACGGGCATAGACTTGACGCCTGAATATATTTCAATCGCTAAGACACTAACGGATCTGACCGGTCTAGGCAGCAAGGTGACCTACAAAGTTGCCAGCGCTCTTGCCATGCCCTTTGAAAGCGAAACCTTCGATGCAGCGATCACTATCCATGTCGCCATGAACATCCCGGAGCGAGCGGCGCTCTATCGTGAAATTGCACGGGTTATGAAACCCGGCGCGACGCTTTGCATTTACGATGTGATGAAAAAAAGTGATGAAAGCTTTTCCTTTCCTGTACCGTGGGCGCAATCGGCAGATTCCAGTCATCTGACAACGCCGGAAGAAATGCGCACTCTTCTTGATGATGCCGGGTTTGATGTTCGTGAAGTCGATGATCGCACTGATTTTGCGCTCAATTTCTTCAAACAGACTTTGACTGTCGCTGCAGACGGGCCGCCACCGCTCGGGATACATCTTATAATTGGGACAAGTGCACCCGAGAAGTTAAAAAATATGCAGAGCAATATTGAGAACGGCTATATTACCCCGGTGCAAATAATTGCAAACCGGTGTAGTAACCTGCCCTCCCCCCTATAATAGGACCATAAGTTAAGTTAGATTTCTATGGCGCAAGAGCACAGGCACAATGCCCATGCGACTTCAACACCATACCTAAGACGACTGCTTGTTGGGCCACCCCCTTCACAACTGAACCCATCTTCGATTCCGATGTCACTATTCCACCGCAAAACGACACATTATGCATAACCGTTAATTCCGCCGATCTGAACCACCTAATCCGTCTTCGCGTAAACGTGAGCGAGGCTGGAGACCTGGCATGTCGTATCTCCGCAACAGGACTTCCAGAATGTGGCACAGAATTGTTCATGGGTGATCTTACAGAGGAGGAATTTGAGGCTTGTCTGTGCGACCTAGAGGCATACACCACAGAACTCAACACAGAACTCAACAATGTGGCAGGCATATCGGTTTCCGACGGCCCACCGTACATATGTTCGCCATCTATTGACTGTACACCTCTACCTACAGCCGCCGCAGTCCCTACCATTTCCGAGTGGGGTCTTATAGCTATAGCAGGAATTTTAGGAATAGTAGGATTTATGGTTATAAGAAGAAGGAAAATAACAGCTTAAAGTCAAAAACACTCAAGTGTAAATATTACAATGGGGAGCTTCGGCTCCCTTTTTTATTGCCTAAAAAGCTCTATGAAAGTCAATAACCACAGCTACTTAAACTAGAGTGCATCACCCTTACGTTCGGCTCTCAAAACCACTAATTTTTATCCCTTCTTTTCTAGCATTAGTAAGACTGTTAAGCGCCGAAAGCAATCAATCTGATATTCCAACTTTCCTCTATGTACTACATCAAATATCATACCTCTTGATGCATGCGGTAATCCTTGTACTTTGGAATGTACTGCAGATAACAATCGCTGTGTTAACATAAATAATTCTCCAGAATGTTGTGAAGTTGGAGGACCTGTATCTTGTAATTCGTGCAGTTGTTAAGAATAGAGGTTTATATAAAA
>Ga0209633_10006435_pt1 | contig 10052 bp, 10 predicted proteins | sample Cruoilmetagenom1_FD_187290 | JGI IMG/M metagenome (GOLD analysis project Ga0209633, IMG submission 187290) | Oil polluted marine microbial communities from Coal Oil Point, Santa Barbara, California, USA - Sample 1 (SPAdes) (version 2) | ecosystem: Environmental > Aquatic > Marine > Oil seeps ... | reverse complement strand
TAACCAGACACTGGAAGACATCAGTAATGCCCAGGAGATGATCAAGGACGATGATCCGGATATGCGCGCCATGGCCGAGGATGAGCTCAAGGAAGCGGAAGAAAAAAAACAACAAATGGAATTGGAACTACAAAAATTACTGCTCCCGAAAGACCCGCATGACGACAGCAATATATTCCTTGAAGTACGAGCTGGCACAGGTGGAGATGAAGCCGCCATCTTCGCCGGCGATCTGTTTCGTATGTACTCTCGCTACGCTGAACTCAATCGCTGGCAAGTGGAAATCATCAGTGAAAATCAGGGAGAACATGGTGGTTACAAGGAAATCATTGCCAGGATCATTGGACAGGGAGCCTTCTCCAGACTCAAGTTTGAATCGGGCGCCCATCGGGTGCAACGCGTTCCTGAAACCGAATCCCAGGGTCGCGTACACACCTCGGCTTGCACCGTAGCGATTATGCCTGAGCTGAATGAAGTCGAAGCGATCGACATCAACCCCGCCGACCTCAAGGTTGACACCTTTCGTGCATCGGGCGCGGGTGGACAGCACGTCAATAAAACCGACTCGGCTATACGCATTACCCATTTACCCAGCGGTGTCGTCGTTGAATGCCAGGACGAACGATCCCAGCATAAAAATCGAGCACGCGCCATGTCATTATTACAATCTCGTCTACTGAGCGCAGAACAGGAGAAACAACAATCAGCCCAGGCAGCCAATCGCAAACTCCAGGTAGGCAGCGGCGATCGTTCGGAACGAATCCGCACTTATAATTACCCTCAAGGACGCGTCACCGATCATCGCATCAACCTAACCCTGTATAAACTGGACGAAATCATGCAAGGCGAACTGGCACAAGTGATAGACCCTCTCATCAATGAACATCAGGCGGAGCTCCTGGCGGAACTCAGTAACTAACAACTAGTTACTTATAGCTAGTGGCGAGTAGCTGGGAAAAGAATAAGGCTAATAAATCTTTTAACCTAGCTACCAGCTACTAGCCACCAGCAACTTTTTAAAAATGACAAACACCATCCAACAAGCACTATTAGCTACAAAAGAACGCCTCAAACCCACATCCCCCACCCCCGTGGCCGATAGCGAGATCCTGCTATGTCATGTACTCAACTGCGATCGCAGCTATCTGTATACCTGGCCTGAAAAAATTTTGACTAACACACAACAGCAACACCTCGATTCCCTGATAGAACGTCGTATGTTGGGTGAACCCGTCGCCTATCTGACGGGACAAAGGGCATTCTGGGAATTCAATCTGGCGGTATCCGCAGCAACCCTGATCCCGAGGCCCGAGACCGAGTTATTGGTAGAACAGGCCTTGTTGCAGATACCGCTGAATGCGTCTTATGACATTCTTGATCTGGGTACGGGCACAGGTGCGGTTGCACTGGCCATTGCCCATGAACGCCCATCCTGTCACATTACTGCGATAGAGCAATCCACCGAGGCGCTGGCCGTCGCGGCACGAAACGTCAAGGCTTGCAACTGCGGGAATATCCAGTTGCTCAGGAGTCAGTGGTTTTCAGCCCTGCCTGACAAAACCTATCACATCATTGTTTCCAATCCACCGTATATCGCTCTGCATGACCCACACCTGAACACGGGGGATGTCCGCCATGAACCGCGCTCGGCCCTGGTTTCCGGTGAGGACGGCCTTGATGATATTCACCATATCATTGAACACTCCATACATCATTTACATACCAGGGGGCATTTACTGCTCGAACACGGCTATGACCAATCAGTCGCTGTTAAAGCGTTGCTTGTACGTCATGGCTTTAAAAAAATCAGTCAATACAAGGATCTATCCGGCCACCTACGTGTCTCTCACGGGCAGTGTGCCTGACGTGAAATAATGCTAGATTAATTCCCCCCTTACGCTAGAATCAAAGTATGGATGATACTAGTCATGACCTGATCAAGCATCGTGAGCTCGCATTTTGCAAGCTCCACACCGACCCGCACCAGGCCAGGAGTGCGATGTTACTCTTTAGTGATATCATTGGCATTATCCAGCTTGACCTGATTGACACACACAGACTGACCATCAGCTATGACGTCAGGCACATCACCCTGGAGCTTATTGAAGGCACACTGATCGAACTCGGTTTCCATCTCGATAACAGCCTGCTCTTCAAACTTAAACGCGCGCTGTATTATTACACTGAAGAGGTTCAGCGTGACAATATTGGTCATGCAAAAAATCAGATCACGCGAAATGTTTTCATCAATCGCTATGCACGCCTGCGTCATGGCTGTCGCGATGGACGCCCGGATCACTGGCGTAAATACCTCTAGAACTTCCACCTCAACATTTCTGTAGACCATACGAACCCTGGTCGATACTTGTCACCTTGCCCCGGTATCCTGTAACGTAACGGTTATGAATGATAATCAACTACTAAGGTATAGCCGTCAGATCATGCTGACGCAAATGGGCATCGAGGGTCAGGAAAAACTGGCCAAAGCCAGTGCCTTGATCATCGGCATGGGTGGACTCGGTTCTCCCGTCGCCATGTACCTGGCTTCAGCAGGCGTGGGTCATCTGGTCCTGGTCGATGATGACACTGTTGAACTCAGCAACCTGCAACGTCAGATTATTCATAATTGCGATAGCATTGGCGTATCTAAAGTTGAGTCAGCAAAAAATCATTTGCAGTCACTTAATCCTGAGTGCCGTATTACACCTGTCGCAAAAAGGCTCGATCACGCGGAATTACTGCTCCAGGTGCAGCAGGTCGATGTTGTTATTGACGCCAGTGATAACTTTCACACACGCTTTCAGCTCAATGAGATTTGCGTGCAAAGCCGCAAACCCCTAGTCTCAGGTGCGGCTATTCGCCTTGAGGGCCAAGTCACCGTATTCCGCAATGATATAGATAATAGCCCTTGCTACCATTGCCTGTATAAAGACGAAGGTGAGCTCGATCAGTCCTGTAGTGCGAATGGCGTCCTAGCACCTCTCGTGGGCATTATAGGCAGTGTACAAGCCCTGGAAGCCATTAAAATAATGGCCAATTTTGGCGATGACCTGAATGGACGCTTGCTGTTACTGGATGCCGAGCATATGGAATGGCGCCAACTCAAATTAAAAAAAGACCCGGCTTGCCCGGTGTGTGGAACAAAATAGCACCTGGATAAACTCGTCATCTTTCTTATAGGCGATAAAGACGAACCATTTACACACAAAATACAGTGAATAGCATAAAACTCTAAACGCCTGCGTTAACAAAAGTTTACTATTCATGACAGCAAAAACTATAAAAAACCCCTCTTTTTTGCTATACATATAACACGACAGCCGATACTTATAATTATATAAATCCTCACGTTATTTCAGCTATTGCTAACGGCCAACGCAAAACCTGTAATGGAATAACAATGTCGACCAGAATGTTAACCCTTTATATCTTCACGAGTCATTCGATAGGAGCTTGAATGCAATCTGTGCAATCCAGAAGCCTGATAAAACAGTTTTCCCGTGTCGTGGCCATTGCCTGTATTCTGGTCATCACCTTCACTGTCTTAGGGGCCTATTCACTGATCAATCACAGCGCTTCGATCCTGACATTGTCCGAAAAAAAATCTGAAGCGCAATCGGCACTGGAGTTAATCGAACAGACCCTCTATGACTATTTACTGATCTACATCGATAACAATAACGTTCCCGATAAGGCTGCACTGACAGCCATTGACCAACGTTTCACCGAGCAGGCAAACAACGCGCGTGAAACCCTGTCACCCGCATTAATACCCCACCTAAAAGCAATTGAAGATGCCTGGTTAGCACTACGTCAAACCAGCAACGCGGCTTACCCGAATATTCCAGCTAACAGCCATATGAGCAACTACCACTTGAGGAACCAGCTTACAATCCTGAAAGAAACAGCACTGGCACAGATCAAACAGGAACTGGATACACAGTACACAGAAAACAAATGGATCTTTGCCCAGGTATTTATCGGTGCCCTGATCGGACTGGCCCTGAGCGTCTGGTTGGTGATGAAACTGATCATGCGCATCTCTGATAGCCTGCATAAACTGGGACAAGGCATCGCCATTGCAGCGGTAGGCGATCTGAGTCAGCGTGTCGACATTCATGGATGCAGTGAAATTGAGGCTTTGTCGGAAGGCTTCAATTATATGGTTTCTGAACTGGACAGACAAAATACCGAGGTCATGGAAAGTGAACAGAGCCTGTTGGCCGTGATGAACAGCGCGCCTGATGCCATTATCACTACTGATCTGAATGGCAATATAGACAGCTGGAACCAGGCCGCCGAACAAATGTTTGCGTATAGCTTGAACGACATGTCAGGGCAGGCATTTCAGGCCATCCTTGACCCCAATCAACAAACCAACTTTCAGCGCTTATTGACAGAGTATCGAGACAGGTCATGGGTCGATAACCAGGAACCTGAAGGCCCCCCATGAATTCAGCGTCAGGCGTAAAGATGGCCTGCATATGCCCATAGAAATAACCATCAGGGGCATGGTCCATGACGATCAAAAAAACCTGGTCCTTGTCGGACGTGATATCACGGAACGTAAAGCCGCTGAAGAAAAAATGGCCTCTTTCACCCAACATGACAACCTCACCCATCTACCCAATCGCTCTCTGATCCGTGAACTCCTGATACAAACCATGGATCGAGCCGATACGGCTGAAAGGCTGGTCGGCGTCATCACACTGGGCATCAATAATTTTTCGGATATCAATGATAATCTCGGGCACACCCTCGGCGATGGGCTCCTGGTTGCCCTGGCAGACCGCATTAATGACAGCCTGTCACGACGTGATCACTTCGGTCGTATAGGTGGGGATGAATTTTGCATTATCGTAGATGGCATGCGCAATGTCGATGAATCAGCTACCCTGTGCAAACACATCAGCAACGCGCTATCTCAGGCATTTCGACTGGGTGGACATGAAGTTTATATAACAGCAAGCATGGGCATAGCCATCTACCCGTTTGACGATGAAAGCCCGGAGGTACTGTTGAAACACGCCAGTGCAGCCATGTACCGTTGCAAACGTGGTGAAGGCTGGCAGTATTTATTCTACGCAGATGAAATGAACAGCATCAACCACGGTCGTGTCAAGTTGACTGCTGAGCTTCAACATGCCCTGGATGAAAATCAGTTTATCATTCACTATCAGCCCCAGTATAACATCAGGACCAACCAATTAATCGGCGTTGAAGCATTACTCCGCTGGCAACATCCCGTGCATGGCTTACTGAGCCCCGACGAATTCATCAGCATCCTGGAAGATAACGGACTGATAATCCCCGTAGGCCAATGGGTATTAACGGAGGTATTTGAAAAAATTGTTTTCTGGAATAAGAACCGCCTGAACCCTTTGCGTTTCAGCATCAACCTCTCTGCACGCCAGTTCAAGGAAGCCTCATTTATTGATGATGTCAGCGAACGCCTCCAGCGGCTTAAGCGTGAACTGTTTAACAACACCATTATATCCACCACGACATCGGACATACATGACTACCTGGAGTTCGAGTTAACCGAAGGGGTATTAATGGAAAATTCCGATGCCAGTAGAAAAATGTTATTCATGCTAAAAGAACTGGGTGTTAATTTATCTATTGATGATTTCGGCACAGGTTACTCCTCATTAAGCTACTTGCAACAGTTCCCGCTCGATGCCTTAAAAATAGATCAATCATTTGTCAGGGAAATAGGCATCAGTCAAGGTGCTGAATTGATTGTACATGCTATCATTGATCTGGCACATAACCTGCGACTGCATGTCATTGGCGAAGGGGTCGAGACTCAACAGCAGCTTCACTTCCTTCGCGACAAGGGTTGCGACGAAGTGCAAGGTTATTATTTCAGCGAACCCCTCACCTGCGATGCTTTCGAAACCTTGCTCAGAGATACTCCACAGAAAACTCTATCCGACAGTAGATAACGCATATCGTTTGATAAGGACTAAACATTGCGACTCAACGAGACCCTTGTGTTACAGACTGCATTCATTTTAAGGATCACTGGACAACCAGCACTGGAATAAATTCGAAAAAACGAATACTAAAAAACACATAGCTCCACGACACTCACCATTCAATTAAAGGACAAACCATGTTACAAGAACAGCAAATCGCCCCAACATTCAGCACCATCAACCAGGACAATAAAACCATTAAGCTGGACGACTTCAAAAACAACAAACATGTTGTTTTGTATTTTTACCCTAAAGATGACACCCCCGGCTGCACTATCGAAGCCAATCAGTTCACCCAGCTCGCCAGTGAATTTGCCCAACATGACACGATTGTAATCGGCGTGAGCAAAGACCCTTGTGACAGTCACAGGGCTTTTATCGACAAGTTTGATCTCAAGCTGGACCTGCTTGCCGACACCGGCGGTGAGCTTTGTGAAGCCTATGGCGTCTGGCAGGAAAAAGAAAAGAACGGCATCAAGAAAATGGGCATTGTACGTTCAACATTCATCATCAACAAACAGGGCCTGCTGGTAAAGGCAGAATATGGCGTCAATGCCGATGGTCATGCCCAGGCAGTACTGGATCTTATAAAGAAACTGTAATGACAATATCACCATTTTAAGCGTACTATATTGACTACGCGTTATATACAGTGATCGCCCCACAATTCTATGAACTATAAAAAGGAAAGCAAACATGAAAGTCGCCTATATTTTTTCTTCACAAGGTCACACAGTTTCCTACAAACTCGGAAAAATGATTCTCCCACAACTTGAAAACGGCACGCATGGTGTTGAAGTCGTTGGCATGTTCTTTTTTGAGGACAACAACTATGTACTGGTAAAAGGCGACCCCCTCGGTGAACGCCTGGCCAAAGTTGCTAAAGATAAGGGCATGTTATTAATGGGATGTGACCAATGCTGTTATGAAAGGGAAATAGATGGCAAGCTGGTCGAAGGCGCCAGCATCGGTTGCTTCCCTAATCTATATGGTGCGTTAGCAGGTAACATGCCGGATCAAGTCATCACCTTGTAAGCAAGGACATCAGGTTCGCTGGGTTTATTTCCGCATGGTTTCTCCTGTTCACAAAGCATATGACAACTAGCCGACAGAGAAAATATTGAAAAGATAAAATAATATCATCGACACTAAACAGGATAATAGCTGGCGGCAAAGAAAGGTATTTTTACTGTTTCAATGGCGCCAGCAACTGCTGAAACTGATGTGGCGCGACATATTGCAAAACCTCTTTCCCTTTGCTATCAAGGACAATATCCAACCCTTTTTCAGGGTACAGATAATGACTCAAGGTCGTATTATTTTTACTCACAATATCATTCGGTTTGCCAAAACGCTGCCTGATGATCTCTTCATCCAGATCAACTATCGGGATAAAGGTAATACCCTTGATTGGCGCCTGCATGACTGTATCAAGATCATCATAATGAATTCGAAAACTATGCGCACCACCAGATCGTACCGCCCTTTGACGTATCGAGCGGATCTTGTCCTGATCGAGGTCCGCAACAATAATAAGCCGCCCCGACAGACGGCCAGCGGTGAAATGACTATAGTACATTTCCACACTTCCCGGCTCATTATCAACACTGAGCAAAGCCAGTTTCATACCTTCCCCGATTATCCGACGTGTCTCCGTCAGCGTCGTTTGTCCGGGCGTCAATCCAAAAACACTGGTCAGCCCCGATTCATGCAATGTAATATCCCAGGGATAGTTGAACAACGGGTTATCGGGACCATTATGACGTGAAATAAAGGGGAGGCTTATCAACACACCGGCGACCAGGGCAAAAATCAGGAGTTTGTTTTTCATAGGATTTGTACTTGCATTGACTTTTTTTGACTAAAAACACATTCTAATCGATATAAACCAGGAAGAGAATGCCGCCCATCCCAACCATTATTAATAAATAAAATAGCATCAGACCCGGCAAGCATTATCACTAAACCAGCATAAATCTTTCATAGCTGAATCGTCATGACCTGCATCATGAAATAGGCTATCAATAGATGCTCCTTTTATCCTTACCACGCTGGTTTTGCGCTATCATATACTGAAGTAGCCTACCCCGGATCATCACAGGCGCAAAAACGGCTGCAATATTTAATTTCCCCTGTCATAAATTAAATGACTGCATTATTATGCATTCTTAAACCCTGAATATTATTAGACATATAAAAATGGATCAGATCATCAACGAAACCCGTCGCTGGATTGAAAATACAGTTATTGCCCATAACTTTTGTCCATTCGTTCGACATGTATTTCAACAAGACCAAATTGCCTATCATGTCATTCAGCCCAATGACATTGAGGAGTGTCTTCATGAAGTTATACAGGCCTGCATCAACCTGGACAACAACATTTCGATAGAAACCAGCTTATTAATATACTCTCAACAGTTCGAAGACTTCGAACAATTTCTTGATTTTGCTGAGTTAGCGGAACAATTACTCATAGAGCAAGCATACGAGGGGATTTATCAACTGGCCACTTTCCACCCTGAATATTGTTTCGCCGAAACGCTGGCTGATGACCCTTCAAATTACACCAATCGATCACCCTACCCAATGCTTCACCTGCTCAGGGAAAAGAGCATCAGCATTGCCATCGATAATTACCCTGACATCGACAAAATTCCCGAACGAAACATCGAAACCGCTCGTGACATTGGACTGGAACAACTTCAAACCGAACTAAAAAATTGCTATGCAAAAAACAAACAGGACCGATAGACAACATTACATCCGCTAGCATTACTCACGCCAATAAGGATTTTTTAATATAAAGCCGGTCTTTAAAGAGATACAAAAAACCGTCGTCGCGGGGCAAAGGGCCATGCCAATGAAGAATATATAGACGGTCACCGGTATTTGTACCACGACAATCTGCCTATTCTACTATCCAGCTCGTTTATGTAGAGGTCTTGATAAGGGTTTTGAGCGATTGCTTCGCTGCCGCTCGCAATAACAAAATAAACTAACAATCACAAAGTAGAAAAATCATCAACCACTAAAAAGGCCACAAACTCCAACCTTTATCCAATTCACTTTCACATTGTTTGAGCTGGGCCCGGTAGATTCTGGCACGTGCCTCAACCTTCCTTGCCACCTTTACCAACCAGGGTTTTTTGCGCCAGGTTTTTCGTTTATAACCACCGTGCCCCTCGTGATAAGCGAGATATTGATTATAGGCATCCCATTTTGAGATCCCCAGCTTTTTGTAGGTAACATCGCCATACCAACCGATAAAGTCGACGGCATCTTCATAGTCATCCCGGTCAGCCCAACGGTTGCCAGTGGATTTTCGGTACCAGTCCCAGGTGCCATCCTGCACCTGCGCATAGCCATAGGCAGATGAACTCCTGAACCAGGGTATCACCCAGAATATGGTGTCTCGAGGGGGCTGGGCATCATCACGAAAACGTGATTCCTGATACATAATGGCGAGTTGCACATGCACCGGCACACCCCATTTTTTATAACTGGCGTAGGATTCCTGATACCAGTCATCTTTTTCGTTGAAAATGGCGCAACCGTCTTTGATGTTTTTCGGCGGTGATGTCGAGCAACCAGCGATCACAAAGTAATAACCGACAACTAGAAACATCAGGACAAATGGCAATTTCAGTTTAGCCATCGATTTCCACCTACGTTATCAATGACGCGTATCGGGTGTACGCACCAGACAACTACCACTGAACATGGTCTCAACATCGATAGAGTCAAATTCATAATGCTGATTACAAAAATTACAATCAACACCCACGCTACCTTGTTGCAATAAAATGTCCTTGACCTCGTCATAGCCCAGGCTGTGCAGTGTCTTTTCTATTTTTTCTTTTGAGCAAGCACACGCAAACTCGACCAGATCAGGTGTAAACAGGCGGATATTATCCTCGTGATACAAACGCTGCAGGATATTTTTTGCGGACAGGGTTTGTAACTCCTCATCTTTCAGGGTGTTTGCGAGTATGACAAAACGATTCCAGTCATCCTTTTCGCCATCGGCGGCAGCGTCACCTGGCATTTGTTGCAACAGGAAACCACTGG
>Ga0209633_10006434_pt1 | contig 10053 bp, 11 predicted proteins | sample Cruoilmetagenom1_FD_187290 | JGI IMG/M metagenome (GOLD analysis project Ga0209633, IMG submission 187290) | Oil polluted marine microbial communities from Coal Oil Point, Santa Barbara, California, USA - Sample 1 (SPAdes) (version 2) | ecosystem: Environmental > Aquatic > Marine > Oil seeps ... | reverse complement strand
TGGTGCCGAAGGGGGGATTTGAACCCCCACGAGCGCAATGCCCACTGGATTCTGAGTCCAGCGCGTCTACCAAATTCCGCCACTTCGGCATAATTTGCCTAGCAACACTCAACGCCACCTAATATTATCACACATCATATAAAGGTGCCATAACAATTTGTACCGTTAATTCATCTTTAAGTTTGCAAGAGTTATCAAAGAATAGAATGCATGCTCTATAGAAAACAAGCATAATTATCAACAGATTTTTTGAGAACAATCACTTATCTGAAAATAAAACTAGTACTCCAGTGTAAGTAAAAAGATGGTTGCTGTCTTGAATCGGGGCAAACTCCGAGTTACCGAAGAAACCTATAAAAGGAACATCTCCCAGAGCACTGCTTATATATGCGGAGTCTATACCCTGATGCCCGTATAATGAAGATCCCCTTGCGCAACAGTTGAAATATAGTCCAAATTTAAAAGAATTTTCGGGATTTTGATTAGAAGTAATTCTGTCCAACATTTGTTTGAGGTCTTCTCGTGCCATTTCCGGGTTTCTCAACGTAAAACCAATTAATTGCCCCTCCTTTACATTTTGAGGAACTGCAACATAGCCTGACTTGGGGTCAACACCTATAAGGTTTCTTACTAGATAATCACTCCCATTAATCTCCTGTTGATCAGGATCAGGTGGGAAAGCTACAAAAAGTAGACGCAGAATATCCATTGGGTCCTCAAGTATTCCACTTGGAATACGCTTTTTTAAAACCTCATAGGCTGGCTGTCCATCAAGTTCCGAAATAATATTTTTATTACACTTTGTTACCCTACAAGGGGGTCCGACTAATTGGCACCCTTGAGTAATATCAACTTTGTAAGAAAAATCTCCATCTAACAAAAGTCCTGATACCGCGCCTGATGCTACACTATCGCCATAAAACTCAAAAGTATCATTAATCCTTGGATCCTCTGAAGCAGTAGCTCCTACTATAGGAATTTGACCCAATCTTGATTCTATACCTTTAAATAATAACTCCGGATGAATATGAAAAGGATCAGGCAATAACGTCAGAATTGAATTTGACCCTTTAGAAGATTTCAGAAGCTCACCAATCTCTTCACCCGCTTTCGTTCCACCGGCTCCCAGCTGATAAATAACAAAGGGTTTAGACTTTATACTAGTTGAGGAAACTACTAAGACGACTATGCTGGCAAGGGCCTCCGTCTCTCCATAATTAGAAAGAACACCTAGAGCGCTGCACCCACTAACATTTTGAGTATGCGTAATTTGGCAAACAATCTTTAACATTTCTTCATAATTTGCTCTATGCGGAAAAGTACAAAAAACCACTACCCAGTCAGCTTTACTAATCCCGGCATTATCCATTGCCTGTTTTGCGGCGGAATTAGCTGCTTCATGGCTATTTTCGAGGTCAGAATATCCGGTGCCGGCTTGAATCATATTTACCCTTGGTAGTATAAATTTTGGTATTACAAATTGGTGATACACATTTCCATAATCTTAAGTTTAGAGATCTTGGAACAATTGGAATAATTGGTAATCATAATTGTTTATATATAATAAAAATTCATGTTAAATACCTAGCAGAATAAAAATACGTGCTAACTCAAAATTATCAATTGTTCCAAGATATTATTTTATCAGGTGTTATTTTAATAACCGGGGCTCCCAGGGACTCTAAGCCCATCTCGCGGTATTGATCATATTTTTTAGAAAGCATAGAAAGTGAATTCTCATACTCTTCACCTTCGTCAATTATTTCGGCTGTGCCCTGAATTATTAAATAATAGAGCATACTCCAGTTCTCTAAATACTCATCAATCACAAGGGAAATATTAGGATTGTTGATAATATTTCTTATCCTCTTTAATTTATCGGCAGATACGCTTTTAGGTTTCTTATCAATAGGGGAGTAAATAAAGCTGCCATCAAAAGCAAAACAAATCGGAACGACCAACGGTTTTCCCAATTTGTCCACAGTCGCCATACGGGCAATTCTGTGTAAATTAATTATATCTATTTGTTTTTTTGTGAAACTTTTTGTCAAGCTAATTTTTCAAAGACTCCTTAATATCTCTTGAATTATCATTAATGTCTTTTATAATACCTTGTTTTTATTTAGGGTGATGAAAAATTTTAATTGATACGAATTCAAATGGATAATTTTAAGATCTTTTGTGGGACTTCAAACGTGCCCCTCGCGCAAGCAGTATGTCAGTACTTAGACGTACCGATGGGCGTGGCTGAAATAAGAAGGTTTAGCGACGGTGAGCTTTCAACAGCAATTGATGAAAGTGTGCGGAGATGCCATGTTTTTGTGCTACAGTCCACCTGCCCTCCAACTAATGAACATTTAATGGAGCTATTAATTCTTACAGATGCTTTAAAAAGGGCTTCAGCTACCTCAGTTACCGCGGTGATACCTTATTATGGTTATGCAAGGCAGGATCGAAAGGTTAAACCAAGGGCGCCAATATCGGCAAAGCTCGTTGCAGACCTTATTACTACTTCCGGAATAAGCCGTGTAGTTACTGTAGATCTTCACGCGGGACAGATTCAAGGATTTTTTAATATACCGGTAGATCATATATATGCTGCCCCAGTATTATTAAAACATATCAAAGAAAATAGAAACAACGGTGATCTCGTTATTGTTTCTCCTGATGCAGGAGGCATGGAAAGGGCCAGGGCATTTGCAAAGGGACTAGATGCCGGCCTTGCAATGACAGACAAGAGACGTCCTAACCCGAATCAAGCGGAAATAATGAATGTGATAGGTGATGTCGAGGGTAAATCAGTAATTCTATTTGATGATTTAGTAGACACAGCCGGAACAGCTATACAAGCGGCAGAAGCACTGATTCGAAATGGGGCAAAAAGCGCATCTCTTTGTTGTACTCATGGAGTGTTGTCAGGAAAGGCAATTGATAGGATTAAAGATTCAGTACTTGAGGAAGTTATAATTACAGATACTATACCACCGTCGCAAGAGATGCTAGATTGTGACAAATTTAAAGTTCTTACAATCGCCGATCTTCTTGGTGAATCAATAAAAAGAATAACAACAGGAGAATCCATAAGCAGTCTTTTTAACTAATTAAGAATTAGAGTTTATGGAAGGAGCATAAAAATGGCACAGAGCACATTAAATGTACTAAAAAGAGTAAGAATGGGTAAAAGCGGAGCAAGGGAAATTAGAAGAGAAGGTAATGTTCCGGCAGTACTATACGGCAAGGGAACAGAATCTATCTCTCTTGTGATTAACCCGGCTGAATTAAAACAGGCGCTGTCCACAGAAGCAGGGGAAAATACTTTGCTTGAGATTCGAGTTAAGGACGGAGATGCTGATATTCCGAAATTATCACTACTAAGAGAAGTTCAATATGACTATCTAACAAATAAGCCTATTCATCTAGACTTCCAGGCTTTGGATATGAAAGAGAAAATTACAGTAGCCGTACCTGTTCTAATTGAGGGCAGGGCAAAGGGAGTCAAAGAAGGCGGCATACTTGATGAAATATTAAGAGAGATTAGCGTTGACTGTTTACCTACTAATATTCCCAACTCATATATAATCGATGTTACGGAGCTTGAAATAGGTCATTCAATTCATGTTAATTCTCTAGAAATAGAGGAAGGAGTGGAGATACTCCATGAACTCGAAGACACAATTGTAACAGTCGTAGCACCTAAGGTAGAAGTTGAACCTGTTGAAGAAGAAGTTGAAGGAGAAGGAGAAGAAGGTGCTGAGGAAGTTGATACCGAGCAAGGCGAAGAAGAAGGAAGCGAAGAGGGTAATTAACCCTAATGATATTAGTTGTAGGTCTTGGAAATCCTGGGAAGGAATACACGCTGACTAAACATAACGTCGGTTTTTTAGTTGTAGACGAATTGGGGAAAAGGGTTGGAATAGATGTAAAAAAAGACAAATTCCAAAGTTTATGCGGCGAAGGGTTTTTGGAAGGTAACAAAATTCTTCTTTTAAAACCGCAGACTTATATGAACCGTAGCGGGGGTGCGGTTTCAAGCGCTTCGGATTTTTATAAGATACCTCCTGAGAATATTATAGTAATACATGATGAAATGGATATTTCGCTTGGCAGAATTATGATAAAACCAGGCGGCGGCAGTGCGGGAAATAATGGGATTAAATCGATAATATCTCATTTGGGCACTAAAGACTTTATAAGATTAAGGATTGGGATTGGGAAGCCTAGCGCAAAGTCAGATGGCGCAAGCCATGTACTTTCCAGCTTCAGCAAAAGTGAGGGAGCAATGGTAGAAGATTCAATCCAAACTTCAGCTGACGCTGTATTAGAAATTATCAACAACGGGCTCGAGAAAGCCATGAATAAGTACAATGTTAAATCTAAAAATCAAGAAAACACAGAACCAACAAGTTCTCATTAATTAAAGGAGGTTTAATCCAATGGGAGAAGTAATAGCAGCCCTGTTTGGGCTCATCTTAGGTGTAATTGTCTTGGGATATGCTTTTTTAGTATATCGTGAGTTAAAGTCTATGCCAGAGGGCAATGACAGGATGAAGGAGATCTCAGCTTCAATACAAGAAGGAGCGATGGTTTTCTTAAATAGAGAATATAGGATAATAGGAATTTTTGTTGTAGTAGTCTTTATCCTTCTTGGAATTTTTATTGGCTGGAAAGCGGCAATCGCATACTTAGGCGGTGCTGTTTGTTCAATCCTTGCCGGATTCTTTGGAATGAAATCAGCAACAAAAGCAAATGTCAGAACTGCACAGGCCGCAGCTACAGAAGGACAAGGAAGAGCCCTTGCGGTAGCATTTAAAGGCGGAAACGTAATGGGATTATCGGTAGCTGGTTTAGGTCTACTTGGGCTTTCAGTAGCCTTTGTTTTTGGTATTGGCCTTCCGGAGAATCCAACTGACCCCTCTGCGCTCGCGTCATTCGCTCAAAACTTCGCTGAAGTTATCGGTGGATTTGCAATGGGTGCAAGTACAGTTGCTCTATTTGCAAGAATAGGCGGCGGTATATTCACCAAGGCCGCAGATGTTGGAGCCGACTTGGTTGGTAAAGTAGAAGCTGGTATTCCTGAAGATGACCCTAGAAACCCCGCCACAATCGCAGATAACGTTGGAGATAACGTTGGAGACGTTGCAGGTATGGGTGCTGACCTATTTGAATCATATGTCGGCGCTGTTATCGCAACCATGGTTATCGCTGCTGGAATGGGCGTAAATGAAATAGCATTAATGTCAATTCCAATAATACTAATAGCTGTTGGAAGCTTCTCCTCCATTATCGGATCTAAAAGTGTTGAGTGGATGAAGGACTTAGAACCTCAACTCGTACTAAGAAGAGCCACTTTCTATGCTGGTGGAATTTATCTGGCAGTTTCTCTTATAGTGCTCTTAGTAGTAGGTCTCGTAGATGGAATAGGCGGATATATAATCTGGATATGGCTATCAGCTGTGTTAGGTCTATTAGCTGGTATTTCTATCGGATTATTAACAGAGTACTACACCTCAGGTCCTCCTGTTAGAAAAATTGCTGAAGCATCACAAACAGGCGTTGCCACAAACATCATTGAAGGACTTTCAGTGGGTATGGTGAGCACTACAGCTCCAGTGATTGTAATAGCTCTTGCAATTGGGGTTTCCTACGCGTTCGCGGGACTCTACGGAATAGGAATCGCAGCTGTGAGTATGCTTGCAACAATTGGTATAACAATGTCAGTTGATGCTTATGGTCCAGTTGCTGATAACGCAGGTGGTATTGCTGAAATGGCTGAGCTTGGAGAAGACGTAAGAAAAATCACAGATAAACTAGACTCACTTGGAAACACAACAGCCGCCATCGGAAAAGGATTTGCAATCGGATCAGCTGCACTTGCAGCTCTAGCTCTTTTTGCAGCCTATACCAAAGCCGTTGGTTTGACTTCCATCGACCTAACTCATAGCAATGTTGTTACCGGCCTACTCTTAGGCGGAACACTGCCATTCTTACTTGGTGCTCTTACAATGGGAGCCGTGGGAAGATCTGCACAGAAAATGGTAGAAGAGGTTAGAAGACAGTTCAGAGATATCCCAGGGCTTCTCGAAGGAGAAGCAAAACCTGATTACACAACATGTGTTTCCATTAGCACTGATGCTTCACTTAGAGAAATGATAGTTCCTGGAATCATTGCTGTCTTAGCTCCTATCGTTATTGGGCTTATCCTAGGGCCAGAAGGACTGGGTGGCTTTCTAGCCGGAGCAATTGTATCAGGTGTGATGTTAGCACTTATGATGGCAAACTCTGGTGGTGCTTGGGATAATGCTAAGAAATATATTGAAGAAGGCAATCTTGGTGGAAAAGGATCTGACGCTCATCATGCAGCAGTTGTGGGAGACACAATTGGTGATCCGTTTAAGGATACTTCAGGACCTGCAATGAACATTTTGATTAAGCTAATGTCAATTGTATCTCTTGTAATTGCACCATTATTAATTTGACGAAAAAAAATAAACTGGGGTGCGGCATTAAAGCCGCATCCCTAAATAATCTTAACAATTTGGTATTTACAGGTAAAATATACAGATATTAAAATAATCTGTCGCTCTGATAAAATGGCAAACTACCATCAGGGCCCAAATGACCGAGACAGGAGGTAGTAAAAATGGCTATTACGCCAAACTATTACGAAACACTTTATGTAACAAGGCCTGATCTTCAAGAAGAAGCCCTGGCTACAATCCAAAACAAACTCCAAGATTCAATTTCCACAAATCAGGGTGAAGTTATCAAAGCCGAGAAATGGGCCGAAAGACCTTTGGCATATGAGATACAAGATCACAAAAGAGGCATTTATTACATTTTAGTATTTAAAGCCTTACCTGACGCTAGCAAAGAAATAGAAAAACATCTTCAGTTCTACAACACTGACATACTAAGATTTATGACTCTTAAAATTACTGAAGAAGCAGCAAACAAGAGTAAGGCTTCTCAGGAGGAGAAGGCTCCAAAAGCGGAACCTACTCCTGCACCAAAGGTTGAAGAACCTAAAGCGAACCTAAAGCTGAAGAACCTAAAGCTGAAGAAGTAATAGTAGAAACTGAAGCTAATGTGGAAACCACAGAAGAAGAAGGAGGGACTAAATAATGGATTCACGTAGAGATAAAAGATATTTCTCAAAAAAGAAAGTTTGTAAATTTTGCACGGAACCTATAGATATGGATTATAAAAATGTTGATTTGCTATCAAGATTTATTTCTGATAGGAAGAAAATAGTTCCAAGAAGAAATTCGGGACTTTGCGCTTATCACCAGAGACAACTTGCTACTACTATCAAAAGAACAAGGTTTATGGCTCTTCTTCCATACACAGTACTTCATTAAATTTAGCAAAGAGAGAATAATTTAGAGACAAGGTTTCAACTAGATATACTGGGAGGTTTTCATAATATGAGGGTTATACTTACAACCGATGTCGACTCAGTTGGTAGAATGGGCGAAATAAAAGAAGTCAAAAATGGATTAGCTAGAAATTATCTAATTCCACAAAAAATGGCTATAAGAGCAACTCCTGGAAACATTAAAATTTGGGAGCAAAAAAGTCATATTATACAAAAACGTGAAGAGGGCTTAACAGCAGAAGCTCAGGGTTATGCCTCTAAGCTTGACGGGGCGAGCGTTACTCTAAGGGTTAAAGTTGGGGAAGAAAACAGGCTGTTTGGGTCTGTTACTTCACAAAACATTTCGGATGCCTTAAAAGAAATTGGTTTTGAAGTATCAAGAAAAATTATTGACCTCGATAGCCCTATTAAAAAAGTAGGGACTCACAATATTAACGTAAAACTTTTCCACGAAGTAACAGCTGGTATCATAGTTGAAGTTCAAGGGGAAGATGCAGACGGAAATATAGTAGAAGTAATTGAGGAGCCGGAGCCAGAGACAGTAGAAGTAACGGAAACAGAACTTGAGGTTGAGGAGATAGAGGCAGCTGAACCAGAAGCTGAGACATCGGTTGAAGAATCAGTTGAGGTAACAGAAGAAGCAGAAGAACCAAAAGAGACAGAGTAAGATATAGTTTTCAAAAATTCTTAGAATCATTTGCGGATATAGTTGGTTTCCAAGTACTACTGAGGCCCCAACTGCAACATCTGTTCAAGAGGCACCTTTGTATAACCCTTCGGAGCTTGAAACTCACTACTATCTATTTTTCTATTGGAAACTTTAATAGTTTGTTCAATAATCGAATTCCCTGAAAGAGGGTAATCGATTGTTTTCATTGGAAAACCTGAGCTAAACACTTCTGTATAAACTTGCTCCGCCTCTTTGGATAACGAACTACTTCCCCGCATGCTATCTTCAATCTTTGTAAGCTCCCTTAGATAATCCACCATTTTGTTCATATCAATTTCTTCTTGAAAACGAATATCATTGCTTGTCCAGATTTCTTCATCAAGCTTGCCATCTCTATATATTTCATATTTTGCCGATTCATATCCTGCAATTTTCTTTTTATCACCTTTATTTTTAAGAGTAATACGTACAGTTCCGACATTATTACCCGGAAGCTCAATTCCCTGTCGTTTCATCATTCCCTCCGCCTGTGCTCTTTGATTAGGAGGCAGTTCTGAAAGCCGTTGAACCATGGCAGCTTTCATCTTCAGCGCATATTGTTTGTAATATGCAAAATAATCCACTGCCTGCGTAGATGAATATCTCTTTGATAGTCTATCAACCTGTATCATTTCTCCTGTATCTAAATCAAATATTGCAGAGAACTGCCCTTCTTCATCAAAAGATTTAATCTTATTATCTTGCATATAAATCGTCCCCTTCATCTTCTGACTAGCGCCTTCTTCATATCTTTCCCGCTCTAAAACAAGACCAGCATAAGATTGAAATGTACTAAAGAATAGAAAGCCAAACACAATAAATATAGTTGTTCTAGAAAGCGGCATATTTTTACCTCCGTAGTCTATTAGGGAATATTAAATCTATTTAAGGATGGGTAATAAAATAACTCATAAAATGTATATTAGCTATAAGTAAAGGATTTGAGATGATAGTGAGTGAGATCGCCCATATCTCTATTGACGCAATCACAATATGTGATAGATTAACACGGACTAATTTAGAGATTTTACGGAGGTTTTTTCATGGCTGAAACAACTAAATTTGCCCCAATTGGTGAAAAAGAAGTAACCAAAGCAATAGTTGAGGGGTTTTCAAACGAATTTGTAGAACACATTGATAGCGACGTGATAGTTGTTGGAGCAGGACCAAGCGGTCTTGTTGCTGCTAAGGATATTGCAAAAGCAAAATACAAAGTGCTTCTAGTGGAAAGGATGAATTACCTAGGTGGCGGATTTTGGATTGGCGGCTACTTAATGAATAAAGTTACCGTAAGAACACCTGGAAATTCGGTACTTGATGAAATAGAAGTACCATATGAAGAAGTTGAACCTGGTCTTTGCGTAGCAGACGGTCCTTATGCCTGCTCTAAATTAATTGCAATGACCTGTGAGGCTGGAGCCAAGATTCGTAACATGACAATGTTTGATGATCTTGTATACAGAGAGAATGGTCGAGTGGCAGGAATTGTTATCAACTGGACTCCAATTGCTAATATGCCAAAGGAAATAACTTGTTTAGATCCTATTGCTATTGAATCTAAGCTTGTAATTGACGCTACAGGGCATGATGCTTACTGTGTTAACAGACTGTCTCAACAGGGGCTTTACAAGAAGCTCCCAGGACACGGCTCCATGTGGGTTGAGAAATCTGAAGAAGCACTAGTTGAGTATACTGGTCTGGTCCACCCTGGCTTGATTGCTTGCGGGATGTCCGTTAACACAACATACGGGCTTCCTAGAATGGGGCCGACATTTGGCGGGATGTTGCTTTCAGGAAAAAAAGCTGCTCAGGTAGCGATAGATATTCTTGACGGTGGCGCTGAAAAAATCGTATCTTAAACACAATCAACTTTTAAAATCATAAAGGGGAAGAGTTAAAGTAAGCTCTTTCCCTTTTTTTATTTCTTACTTAATAATTCTTTGCATCTTTCACAAGGAACACCTTCAAA
>Ga0209633_10006433_pt1 | contig 10053 bp, 12 predicted proteins | sample Cruoilmetagenom1_FD_187290 | JGI IMG/M metagenome (GOLD analysis project Ga0209633, IMG submission 187290) | Oil polluted marine microbial communities from Coal Oil Point, Santa Barbara, California, USA - Sample 1 (SPAdes) (version 2) | ecosystem: Environmental > Aquatic > Marine > Oil seeps ... | reverse complement strand
AGGCTCCTCAACGCCCGGGGGAATATTCCATTCATGGCTCGGAGTTTCAGCAGGCTTTTCAGCAGGCTTGCTTCCTGAACGCTTCTTTGCCGCCGGTTTCTTCGAAACTCCGGACTTCTTCGCCGGCCCTTTCCTGCCCTTTGCAGGTCCGGCTGTCAGGAGTGCATTCACGATGTCCCCCTTCGTCGCCTTTGCGGGGAGTGCCATATTGATCTTCTTGGCCAGGGCTTTGAGTTCATCCATACGCAGTGACGTCAATTCTGCCTTTTCCATATTCAAATCCCCTTTCTCCAAGTTCGGTTAAGTCTGGTAAAACTATAGCATAATATCCGCTGTTGTCAAACTGAGCGCGGAAACCTCAGGCAGGCATTTTTTTGACAAAAATGTGCAAACGTCTTATACTGCACCGCATGAACGTGCGGGTCGCCATCACCGGCCTTGGTGCAATAACACCTCTCGGCAACACGATTACATCGACATGGAACGCGCTGATCTCGGCTGTTTCCGGAGTCGGGCCTATCAGCCGGTTTGATGCCTCAGCCTTTTCCTGCCGTATGGCCGGAGAGGTCAGGAATTTCGATGCCCGTGATTATATGACGCCGAAGGAAGCATACCGAACCGATCCCTGTATTCAGTACGGTCTGGCCGCGGCGCTCATGGCGGCCCACGACGCAGGGTTGGAAAAGAGCGGGTATCCTGCACACCGTGTCGGTGTCGTTGTCGGTTCCGGGCGCGGCGGGGTAACAACGACGGAGAGAAATGCGGCCGCCTATCTGGCAAAGGGCCCGAAAGGCGTCTCCGCCTTCTACACACCCATGTCCCTCGTGAACATGACTTCGGGGTACATCTCGATGAAACTGGGGGCGAAAGGACCCTGCATCAACGTATCGACAGCCTGCGCCACGGGCACGCACGCCCTGGGAGAGGCCATGAAGATCATCCAGCGAGGCGATGCAGACGTCGTCATTGCCGGCGGCACCGAGGCAGCGCTTACGCCGCTCATCCTTGCCGGTTTTTGCCAGGCACGGGCGCTCTCTCAAAGAAACAGCGAGCCCACGCAGGCAAGCAGGCCTTTTGACCGGGAGCGGGACGGCTTTATCCTTTCCGAGGGGGCCGGCGTCCTTGTCATCGAGGAGCTAAGCGGGGCTGAGAAGCGGGGGGCGACGATCTATGCGGAACTCGTGGGGTACGGACTGACCTCTGATGCTTTCCACTATACGCAGCCCGATCCGGCGGGCGACGGACCTTACCGGGCGATGGCCAGCTCACTCGCCGATGCAGGGCTCGAACCGGAAGCAATAGACTACATTAACGCACACGGGACGTCGACCCTGCAAAACGACAGGATAGAGACACGGGCAATAAGGAAGGCCTTCGGTGCGCATGCCGGCAGGGTCGCCGTAAGCGCTCCGAAGTCCATGCTCGGCCACATGCTCGGCGCCGCCGGTGCAGTCGAGGCCGCCGTGACCGCACTTTCGCTGCATGAAGGCATTATCCCGCCGACCATTAATTACGAGCATCCGGACCCGGAATGTGACCTCGACTATGTCCCGAACAAAGCACGCAAACAGGATATCCGAGCAGCATTGACCAATTCACTCGGCTTCGGCGGCATCAACGCTTCGCTGGTAATGAAGAAACTCTCATGAAACAAAAGAGCGGTTCCGAGGCTGGCCCGACTTTTGTCCTGCCTTTTACGTGACATCCTTTTTCTGCAGATGATCCCCTCTGTACTTTTCTTCACTTTCGCCAAAAAAGAACCCACCGGCCCCTCACCGGAGCCGGCGGGTTCCAAGGTACAGCAGAGTGAATACATCGTTGTGTTCATCAACTCATTACCGTTCTTGCTCGATCACAGCTGAGTGCACCGTCCCATAAAGAATTCCGGACCGCTGTCCTCGAACTGAAAATAGATGAGCGGATTACCGCCCGCTCCTCCCTGAGGTGGCTGTTTGGCAAAACTGATGGTCTCCCCGGGGGGCAGGATAACGACGCCGACTTCGACGTCCTTCTCGTATTCGTGAGGACCGTCCTCGTTGTTCCGGAAGATGAGTTTTGCCTGTATTCCGCTGAGTATCAGCTCACCGGAGAGGGTGATGTACGGACCGGAGGTGTTGTTGCATTCGCCGGCTGTGATTGATGCGTTCGCAACAGCATTGTGGAAAAAGTCGAACGAGACCATCTGGTCCAGTCCCTGAACACAGCGGCCGACGAAGATTTCGTCAGAAATGGCGCCCCCTGAATCGTCGAGAAACTGGACATAGATGAAGGGGTTACCGCCCACTCCCCCACGGGACGGCTGCTTGGCAAAGCGGATGGTCTCCCCGGGAGGCAGGATTTCGACGCCCACCTTGACGTCCTCTGTGTGGGTATGCGTACCCTTCCGGTTATTCCGGAAAATCAGCGCTCCGTCCATCCCTCCAAGCATCAGCTCTCCGGAAAGGGTGATGTAGGGCCCGGGGCTGTTGTCGCAGGAGTTGCTGTTTATCCTTGCGTGTACGGAGACGGGTACCTGCAGCGCGGACTGGGCGTCACTTGCAGCCATGGCTGCCGACACGGCACCCAGCACAACCAGAATCGCCAAAGCAATTCGTATCGCCGTTCTTGTGACTCTTCTGCTAACAGACAGGCTATGATATATCATTCTGTCTCTCCTTTCGATTTTAAAATTCACTCCCTATTACTGCCGCTTTTTCAAATATTACCGATTAACCTTTCCGAGCAACTGATACGGGTAACTCCCTCCCTTCCCGGTCATGCAATACACACTCCTATGGATAAGCTTAGTATTGACGGAAAGAGAGATCTATTCAATCGGCTGAAGGATGGATTTTATTCCCGGAAGTACACCAATGGATGGAGATGCAAAAACAAAAGAGTGACGTACCGTGCAGAAGAATGTATGGGGGAGGAAATAACGCGTAGCGCGCCGCACGTCGCTCGTGAGCTGGATCTGTGATGTTTCTTCTCCGTGCCTTCAATGGGTGCTGCTCGCACGGAAAGGGATCGCCACTCTATGCCGTGAGGAAAAAAAAGAGCCACGCCTAGGGCGTGGCTGGTAAGATGCGGTTAAGGCCGGAAGCAGTGCAACACGCTGTCGCTTGCGTCCGGATTACGATAGATCAGCAACTGCAGGACGAGCTGCTGCATGAGTCTTGCGGCACACCGCCGCTCAGTACGAAACCGCGCTTGTCCTGAAAATCAATGGTCGTATTCACGAGCATTTCCTGGGCCCGCTGCTCGAGAAATACCCGCAGTCCGTCTTCTTCAACAGTGGCATCGCCGGGCTGGGCGTCTTTGGCTATGTCCATAGCCAGGGAAGGCCTTCAGCCGCCTGGCATGAGGAATATCCGCACGCCATCACCAGCGGTCCCCTGCTGCTCCACAACTTCCTTGAATTTATTTACTGCGCTCGTTGTCAAGCTTATCATGCTTCCTCCCTGTTTTCATCCCAAAACACGTTGTCCTGTAATCCAACGGTTATGAAACTCGATATATTTGTATAATACCAGTATATTTCTCTAAGTGCAAATATTTTTTACTTTCCAAGGACTTAGATGGAAAAAATCAAACGCCATTCCATTTTTGAGATTACCACTTTAAGATAACGGCAACCTAAAAAGTGCAAAACCTTTCCTTTTTTTCACTATTATTCCTGCCCATTCTTTGCCTTGAGAAGAAATTCCTTAATTTTGGCAGATATTTCGTCTCTCGCCCTCCTGAACTCGCGGAGTATCTTCTCCTCCGTGCCCACGGTGCCGACAGGGTCGTCTATGGGCCAGTGGAGGCGTTTGCTCTCCAGAGGCGTTGTCGGGCATAGCTGCTCTGCATGGCCGCAGAGCGTGATAATCACATCCATCCCTCCCAGAATTTTTGCATCGATGGCCTTGGACGTTTGGCCGGAGATATCTATCCCAATCTCGTTCATGACCCTGATCGCATAGGGATTTACCCCTGCCGGCAGTAATCCAGCGCTGTGTACTTCTATGAGGCCCCTTCCGTACTCTCGCCCGATTCCTTCCGCCATCTGGCTCCTGCACGAATTTCCGGTGCAGAGAAACAGTACCTTGAGCATCGATTATCTCCCGTGGCTTTCTTTCATCCCGGCTCTCAGGTCGACAACAGATACCTGAGGCCTTTTTTTGAGAAGAAAGCGGGAAAGCCGCTTCCGGTCTTCTGCGGCCGCACCGTCTGAAATCCGTTCGCAGACCGACAGCAGCAGCATTCTTCGCATCATGTCGGAATCGTCAAGACGGTAGTGAATCCACCTGCCCTGCTTTCTGTCCGTGATGAATCCCGCTTCCTTCAGCACGCTGAGGTGAAAGGACACTTTGGGCTGGACCATGCCGAGGGCCGCGACAAGGTCGCAGACGCAAAGTTCTCCCTGCTCCAGAAGCTTCACGATCCTGAGCCTTGTTTCGTCCGACAGGGCTTTGAATATGCTGACCAGTTCATTCATATCAATACCGGTGAATGGGTAAATTGGTTACTCGACAAATCGCTTCCTGATGCCACTAAACAAGGATGTTTTCATACCCCCATCCCTTCACCGCTTCTCCGCAGCATCCCTTTCCCAATTAGACCTCAGATCCGATCAATTCTTTTACCTTTTCCAGCGTTGGCAGCGGTTTGCCCGAATGCTTGATCTTGCCGTTGACGATGAGCCCGGGAGTCGTGAGAATACCGTGCCTCGCGATCTCCGCGATATCGGTCACTTTCTCGACGGATGCGCTGAGGCCCAGCTCCTGAACCGCGGTTTTGGTCATTTCCTCCATGGTCTGGCAGTTGGCACACCCGGGACCGAGCACCTTGATTTCCATGTTGAATCCTCCTCATGGTAACCACGAATTCACAATGACACGATTTTTTCTATGCGCCTTGGCGCCTTCGTGGCATATGTGGTTATAAAATCATATTAAACAAATACCCTACGGCAATAATCGCCATTGTCATGATCCCGACAAATACGCCAATGAGTTGCAGTTTCAATACTTTTCTGAGAATAATCATTTCCGGGAGCGAGAGCGCCGTCACCGCCATCATGAAGGCGAGTACGGACCCCAGGCTCATGCCTTTCTCCATGAGGGCGTAGACAATGGGAATGACGCCGGCTGCATTCGAATACAGGGGCACTCCCATGGCAACGGCAACGGGCACGGCAAAAGGATTGTCCGCTCCGGCGTAACGGGCCAGGAAATCCTGTGGCACATAACCGTGGATGAACCCGCCGATGCCGATGGCGATAACAACGAACAGCCACACTCTTTTCAGGATGTCGACGGTACCGGCCCGCGCAGAGACGAGCCGCTCCCGGAACTGCTGCCGCGCCGTGTCCTGCTGTATTTGAAGAGATTGGATCTTGAATACATACTCCTCAACCCACTTTTCGACCTTGAGCTTGCCGATGATTATGCCGCCGATAATGGCGATAGACAGCCCTGCCGCAATGTACAGCAAAGCAATCTTCCACCCGAACATGCCCCAGAGCAATACCACCGCCACTTCGTTCACCATGGGAGAGGCGATGAGGAACGAAAACGTCACGCCAATCGGTATCCCTGCTTCAACAAATCCGATAAAGAGTGGTACTGCGGAGCATGAACAGAAAGGGGTAGCAACACCGAGGAACGCCGCCAGGATGTTACCGATAAATTCCTTTTTATGAGACAGGATGCGCTTCGTCCGTTCAGGCGGGAAATAGCTCCTGAGGATCGATATGACGAATATGATAAGGGCAAGAAGGAAAAATATCTTTATCGTGTCGTAAATAAAGAATTCAACGGCGTCCGCAAGGCGCGAACCCTCCTGTAAGTTTAACACGGAATAGACTACGTAGTGAGCAAAACTCTTCAATATGCTTCTCCCGCTCTCAACTTATATATCAAATAATTTTTATATATTAACCAGGAGAATTCTGTATGTCAAGAGTAATTTCAGCGGTTTGCGGTATGACAAGGCGGGAAGGTGAAGGATAAACCGTGCTACTCTGATACGTCGATCCCTGCCGTATGCGACACCCCTCCGTCCTCGTCAACGACCACCGCCTCGTATCCAAGCTTGTTCACGATCTCCATGCCCCTTTCCCTTCCGAGGACAAAGAGTGCCGTCGTGAGAGGATCGACGATCGCGCCGCGGTCGCCGATGATGGTCGCTGAAATGATGCCTGTTGATGGCTTTCCGGTGCGCGGATCGATGATGTGATGGTACCGTTTTCCGGCTTTGATGACGAACCGCTCATAATCGCCGGACGTGGAGATGAAGGTGTCCCTGAGGTCAAGGACGGTAAGGGTTGTTTTCGGCTTGCGGGGGTGCTGCACACCGATCCGCCAGGGACTCCCATCCGGCCGGGCGCCCAGGGCCCTGATATCGCCGGCAACTGCCACGAGAGCGCTCATGATGCCATGCTGTTTCAGGATTCCTGCCGCCCTGTCTGCGGCGTACCCCTTGGCCACACCGCCGAGATCGATGATCATATCGGGTCTTCGGAGAAAGAGGGTGGATTTTTTTTTATTGACGATGATATTCCTATAATTGACGCGGGGAAGAATACGGGCGATTTCTTTTTCCGTGGGGATATCCCCTTCTGCGGTGCGCATTCGCCACAGAACGATTAGCGGGCCCATGGTGATATCGAACACTCCGTCCGTCAGCTTCGCTACGGCGACGGCGTTCTCCACGACCTCGATCATTTCCGGCGATACCGCTATGGGATGTTTTCCCGACGCCATGTTCACGCGGGTGACTTCGCTATTTTCTTTGTACAGGGACATCATCTCGTCGAGCCGCCTGATCTCATCCATGGCAGCACCGATCGCCGCATCTCCCTCCTTCGACGTATCCGCCACCACCGTAATGGTGACGTTCGTACCCATGATGGTCTCGGTTTTTTTCACCGTCCTTTTCCTGGCACAGGAGAAAATGAGGAGGGACGATACAACGATAATGAGGGAATACTGTACGATTCTTCTGTTTCGGATCATGGTCAATTCACTATGGAGGGGATCGCCCTATCGCCGGGAGAACGCACATAGCAGCCAGCCTGCGGTGGGCATACACAACGACGCTTTTATCCGCTACCTTCGCATGCTATGCTTCCGCCTCGTGAAGATGCCTCTCGCCGCCTTCCGTACCGCCTCACTGACGTTGCGGTTCTTCTCGAGCATGCCAAGGTCCCGGTCGTTCATCCTGTTTACGAGAGGAACGGAAATGCCGGGCGGCGTCTTCGCGTTGTATACCAGGGCCTGTGCGATGGCGTACTTTCTGGACCATTCAGGATTCGCGGCGATTTTTCGCAGAACGTCCTCGCCCAGACTCGTCGATTTTGCGAAAAAATCCACCTCGCCGTCAGTCAGCCGGGGGTTTTCCAGCACGGACAGCGAAATCTGCTTGTTCTTCTCCCTGATGAGCAGGCCCCGGGCCTCCTTGGGTCCTGACAAGGCAAGCTTTATTTTCTGGGGCTTCGTCATCCGGTTGATCTGCTGCATCACGTTCAGCTTCTTGGTATCCCTGCCTCCATCAGCTGCCTTGTTGTCCGGAGCATCCTGGGCAACGACATCCACGCAGCGGGTACCGGAAATAAATTTTTTTATTTCTTCAGGTCCGGCCAGGGCAATAAAGGCGAGGGTCGGTTCGGACAGGTTGGGGCAGCGGACAAGGTCGCACAGAACATCCCCGTCATCACAATATGCCCGCGCGATGTTGTCAAGGATTGAGGAAGGGGTCCGCACATCGAGGAGCATATGCCGAAGGGTCAGCGGTGAGCAATGATCAGCGTCGAAGGGTATCTGCTTTCTGGTACTGAATCTTGCTATGACGTATTTCCATTTGGAATGGCTGTCCACGGTTCCACCTCCCCTAGGATTTATTATAGCATACCGCAGGGGATCAAGGAACGGAGGAACGACAAGGGCCGCCCTCAGAATTCCCGGAGACCCTGGCTAAAGGTAACGAGTAAACGCCTGCTCACTCCGCACGGAACAGCCGCACCCTACTTCAACAGCCGCTGTGCCGCGAGCGATGCGGTGCCCTTGGCCCGGAACGCGGTAATAAATTCAGCGGCAGAAGCGTAGGCCGCTTCCTCGATCTTCTTGACCTGTTCGGCCGGAAGAGAATTAATGTCGCCCAGAAACTGCTTGGTGGCGAACTTGATGTCCTTGCCTTCTTTCTGCGCCCAGTCGCGCATCGTTTTCATGAGGTCAGTGGGGAGGCCGGCATGGGCGATATTCTGCCAATTCGTACCGACGTTTCCTTTCCGGATTCCGTAATCGGCAAACTGGCCCATCTGGTTCAGAGGAGTTCCGGTAATACCATGCTGGGCAATGCAGACACCCCACTTCCTGATAGCCTCGTAGATCTCGCCCGTTCGATTGAGCTCAATATGGACCTCTTCGCCGGGCTTGTAGTTACCGTGCTTCGATCCGTTGTTCGTTGCCAGGAGGTCGGCATGGATTCCGTTCTTCTCGATACCCTCGATGAACTCCACCGCTTCCTCCACCGTGGTGATCTCTCCGCCTTCTTTCGTCGATTTGATCTCTCCAACCTCTGCTTCGAGCCCGGCGCCGGCGTCGATCACCATGCGCCCCAGCTCTGAACTGATCTTGATATTGTCCGGCGTCTCATTGAACGAGGCATCAACTGCCACCGAGGTATAACCGTTCTCGAGCTGCGCCTTGATGAGATCGCGCGATTCGCCGACCACGGCCGGATCCGGGCTCTTGGTGGTGACATGGTCACCGTGTATGAAAAAAGGCTTCGAGAGCCGCACCGCTTCAGCATACCCGAAGACCGTTTCCGCATACGCCTTGGGGTCCATTCCCGTATAACCGCCTTTGAGACTGCTTTCGCTTTTCGCGAGTTCGAAGCAGACGATCGCGTCCAGCTCCTCTGCCGCCCGCATGATACCGGGGATCACGTGCTTGATCCTCGTGTTGCACGCCATGATGATGACCTTGTCATCTTTGAGTGCGCGGAAAACATCGTGCGAAGAGAGCACGTTCAGCTTGCTCGCGCTGCCCAGTTTCTTTCTCGCATTTGCCGGCATCAGTTCCTGGAGCGTCTTGGCCATTCCATCCTCCACAGGGTGATTATGAAGTATCGAAGTATCATTGAAAAACGGTGAAATTATACAATCAGGACACCTACGATGTCAAGCCCTCCGGGCGTGCATACCGCTATTCGCTCTGTGACGTAACCTGATACCCGGCCTCTACCACGGCAAAGGAGAGCTTCTCCTTGGATACCGCGGCATCGTCATAGGTCACCACGGCCTCGCCTTTCTGCAAATCCACCACCGCGTCCTGCACGCCGGCGAGTTGCTTCAGTGCATTCGCCACACGCATCACGCAGTGGCTGCACGTCATTCCCTGAATCTTGAGTGTTGATTGTCCCATTATTGCCCTCCTCATGATACGCACATTGTACCGGATGCAGAGATAGTCTTTTGCCGCCAGCGGTTACGGGATCGGCAAAAGCAGTATGACATATTATCCCATATACCGGAATGTTTGTAAATCACTTCATACCGTACTTCTCCATCCGGTATATGAGCGTCGGCCGGGTAATCCCCAGGTATTCAGCGGCACGCGTCTGGTTGCCCTTGTGCTTTTCGAGGGCCTTGATGATGAGATTCTTTTCGAGTTCCTCGAGTGAAATCCCGGTCTCCGGAAGGTTCAGGATGATTTTCTCGATGCTCGTCTGTTCCCCGGTGAGCTTTTCGGGAAGCTCAGCAAGCGATATGCCCGCTCCCCGCCGGAGTACGGATGCCCGTTCTATCACGTTCTCCAACTCGCGCACGTTACCGGGCCACCCATAGGCCCTGAGGGCGGCAAGCGCTTCCGGCTCAACCGTAACGTCCGACGAAGGATTGAACTTTTTGAGGAAATGGTCCACCAGGAGCGGAATATCTTCCCGCCGATCGCGGAGGGGGGGCATGTGGAGCACAATGACGCTCAGCCGGTAGTACAGGTCCTCACGGAAGCTGCCGACCTTGACCGCTTGATCAATATCCTTGTTCGTGGCGGCCAGCACCCGCACATCCACCGTGATCGGTTGACT
>Ga0209633_10006432_pt1 | contig 10054 bp, 13 predicted proteins | sample Cruoilmetagenom1_FD_187290 | JGI IMG/M metagenome (GOLD analysis project Ga0209633, IMG submission 187290) | Oil polluted marine microbial communities from Coal Oil Point, Santa Barbara, California, USA - Sample 1 (SPAdes) (version 2) | ecosystem: Environmental > Aquatic > Marine > Oil seeps ... | reverse complement strand
AAAGGATTTTGCGTTCCCAGGACATATCTTTAGAGGGAACTGTTTTAAAGGAGATCAAAGAGGAAGTTGATGAGGAGACCAAAAAACAGATGGAAGCAGGTCTAGAAAGAGAGATTTGGGAAAAAGAGAGGTTGATAATTGAGAAGAACCGCTTGATTTTAGAAGAAAAGCTAGGAGTTGATTTGATGGGGAATGAAAGAATAGACGAGGTTTTGCACAACTTGATTAATAAGAGAGCTAATGATTTGATTAACGGAAGAGTTATTGCTTCAGAAGTTTTGCCTATTGGTGGAGCATTTGCAGTTTTTGTTACGGTTAGATCAATTGTTTGGATTTCTAACATGATTTTGTTCTGGACAGTTTCCATAATTTTCGCTATACTTGTTAAATTGGAGAAGGTTAAAATCAAACAAGAAGATCAGAAAATTGAAAGTATTGAGATTTGATCTCCAGTGATAATAAAAAATTAGCGAATTTTATAAGATGAGTAAAGATTTTTATTCTATTTTGGGTGTTGAAAAAACAGCATCTGATGATGAAATTAAAAAAGCATATAGGAAATTAGCACATAAACATCATCCAGATAAAGAAGGTGGTGACGAAGCTAAGTTTAAGGAAATAAATGGGGCTTACCAGACACTATCAGATAAGCAAAAAAGGCAACAATATGATCAGTTTGGACAAACCTTTGAGGGCGCTAATGCTGGTGGTGCTGGTGGTTTCAATTTTGATTTTGGACAGTCCAATGCCGGAGGTTCTGGCAGTGGGTTCGAAGATCTTTTTTCTGATCTTTTTTCTCAAACTGGTTTTGGGGGTTCTGCTAGCTCTCAAGAGAAGGTTGGTTCGGATGTAGCAGTTGATGTAGAAATTACATTTGAAGAGATGGCACTAGGGACAGAAAAAAAAGTGGAACTTTATAAAAGAGTTTTATGTGACAAGTGCGAGGGAACAGGTGCTAAAGATAAAAATACAAAAACTTGTGAAACTTGTGGTGGTGCAGGAAAAGTTCACAAAACAATGAGAAGTATGTTTGGAGCAATTCAGCAAGTAGTTCCTTGTGAAAAATGTCATGGAAAAGGACAAATTCCTAAGGAAAAATGTAGCAAGTGTGGGGGGGACGGAGTTGTTCGTGATTATCAAAAGGTTAATATTAAAATTCCAGCAGGAATAGAAGATGGACAAACAATCAGAGCAACCGGACATGGAGAGATTCCAATCGGAGGCGGACATGCAGGAAATTTATTCATAACAATTCATATCAAACCAGATCAAAATTTCAAGCGAAGTGGTGATGATATAGTTTCAAAGGTCAAGATTTCATTTTCACAAGCAGCCTTGGGAGATAAAATTGATGTTGGAACAATTGAAGGTGTTATAAAAATGAAGATAGTAGCTGGAACTCAGTCTGGGGATATATTCAAGATCAGAAACAAAGGAATTAATAGGGAAGATAGATTTGGAAGAGGTAGTCATTTGGTTGAGATCCAAGTTAGAATACCGGAGAATCTTTCACGTGACCAGAAGAGATTGGTGAAAAAACTACAAGAAGCAGGCCTATAGAAGATTGAAGACATTTAAAAAATTCTCCCTAAAGAAAGGGGAGTTTTTTTGTTGAATGAAAAATAAAAATAGGTGTGTTATCATTTAGTAAACGAAAGGAGATTTAGTTCTAAAAATATCAAATCAAGTTATGACTGTAAAAGAAAGACTATTGAAAATTGAAAAAGGAATTGTTTCTTTGCAGTATCAAAGCCAAAAAGAAGAAATAGCAAATAGTCTTATTCATGGTATTGGTACAAGTCTAAGTGTTGTGGCGTTAGTTCTTTTAGTTGTTTTTGCAAGGGCACATGGCAACGTTTGGCATCTTGTGAGTCTCAGTGTTTTTGGAACTACTTTGATTTTTTTATATCTCTCTTCAACATTATTCCACAGTTTTCAAAATCCTCGAATAAAAAAGTTCTTTAGATATTTTGATTATATAGGTATTTTTCTTTTAATTGCTGGAACTTATACTCCGATTTCGTTGATTTATTTACGTGGACCTTGGGGTTGGTCATTATTGGGTGCTGTGTGGTCTGTAGCAATCATTGGGATTGTGTTAAGAGTGATATTAGCAGAGAAAGGTGAATTAATTTTAGCAACATTGTATGTTTTGATGGGTTGGATGATTTTGTTTGTTTTTAAGCCTGCAATTAATTTGATTCCCCCAAATGTTATTATGTGGCTGTGCATAGGCGGAGCATGTTATATGGTAGGTTTGTTTTTCTTATCTTGGAAAAAACTCCCATATCATCATGCAATTTGGCATCTTTTTGTGTTAGGAGGAAGCACAACTCATTTCTTAGGATTGCTTTTAAATATTACGGTATAAAAATAAAGTCTGGAGTTTTGGAGATGGATTTTTGATTTTCTCAACTCTTGCTACGTAACATGTTACGTAGCAAGAGTTTTTTTATTGACAAATGTTTGTTAAAAATGTATTATTACGAGTTATTATTTATAGAATATTTGATGTTTAAGAGGTGTATTGATTTTGTTTATCAAAAGAAAGATGATAGAAGTTTTCTGCTTTTAGGCTTTTTAGTTGTAATGGGATTTTTTATAAGTGTATAAGTTGGGAAATACAAGCTATTGGATTGATGAAAACTTTACACTAATGCAAGTCCAGGGGATTATTGAACGCGGCTTTCCATTATTAGACTCTGGATTTATTGAAAAGAAGGATACTTTATTTCCAGATCTCCTTGTCCTAATTGCATTTTTTTGGGGAATTTCAAGTGAATTTACAATGAGAATTATAGTGGTTCTTTTCGGGACGGCAAATATTTTTTAGCATTTTTGTTAGGTAGGAAAGTTTTTAATAATAATGTGGGAATTATTTTTTTATCTTTGATTACTTTTTCTTATTGTCACATTGCTTGGAGCAGGCAGGTTAGGGGTTATGAGTTGGCAGTTTTTTAGTTTGATCGTCTTTCTTTTATTGTTTAACAATAAAAGAAAGAAATCTTGGAAGAACCAGGCTTTGTTATTTTTAAGTTTTATTATAGCAGTTTTTGCCAAGAGTTTTGTTATTTTTCTTTTACCAATTTTATTGGTGTATCTATTGTTATAAAAGAAATATAAACTATTTGTTGGATTTTCAGTCATTGGTTTGTTGATATTTTTTATTTTAAGCATCTTGTGATAATGGTCTTAAGTGTGAGTCATCACAACTATTTCTTTGGATATTTTTGGAATTATTTAGGGACTATTTTTTGCTAACTTTAGTTGGATTTGTGTTGTCTTTTAAAACTAAAAACAAGATTAATTTTTAAAGTGTAATTTTAGGAAGTTATTTTTTGGTTAATTTTTTCTTTTTTTGTTTATGTTTTTGAAAGAAGATATTTGTTGTTGGTAGCACCTGTTATTTTTTTGTATGTTGCTTTTTTCATTGATTGTTTTGCAAACTTTTTTAAAAATAAAAAAGCAAGTATTCGTTTGTTTATTTTTGTAAGAGTTGTTTTCGACTTTGCAACTGTAAAAAGTTATTCTTTTTCCTCTAAGTCATTTTATAGTTTAGAGAAATATACGCCACAACCAGGTTTTAAAGAAGTTTATAATCAATTAAACAATATAATTGATTATAATGACTTGGTGTTTACGCCTTATCCATCAATGAGTGTTTTGTATTTAAAAAAAGGAGAAACTGTTTCTATTGTCATTTCATATACCAGTAGAGAAAATCAAGGTACTCAAATCGGTGATAAAGAATATTATACAGGTATAAATAGCTATTCTTTTAAGAATAAAAAAGAAATTAGAAAAACTATAAAAAGCTAAAAAATCAAATAAAACAATCTATGTAATTTTAGAGTATTTAGCATTAAATAGGGCTAGCTTAGTTTTTCAGGAATTTGTTTTTGTTCAAGGAGAACAATTTTTTTCTGAAGGTAGTGGAAGGAATAAAATCTATCTTCTTAAGCTATAAAGGGGTGATTTGATTTTTAAATCTAAATAGACAATAATTTGAAACTAAGTCATTTGGAAAAAGAAGTTTTATTTAAGATTAATTTAAAGAAAGAGCACATGGGAAGTGAGAAGAAGAAAGCGACAAAGATGTTGCTAGCAGTTTGTATTTTAGGAGTTGTTTTTTTTCATTAGTTTCATGGTTAGTGTTGGTTGGTAATGCTTTTGGATATGGAGAGAAGAAGCCTAAGCACGAAAAGAAGAAAGAATACAAAAAATATAAAGGTAAATTTAATAACAAGCAATCAAAGGCTAGTTACAAGAAATTAAAAAAAATGCAAAAGGGTGTCAATAAAATGAAGAAGTAAATGATGGAAGATATGGAAGATAATTTCAAAAAATTCAAAAATCTTTCAAATAAAGAAGTTTCAAAGTTACAGACAGAAAACAAGAGAAAATTCTATGAATATAAAAATTACTAAGGATACAAAAACTATAAAAATTTAAGAGAAGAGAAGAGCTTAATAAATAGTAGTTGTTGCAATAGAATGTAAAAACATCCTCTTTCTAGTAGAGGGGGATGTTTTTTTGAATAGATGCATCTATAGGGGCCTCTATAGATGCATCTATTTTTATTGGCATACTTCAACGATAAAAGTAGCGCGGTGGTTATTTCTAATAAAACATTATAAAAATGATGTTTTGGTTGTGGATGAAAAATTGAATATATAAGGAGTTGGATTTCTAGCTTTTCCTTGCAAAAACATCCTTGCTCTAATACAATATAGGTATTGTTATGAATGGGTAAAATAAGATAAAAATGCAGAATTTTGAAATAAATGGTGGTAAAAAACTTCGTGGAAAGATAGAGGTGAATGGTTCTAAGAACGCAATTGTTGCAATCTTAGCAGCTTCTGTTTTAAACAAAGGAATAACAATATTGAAAAATGTTCCTCAAATTGAAGAAGTAAATCGTTGGATTGAAGTTTTGGAAAGTATTGGAATGAAAATTCAAAGAGACAAAAAGACGATTACTCTTGAGGCTCCAGAAAAAATAGATATCAAGAATATAGATAAAGTTTCTGCCGAAAGGACAAGGAGTGTTATTATGCTTATGAGTTCTCTTGCTGGAAAATTTAGGAAATATTCTATTCCACAAGCTGGTGGTTGTAAGCTAGGTGCTAGAACAGTAAAGCCACATCTTTTTGTGCTGGAAAATTTTGGTGTAAAAATCAAAGTAAAAGAGAATTGTTTTGATGTTGATGCTAGTGGGTTTGGAAAATCAGAAAAAGTTGTACTTTATGAGTCTGGCGACACAGTAACAGAATCTGCACTTATGGCGGCTGCACAAATTCCAGAAAAAACTATAATTAAGATGGCAACTTCTAATTATATGGTGCAAGATCTTTGTTTTTTCTTGGAAAAGTTGGGTGTAAGAATAAAAGGAATTGGAGGAACAACGCTTGAAGTTGAGGGTTTAAAAGTAATAGACAAAGATATTACTTATGAAATTAGTGAAGATCCAATTGAGGCAATGTTCTTTATCTCACTTGCTATTACAACAAAGAGTAAGTTGTTGATAGAAAGATGCCCAATCGAATTTTTGGAATTGGAGCTTTTGAAATTGGAAAAAATGGGTCAAAAATATGGAATTAAAGATAATTACAAAGCAAGAAACAAAAAAACTGATTTAGTTGATATTGAAATTATTCCTTCAAAGTTAGTAGCTCTAGAGGAAAAATTGCACGGGTTGCCATTTCCTGGACTTAATATGGATAATTTACCATTTTTTGTTCCTATTGCGATGGTTGCAAAGGGTAAAACATTAATACATGACTGGGTCTATGAGAATAGGGCAATCTATTTCACAGAACTTAGTAGATTGGGTGGTAATGTTACATTACTTGATCCACATAGAGTTTATGTTGAAGGACCAACTATAATAAGAAATGCAGAAATGATGTCGCCACCAGCGCTTCGTCCAGCTGCTATTATTTTAGTTGCAATGCTTGCAGCTAAAGGCAAATCTATTTTGAGGGATGTTTATTCTATCAATCGTGGATATGAAAATCTTGAGGAAAGATTGCAGAGTATCGGTGCTGATATCAAGAGTGTAAAATAGAAAAATGAAAGAATATTATAAAGCAATTGCAGATTTTCATAAAAAATTTGAAATGAAAGGTACAAATAATGAAGAGATGACCTTTCGTTTAAATTTAATGACTGAAGAGCTAGGGGAACTTGCTCAGGCTGTGACAAAGGGAAAGGGCAAGAAAGCTATCGTGGAGGAAAATATAGATTTATTGAATTTGATAATTGGAAATTTTGTAAGTCTGGAAATCTCCTCAGAAGAAATTAAAAAGGCTTTTTGGGAGAAACACAAGAAGCTGATGAGCAGAGAAAAAAAATTAGTTAATGGAAAAAACTTTAGAATTTCTGAATTTAAATAAATAACAAGGGAACAAATGAAAATCGGAAAAGACTTTATTGGAATAGGTGGTGGAGCTTTGATTTTTAACAAAAAAAAAGAAATACTTCTTTTGAAAAGAGGTAGTGAGTCTAAAAATGAAGTAGGAATGTGGTCGAAGCCAGGAGGCGAGATTGATTTTGGGGAGATGACCAAAGAAGCTGTTATGAGAGAAGTTTTGGAGGAAACAAATTTGAATATAAAAATTTGGGGTTTATTGCCTCACACCGATCATATCATTAAAAATGATAAACAGCACTGGGTAGCGCTTAATTATCTCAGCAACGCGGTTACGGAAAATTTTAAAAACAAAGAACCTGGAAAATGCTTTGAAATGAAATGGTTTAATTTAGATGAATTGCCAGAACATCTTGCGCAAACTACAAAAGAGGCAGTTGAAAATTACTTGAAAGGTAGGTATATTAAGATTTAGAGTTATTGAAAGGATTTATATATTTTTATTATAATTTAGTGTATGTTTTCTAAACGAATTGGGATTGATCTTGGAACTGCTAATACATTGGTGTTTGTGCCAAAAAAGGGGATTGTTGTTAATGAATCCTCTGTTGTTGCAGTGACAATGGATGATAATAGAGTGATTGCAGTCGGAAATGAAGCGAAGGAGATGATTGGTAGAACCCCAGATATTATTACAGCCTACCGTCCTTTGAAGAACGGTGTTATTGCAGATTATCGTGTTACAGAAGCAATGCTCAGATATTTTGTTGGGAAAGTTAGCCCTAAGATTAGATTTTCAAAACCAGATGTAATGGTTTCTATTCCAGCAGGCGTTACTTCAACAGAGAGACGTGCTGTTGTTGAAGCTACGATTAAGGCTGGTGCTAAAAATGCTTTTATAGTCAAAGAGCCAGTTTTGGCTGCTATTGGAGCTGGGATTCCAATTAACAGCGCTAGTGGGAATATGATTATTGATATTGGTGGAGGAACTTCGGAGGTGGCTGTTATTTCTTTGGGTGGAATCGTGTCAGCTTGTAGTGCTAGGGTTGGAGGTGATCGAATTGATAGTGCGATTGCTCAATATATAAAAAAGAAACATGGACTAGCGATTGGTGAAAGAACTGCTGAAGAAGTTAAAATTGAAATTGGCAGTGCTCTTCCACAGGTAAAAGAAGAATATGTTGAGGTAAGAGGGCGAGATCTTATGGGTGGCTTACCTAAGACAATTAGAATTTCAACTAATGAAATCACTGAAGCAATTCAAGATGAATTGAGAGAAATTATTAATGCTGCTAAAAAAGTTATGCAGGAGACTCCTCCAGAATTAGCTGCAGACGTTATGGATAAGGGGATTGTGCTTTCAGGAGGTGGCGCTTTGCTTAGAAACCTAGACAAGCTAATAACTAAGGTAACGGGTGTTCCCTGTTATGTGGCAGATGACGCACTTCTTTGTGTAGCAAAAGGAACCGGTGTAGCGCTTGATAATTTGGATGTTTACAAGCGCACAATTTCAATGAAATAGTTGATAAATTCTTGCAGACTCAAGTGAGGGTCTGTTTTTTGGCATAGTTTATTCTTGACAAAATTAATAAAATGATGTATAAACAAGGCAGTAATTTAAATATCGGAAGAAGGTTTTATAAACAGTTCAACAAATCAGAAGGAGAGAGTTATGTCTAAAAAACAAGTTAGTTGCTTGGGATTGATTGTGGCAATCTTGATTTTTGTCAGCGGAAATGTTTTTGCACAGGATACGATGTCTTCAGAATATCCAACGGCGGTGATAATTTCAAAAACCGTTGAAGTCGAACAAACATTGTTCGGAGAAGATGCTGAGGCTGTTGCTTTTTCAAAAGCTGAAGATCAGGTAAAAGCTGAAATTGTCTCGAGGGTTTCTCAACACGTTGCCAAACTTGGCAAAGATGTGATGGTTATTTCTCTGGGAACGATCACGCGTTGGTATCTTATGAAAGAGTACTTGTTTTACTTTCATGATAAGAAAAATCACCAAGCAGAGGTTCACTTAAACGTGCCAGGAGATGTTTTTGAAGAGTTTATTCTCGACAATGTTTTGCCTGTGAATATGCCAGTTTTTATTATAACTGATGAGGCAGGAAGTCTCCAGATTGGCGACAAATGTCCCGATGTGCACGAGCTCAATGAACAACGTGGCTCTTTCGAATAAATTTCTCAGAAATATCTGAACAAACTCTCTGTGTATATTGTGCATGGGGAGTTTTATTAATTTTCTTGCCAAAAAGACCTAGTTTTAATACAATAAAGCTAGTTTATAAACAAAGAAAAATAAATGAAAATTGGAATTGATGCATCGCGTGCATTAATAAAACAAAGAACTGGGATTGAAGAGTATGCATACCAGACCATAAAAAACCTTCGAGAGCCTCTAGAGGATCACGAAGTTTTTCTGTATATAAAAGAAAAGGATAAGAAAAAATTTGATTTTGATTTACCGACAAAATGGAAAATAAGAGTTGTTCCTTTTAATTATTTTTGGACACAATTAGGACTTTCTTGGGAGATGTTAATGCATCCTGTAGAAATTTTATTTATCCCAGCGCATACAGTTCCCTTTGTGCATCCTCGAAAAACAATTGTAACAGTCCATGGACTAGAGTATGAACACTGTCCAGAAGGATACTCCGTTTACTCAAGGTTGTTTCATCATTTTTTTGTAACAAGAAGTTGTATTTGGGCGAAAAAAATTATTGCAGTTTCGCAAAATACAAAAAATGATTTAATTGAAATGTATAAAGTTTCAAATAAAAAAATCCAAGTTGTGTATAATGGTTTTAAAATAGAAGATAAAGAGGTTGAAAATATTTCTGTTAAAAAATATGGGAAATATATTTTATATATCGGTCGATTAGAGGAAAGGAAGAATCTAAAAAATATCATTGCTGCTTTTGAAATTCTAAAGAAAAAATTTAATTACAAAGGAAATTTATTGCTTGCAGGAAATGCTGGCTATGGCTATGAAGAAATAAGCAAAAAAATTGACAAAAGTGATTTTAAGAAGAATATAAAATTACTTGGATTTATCTCGGATGCTGAGAAACAAGTATTTTTGACTTATGCTGATTTGTTCATGTTTCCTTCTTTGTGTGAGGGATTTGGTATCCCGATATTAGAAGCTCAGAGCGTAGGTACTCCTGTTATCACTTCTAATTTTGGACCAATGGATGAAATTGCTGGGAATAATGAAATTTTAGCAATTCCAACACAATCAAAACATATAGCTGATGTTGCCAAAAGAATTCTTTTTGATGAAGAGATGTATGAAAGGGTCACGAAGAAAGGTTTTGAAAATGTTAAAAGATTTTCTTGGGAGAAATGTGGTAATGAAATCGCTAAAGTGCTGTTGTCTAGGTAGATTGTTTTTAAATCATTTTAAATTAAGATCTAAAATGAAAATTGAAAAAATAAGTTTAAAAAATATTAAGAGTTTTAGAGACGAAGTCAATATTGATTTCAATGATCAGTTTAATTTATCTAGGGTCTTGCTTACTTTAGCAGATAAAATATGCTAAAGTATCAAGCAATGAAGCCAAAAAACAAGTATTTAAACCATACACACCTTTCTGAGCGTAAATTCAAGGAAATTTTGAAGTATTTCTGTGCAGACGAAACAGCCTTAAAAACAACTTTCTACACAAAGAATAATAG
>Ga0209633_10006430_pt1 | contig 10061 bp, 8 predicted proteins | sample Cruoilmetagenom1_FD_187290 | JGI IMG/M metagenome (GOLD analysis project Ga0209633, IMG submission 187290) | Oil polluted marine microbial communities from Coal Oil Point, Santa Barbara, California, USA - Sample 1 (SPAdes) (version 2) | ecosystem: Environmental > Aquatic > Marine > Oil seeps ... | reverse complement strand
CGCCGTTTTTTGCGGGGCGTCATCTTCGTTGATACGTTGAATGCGCTGCATATTACCTCCTGTGAGTGTCGGGGTTCGACAGGAGGCAATTTGTTATCTATCGGACGATATATCAATCCACACGAGTAAGTATGGGTCTTTGCGCAATTACAATGGGACGATTTGCAAATTTAATTGGCATTTCGGCGATATTCCCTTGGTGGCACGCCAAACTTTCCCGAGAACGCGCGGGTAAACGCCGCAGGCGACTGATACCCGGTCTGGATTGCCACCTGCTGAACGCTGCACCGCGAGTCGTCGAGCAGCGACAGCGCCTTTTGAAGACGCCAGTCGGATAGATACGCCATGGGCCCAGTATCCATTAAATCGCTGAAACGCTCGGCAAAGCGACTGCGCGACATGCCGACTTCCGAGGCCAGACTTTCCACCGTCCAGGGTTCTGCCGCCTTGGCATGGATGAGTTGGAGAGCCTGGCCGATTTGACGGTCCTTAAAGGCTTCAAGGATGGAGCAAAGCTCCTCGCTTTGGTCAATTCCGACACGCAGGAGTTCAATGAACACGATCTCCGAAAGGCGTATCACGGACGCTTTCGAACCGATGTCTTTGGAGAAGACCCGCTGTGCGACCAAGCGCAACATTTCGTCGAGCCAAGGCTGGCGCGCGCGCATTGATGCCGTTGTCAGCAAATATTCCGGCAATGCCCGCAGGATCGGATGGTCCGCGTCACGCCGAAAGTTGAAATGGCCACAGATCAATTGGGTCGACGAGTTGGGATCGCCATCGCCGACGACAAGCACACCTTCGCCGTCGTAGCCGACATTATCGAGGACGGTTTCAAGCGGCGGCGCGGTCCGGCCCGCCTGGTCCGCGAGAACATGGGAACGCCCCTTGGGAATGAGAACCAGGTCGCCCGCTCCCAGATCAACCGACGCCCCGGACGGAAACTCAATCCGACAGGTTCCCTGAACAACGAGATGGAAGCGTGCCGCTTGATCGAGGTCGGGTACGGTAACGGCCCAAGGCGGCGAAAAGTCTGTCCGAAAGTACAAGGCGCCCTTCAGATTCAGGGTGTCGAGAATGTCGTTGAGAACATCCATCTCACTATTTGTCCAATTTCTATGCAGATCGTCCCTTAATAGGGGACACATAGCACATATATAGCGTGCCTCGGCGATCTTGAACAGATGCCACCGTGGAAGATTTTCCAGAACGCGTGGCAGAAGATAGCGTGGCTGGGCGGCTGGTGTTTGCCACCGGCGTAAGTAGACTTGTCTGAAATAAGCAGATAGCACCCAACTAACGAGGCAGTTTCCCAGTATGTTGGTTGCGTGTTGATTTGAACCTACCTGCTAAGCCTTTGATTCTATAGGGACGCAAAAAGGGTTAAAAATTAAAAACCCCCGTAACCTATTGAGACTACAGGATTTTTTCTGGTGCATTGGTTGCGGGGGCACGCAACCACCTATATCAGCAGGCCTTGTTCCAGGCGGTGGCCTAGATGATCCAAGAAACCGCGTCTTCCGGCGAACCTTGGGTTTGCCGGTCCCTTACCGCAGGGAATCCGCACTGGTTCAGGAGGGCCGGTGAATTGTCTAACTTTGCCGCGGCGTCACGGCGAGTCATTCTGGTGCGAGTCCTTGGACGAAGGCCTATTGGCTTCCTGTCCATCGAGTCCGCGAATCTCCGCCGCCCGCCAACATCGGACCCAGCGTCCGGGGGTGAGTTCTTCCAGCGGGGGCGTTGGGTCGGCACGGCAAATCTCTGCCGCATAGGGGCAGCGCATGTGAAACCGGCACCCCGCCGGTACGTCGATGGGGCTGGGAGGGTCGCCTTTGAGGATGATCCGCTGCCGGGCCGCCGTCGGATCGGGAACGGGCGAGGCAGACAGTAGCGCCTCGCTGTAGGGGTGGTAGGCTTGCGCGTAGAATGCCGAACTCTCGGCCAACTCGACGATCTGTCCGAGGTACATGATGGCGATGCGGTCGCTGATGTGCTCGACCACGCTAAGGTCGTGCGAAATGAAGATGTAGGTCAGCCCGAATTCTTTTTGCAGGTTTTCGAGCAGATTGATGATTTGCGCCTGGATCGACACATCCAGCGCCGACACCGGCTCGTCGCAAACGACGAGCTTCGGATTGAGCGCGAGCGCCCTGGCGATACCGATGCGCTGGCGTTGACCGCCGCTGAATTCGTGGGGATAGCGGCCGCCGAACTCGCGACGGATACCCACCGTCTCAAGAAGCTCGAACACACGGATTCGTCGCTCCGCTTTCGACGCTGTTCCATGAACGAGCAGGGGTTCCTCGATGATGTCGTAAGCGGTCATGCGCGGATTGAGCGAGGAATAGGGATCCTGAAAAATAGTCTGAATCTCCCGCCGCAATTCACGCAGCGCCGCGCCTTTCAGACTTGGGGTATCCCGCCCCTCGAATTCGATCTCACCACCCGTGGCATCCTCCAATCGGGTGATGAGCTTGCCCAGGGTGCTCTTGCCGCAACCGCTCTCTCCGACCAGACCCAGGGTTTCGCCGCGGTGAACCGATAGATCTATCCCGTCGACGGCTTTGATCCACCCGGTCGATCGTGAAAACACACCCCTCTCGACCGGGAAGTATTTCTGCAGGTTTCTGAGAGTCAGGATCGCCATGGCATCACCGGTCATGGCCGGGCCGGCGTTTCGGACGGCGAAACATGTAGCCAACAGCGCACTAGATGCCCCCCATCACCCCCATCGCACACAGCGGCAAGTGGCGGCTCCGACTCCCGGCAAGCGGCGTGAACCTGGCTGCAACGGTCCTGAAAGCGGCAACCTTTCGGAAGGTGTAACAGGTTCGGCACGATACCCGGTATGGTCTTGAGTTGTCCGCTCGCCTTGCTTCGCCCCCGGGGAATCGAGTCCAGAAGCCCCACGGTATAGGGATGCAGCGGGTTGGCGAACAACGTTCGGACATCCGTGTGCTCGACGACAACCCCGGCATACATGACCGAAACTCGCTGGCACATTTCGGCGATCACGCCCATGTCGTGGGTGATAAGCATGATGGCGGCACCGCTGGCCTCCTTCATACGATTCATCAAATCCAAGATCTGGGCCTGGACCGTGACATCGAGAGCGGTGGTCGGTTCGTCGGCAAGCAATAGCTTGGGTTGGCACGCCACGGCCATAGCGATCATGACCCGCTGACGCATGCCGCCGCTGAGTTGGTGCGGATAGTCCCTTGCTCGGGCCATCGGCGAGGGGATCCCGACCAAACCGAGTCTCTCGATCGCGCGCTCCATCGCCTCCTTCTTCGACACTTGGCGATGCAGCCGGATGGCTTCCGCGATCTGCGTGCCAACCCGAAAGACCGGATTGAGCGAGGTCATCGGTTCCTGAAAGATCATCGATATCTCGTTGCCCCGAATCTCGCGCATCGCCTCCGCACTCACCCCAAGCACGTCCCCCCTGCCCTCGAAATCGATGCGACCCGCCACGATCCGGCCCGGCGGGTTTGGAACGAGGCCGATGACGGAGAGCGCCGTCACGCTTTTGCCGCAGCCGGACTCGCCGACCACGCCCAGAGTTTCGCCCCGGCGCACACTCAGCGAGACGCCATCCACCGCCTTGACGACCCCACCGAACGTAAAAAAGTGGGTCTTGAGGCCAACGACATCGAGCAAGGGAGCATCGGACGCGACCGGCGGTTCCCCATTTTGAATCTGTTCCGGCACGCCCCGATTACTCCCGCAGCCGTGGGTCGAGCGCATCGCGCAGACCGTCGCCAAGCAGATTGAAGCCAAGCACCGTGATGAAAATCGCCAATCCGGGCAAGGTTGCGACATGCGGCGCGGCGGATAGAAACTGCCTGCCGCTCGACAACATGGTGCCCCAGTCGGAGGTCGGCGGTTGCACACCCAGCCCCAGGAAGCTCAAGGCTGCCGCCGCGGTAATCATCCAACCGATATTCAAGGTGCCCGCGACAATGACGGTCGAAACGCAATTGAGCAGAACATGCCGGACCAGGATTCTGGTGTTGCTTGCCCCGATCCCCCGGGCGGCCATGACATAGTCCGACTCCCGGATAGACAGGGTCACACCGCGCACGATGCGCGTGAAAAAGGGAATATTGACAAGGGCCACCGCGATCATGCCGTTCAACAAACCCGGCCCCAACACAGCGATCACCGTGAGTGCGAGCAAAAAGTAGGGAAAGGCCATGAGGACATCGATAAGCCGCATGATGACGCTGTCGAGCCAGCCGAGAAAATACCCGCCAATTAAACCCAAGAACGTCCCCACGATAAGGGCGATGGCGGTGGCGGAGAGGGACACCAGGAGAGTCACCCGCGCGCCCCATATCAGCCGACTGAGTATGTCGCGGCCAAGTTCATCGCTACCGAGCAGATGACCCTCGGTCCCGATGGGTGCTAAACGCGATCTGGCATCAACGGCGTCCGGATCCAGGGGCGATAACCAGGGCGCGAATAGCGCCGCCGCAACCGCCACGGCGACGATGACCGCGCCGAAGATAGAAAGCTTGTTTCTGCGAAACCGCGCGGCAACCGATTGGGTCGGCGTGAACATGTCCACCGCCGCCGCGTCATCGTCAATGGCCGGTATGGCCCTGTCGCTCACATCCTGTCTCCCTGGCGAAACCGGGATACCATCAGCGGTACCGGATTCGCGGATCGAGATAGGCATAGAGCACATCGACGAGCAAATTGATGAACACGAACATTGCCGCAACGAAGAACACGCCGCCCTGCACCATGGGATAATCCCGCGCCTGAATGGCCCGCACCATCATCTGCCCGATCCCCGGCCATGAGAAGACGGCCTCGGTTATGACCGAACCGCCCAACAAATAGCCGATCTGCATGCCGAGCACCGTCACGATGGTGATCGACGCGTTTCTGAGGGCGTGGATGTAGATGACCGAACGCTCGTTGAGACCTTTGGCGCGCGCGGTACGGACATAGTCCTGCCGAATGATCTCGAGCATCGCCGATCGCGTCATCCGCGCCAGGATCGCCGCCGAAACGGTGCCAAGCGTGAGCGCCGGCAACACCAGATGGCGAAGAAGATCCCACAGATCGCCGCCGGCGGGCGAGTACATTCCCGCGGACGGCAACCATCTCAGTTTCATGGCGAAGGCCAGGATGGCGACGATGCCGGTGAAAAATAACGGCATGCTGACGCCGGCCAAGGCCACGAGCATGGCGATCGAATCGAACAGGGAGTACTGCCGGACGGCGGAGACGATACCCGCGGACACGCCAAGCATCACCGCGATGATCAGGCTGGTGACCGTCAGGATGGCCGTTGCCTTGAACCGCGCCCAGATCTCGGGAAAGACCTCGCGCCCGAGCACGATGGAGCGCCCGAAATCCCCCCGCGCCATTTTCGACATCCAGGTCGCGTATTGCACGACGAGTGGCTTGTCCAAGCCAAGGTCTTCGCGGACTTGGGCGATGGAGTCAGCGGTTGCTTCCGGCCCGAGCAGTATCTGAGCGGGATCGCCGGGCGCCAGGTGCAGCATACCGAACACCAAGACGGACACCCCAAAAAGCACCGGGATGGTGTGCAGAAGCCGCTTGAACAGGTATTGCCACATCGGAACTGTTAGCCTGGCTCAGAGACTGCGAACCGGGCCCGCGTCTCGAAGGGTCGGCCGGAGCGGATGCGCCGGCCGACAATCCCTCATTCGAGAGTTACTTTCTTGAACTTGAAGTCGAAATTTGGCGAGAGCACAAAGTCTTTCACACGCTTGTTGTGAACGACGATCTGCGAACCGTGATCGACGAAAATCCAAGGCGCATCTTCGACGATGAGCTTCTGGGCATCGCGATAGAGCTGTAAGCGCAAATCCGGGTCAGCCTTTTTGCGCGCATCGCCGAGCATCGCGTCGACCTTTTCGTTTTGGTACCACCCCGCATTCCACGCCGGCGGGAATGCACCGGAGTGGAACAACCGGTAGAGAACATAGTCCGGATCGCCGACAGTGGAGTTCCAGGACATCGCGGCCATCTGCGGACTATTGCGGTACTCCGCGAGATAGGCGCCCCACTCCATGGTTTGAATCTCGCATCGAATGCCGACAGCGGCGAGATTCGCCTGTATGTAGGTGCCCATGTCCACAGGCGACTGCATGCCCGAGCCTGATACCGGCACGAGAAACTTGCACTCGAAGCCATCCGGATGACCGGCCTCGGCAAGCAACGCCTTAGCCTTCGCCGGGTCATAGTCGTAACGTCTCACCTCCTTGTTGTGCGTCTTGCCGTAGACCGGAGACAGCGGCGTATAGGCGGCAACACCAGTCCCCTGGAGGATGTTCTTAACGATCGCCTCCTTGTCCACCGCATAGTTCATGGCCTGACGAACCAGCTTTTTGTTGAATGGCGGGTTCTCCAGGCGCGTATTCAGCACGAAATACCAAACGTGGGCACTCAGACCTTCGAGAACGGCCACGTTGGCATCGCCGCGCAGTGCATCGAGGCTCTCGGCCGGCACGTCGTAGGTAAGGTCGATCTCACCGGTGGTAATCGCGCTCAAGCGCGCCTGGGCCTCGACGATGGGCACGAAGATCAGCTTCTTGACGCTTGGCGCGCCATCCCAATAGTCCTCGTTTGCCTCAAACACGGCTTTCACGCCCGGCTGCCATTCGGCAAGCTTGTAGGGGCCGGTTCCCGCCGGATGGGTGGCGATATCCGCGCCCCAGTCCTGCAACGCCTTGGGGCTCACGATGCGGATGGATAGATGAGTCAGGTACTGCAGGAAGGGAGCAAAAGGCTCCTTGAGAGTGAACTTGACCGTATGGCTGTCGACCGCGTCGATCGCGGCGACGTTGCCCAGATAATTCTTCGCAAAGGGGTACTTCCCACTCGCGTGCGCCGGATGATCGGCGTTGATCTGACGCTCCATGCTGTACTTGACCGCCTCGGCGTCGAATGGCGAGCCGTCGTGGAACGTCACGCCCTGGCGAAGTTTGAACGTGTAGACGGTGCCGTCGTCCGAGATTTCCCAGGACTCGGCGAGCGCCGGCTCAATATCGTACGTGCCCGGTATGAATCCCGTAAGCCCTTCGTAGACCCGCCGCACGGCCCGCGCCGTATTCAGGTCGGTGACTTGTGGTGGATCGAAGGTGACGGGCTCCGCGACCAATCCCACGACGAGCGTGTCGCTACTGGCGGCGGCGCCCCCGAATGGTGTGGCCCAGAGCAGGCCCACGAGGATAACGGTCGCGGCTGAAATAAAGATTCCAGATATTCCGCGCTTGTTTTCTCTGTGTCGCATCATTGCCTCCCACGTTAGATCACAACCGGGAACCCCGCAGATTCCCGAATACCCCCTCGGTCCATCATAACTTTAACACAAGGCACCATCCCGAGTAAATTGCGGACGGTGGATTTCGACTGACTCTTTATCAAACCAATTCAGGTCTTTATCGAGAAAATTTGACACCCGAATTTACCAGAGGTTGCGGCCGATCGAGCAACTCCTGAGCGCCGGAATCCCAGAATAATGTCCGGAGCTTCGCTTCTGCTACGCCCTATGCGGTCACGTCCTTGAGGAACCGCGCCAGAATTTCATTGTAGGCATTGGGTCTAGCCCAGAAGGGCGCGTGACCGCCGCCTTCGACGAAATGAACACGGCCCTCCCAAAGGTTTCTCCACTTGATCCCCTCGAGATAGGCATTATCGAAAAAGGTTTCGTCCGATCCCTGAATAACAGCAATCGGACGGTCCCAGGTCTCGACGGCCTGACGCTGCGGAAAACCAATGCCTGCGACAGCAAAGCTTTCCCACAGGATGCGGCGGGCAATCCCATCGGTCCGTTTCACTGCCGGGCAGTGTCAGAGTAAAATGACTTGAGGTGGCGACGGCCGGATGTCCAGCATATGACGCCTCAGGCAAGTCGCGCGGGCGAGAGGTCGTTCTCGTCTATCCCTCCTTCGCGCAAATCGGCTGGAAGACTGCCTGAGACGATCAGGTCCGCTGTGGCGCGGCCAAGCGCTGGGGCCATCATGATTCCGTAGCCACCCTGCCCCGCCAGCCAGAAGAAATCCGGTGCTGTGTCGTCGAAGCCGACCACCGGCGTTTCGTCGGCCACGAAAGAGCGCAAGCCGGCCCAACTGTGCGCGATGCGGCTTACCGAGACGCGCGTTTCGCGTTCAAGCCAGTCCACCAGCACGGCCATGTCCAATTCTTCCGGCCGGGCGTCCTGCGGCTCAGTTGGCGTCTGGTCGCCGGGGGATGCCATGATCCTGCCGGCGTCTGGCTTTAGGTACGCGTCGCTGCCGATGTACTCGATAGCCGGCATGGCACCGACATTCATCGCCAACGGTGCGTCTACGATGATCCCCGTCCGTCGCTTTGGCACAAGTCCGATCGAGATCGCGCCAGCCATTTCGCCAATCTGTCCGGCCCAGGCGCCAGCAGCGTTCACGACCACGCGTCCGCTCACGATGGTGTCCCCTGCCACGGCCTGCCAATGCGTGTTGGGACGATCCAGCCTTTCGACCCGCTTGTCGCAGATCACAACACCGCCCCGGCGTTTGAAGCCGCGCAGATAGCCCTGATGAAGCGATCCCACGTCAATGTCCATGACGCCTTTCTCATAAGCTGCCGCCGCCACGCGCTCCGGGCGCAGCAGCGGCGCAAGCTCGAGCGCGCGGGCCGCTGTGACCTTCTCGATTTCGTCGCCCGCGACCGACAGGTTCAGGATTGGGTCGAGCCCGTCTTCCTCGCCCGGGGCCGCGACTGCGAGAGACCCGCGCGGCGTCAGCAATGGCTGTTCACAAAACCCGGCGGGCGGGTCCGTGAAGAAGGCACTGCTCGCCTGATTGAGGCGCCGCACGATCGCACCGCCGTAATTGGGTGTGTAGAGGGCCGCCGACCTGCCGGTGCTGTGATAACCAGGCGCGGATTCCGCCTCGATCAGGATGACCGAGCCAAACTGCGCCAATTCATAGGCGGCCGCCGCACCGGAAATGCCCGCGCCGATGATCAGATAGTCACATTTCATAGTCACGCCAGTCTTCGGGTTGCGCCCTTTGGCAGGCGTGGGTGTCGCATGTCGGCAGGCGGGCCGCCCGACATCCAAGATTCAGACGGTGGGCAAGCCCGGCGTCCATCGGGCGCCAGGAGACACAAGAGCGCCGTTCATAGGAAAATGCAAGAAAACATAATTTTTTTGACAATATGAAAGAAATATAACATATTTGCCTGAACGATAGGGAGGAAAACGACGGGATGAGCGGTTCGGTTCGCCAACGATTGTCGGATTGCCTAGCCAACGCCTCAAGGGCGGACAAGGCGGTTGCAAGTTTCATGCTTGCCCAATTGAACAGCATTCCCTTCGAGACCGCCGCGAGCCTCGCTAGCAAGGTCGAGGTCAGCGAGCCGACCGTCGGCCGTTTCTGCCGCTCCATCGGATACAAGAGTTTCAAGAATCTCAAAGACCATCTGAAGCAGGACATTGGCGACAAGCCCTGGCTGATCAGCGACCGCCTGCGGGATCTCCAGCGCCGGACACAGGCCGGAGAAGACCAGCTGGCGCGCGGGCTGGAGCTGGAAATCGCCGGTCTCGTGGCGGTCTACGAACTTGCCCAAACGCCGGAATGGGAACGGGTGGTCAAACGCCTCGCCGAGGCGCCGGCAGTGTTCGCGACCGGGTTCCAGACGGAACGCGGGATGGCCCAGATTTTCGTCAATCAGCTCCAGTATCTGCGCGACCGGGTTCATCTGATCGACCTTGAAGGCGGCAATTTCGCCGAACTGCTCGCGTCCGGAAGCGACCAATCCTGCCTCGTGATCTTCGAAGCGCGGCGTTACTCGCGGATGGCGCGTCTGCTGGCACAAGAGGCGCGAAAGGCCGGCATCCCGACGACCCTTGTCACCGACGCCTTCTGCGACTGGGGTCGGGACCTGGTCGACGAGATGTTCGTCGTGCCGACGGAGTTCAATCTTTTCTGGGAGTCGACCGCCCAGATGGCGAGCCTGGCAAATCTGCTTGTGAACGGCGTTTTTGTCGAACTCGGCCCGGCAGTCGAGGAGCGGATGAACGAGGTATCGCGTCTTTA
>Ga0209633_10006428_pt1 | contig 10063 bp, 10 predicted proteins | sample Cruoilmetagenom1_FD_187290 | JGI IMG/M metagenome (GOLD analysis project Ga0209633, IMG submission 187290) | Oil polluted marine microbial communities from Coal Oil Point, Santa Barbara, California, USA - Sample 1 (SPAdes) (version 2) | ecosystem: Environmental > Aquatic > Marine > Oil seeps ... | reverse complement strand
CTAGATAAGTATAGAATAGGGGTCGCCAATGCATTAAATACCCAGAAAGGTAGTAAGGTATGACTAAACTATTGATAGACCTAGATGAGGTGGCATTTAAGGCTGCATTAAGATGCGAAGTAACTATCTTCCTAGCTCAAAAGACCAATAGTAAATGGATACCAGATGAACCCTCAGATGAACAATTGAAGCGATACGGCCGATTGACTAAAACTGAGTTATACAGCGAGGTGATTGGTGATTCTGATGAGGACTGGGAAGTCCAGGAACATAAGATATCTTTAGATAGCTCATTGGGATTAAAGTATATAAAGGAAAAACTTGAATGGCTTGGGGATAAGACTGGTGCTGATGAATTCGTATTTTGCTATGGTTCAGGCAAGAACTTCAGATACGATGTTGCTAAGTTGAATCCCTATAAGGGGGATCGTAAAGCTAAACCGGTCAGATTACCGGACATGGTTGAGCATATTCGAAAGAGATATCGCTGCGAGGTCATGGAGGGCGTGGAGTCTGATGATGTAATGGGTTTATTGCAAACGGCCGCGTTAACGGACGGGGAGGAGACAATCATCTGTTCTCAGGATAAGGACCTACGAACTATCCCCGGTAAGTATTTATTAGCCAAAGATGGAACTATTAAGTATCAAACACCCCTTGAAGCTGTAAAATTCTTGTACACTCAGATATTAATGGGAGATACTACGGATAATATTCGTGGTGTTCCGGGTATAGGACCTAGAAAGGCTGAAAAGCTTTTAGCAGATTGTAAGTACGAGATGGATATGGCTAGGGTAGTATTACAAGCTTACAGAGACGCTTCACAACTTTCAGTTGAAAAGAGAACTCCAAAGGCTAAAGGGGCTGCAGTATTCCCTTCTGCTAAAGAGAGATCACCAGAGTCTATGGCTTGTGAAATAGCTCGTTTGGTTTACATTAGAAAGGTTGTAGAGGACTGTAACTATCCGATAGGATTATTCAAGCTTTGTGGTGAACCTTATGGCTATTAGGAAGAAGAAACCTTTAACCAAATCAGCTCTTCTAAGAAAAGAAAACTTTGAGCTATGGAAGGCTCGACAACTACGAAGTTCGTTCTTAACAAGACTTAAGAAGGTTGCCGGGGATCAGTACAAAACTAGGATGGTTGAGGTTCCTACAGCCAGTGAGATTGAATCTTGGCTACATACCTGCAAACCGTATGTCTGTGTGTATAGTCAGGATGAAGTTCCAGAGAAATCTTTGGAAGTAGATCACGATATCCCGATAAGTAGGGAAGGTAGCTTTAGCCTTGATAATCTTGTGGCCACAAGCAAACTTCATAATCGCGCCAAAGGGGATCTAACCGGAGAAGAGTATCGTCAGTTTATGAAGCTGCTACAGACTTGGCCTGAGAAGGCATATTGGTCTGTGCTCAATAGACTGATACAATCTACTTATATTTATCGTAAAAAGAAGAGGTAAAAATCTATGCCAATAATATCACAACACGACACTGATCAAATGAGGATCAAAGTCCTACAGGAAAAGGTCAGACTTCTTGAGATAGAAATACAAGAAAGAGACAGAACTCTTGTAGAAATTTACAAACTTGCTGAGGATTCTAAAGAACTCTTGGCTGAATTAATTGGAGAAAAATAAATGCAATTACTAATAGCACTATTAGCACTACTTTTTATACTATGCATTGCACTCACAATCAGTGTATATTATTTTGGCAGAAAGTTGAAACTAACCAGAAATGTAGCTGAAGACTTTAAGGATCAAGTGAATATTGTAATTAATAAATACAATACTCTAAGGGATGAGAACAAAAGTCTCTCAAAATCAATGACTAGAGTAGTAAAAGACCATTGTGTTTTGAATATAAAGTATCATGATCTACTGGATGATGAAGACTACCTAGTAGACGCTATTGAAGTTCGTAATTTAAAAATAGGAGTACAGGATGAAATTATCGATACTTATATTAAAGGTAACACTAGAATAGCAATAGATACTAATGCACATAAGAACCTCTTAGCTTGCATTAAGACTTGGTGGAGGAGTTAAGTGGAGATCATATTAGCAAGTGCAATAGAACTTAGACAGCGCAACGCTGAACTAACTCGTTTAGTAGATCAGTACAGCAATGAAATAAAAGCTCTTAATAACGAGATCTCTGAACTTAGTTCTGAAGTAGAACGGATGACACCATCAGCAGACTTACAATGGGGATACAATGTTTAAAGATAAAGATAAGGATTCTGGGGTAGTACAATTAAAGAGTGTACCGAAATCTGAGGATGAAGGACTTGGATTAAAATTGACTCTTGACTTAAGAAGTGGTTCTACTTATTCTAAGGTAGTTCATTATTTCGGATCATCAGAAGATTTCGAAGGGTTTCTGGTCATAGGTGAAAGTGAGAAAAAGACACGGATGTTCCCGCTTTCAGACATACTGCAAATTATCTTAGAAGATGCCTGACAGACTAAAAACTGTAACCTTCAACGGGATTATATACACTCACAAGGCTCAGAACAGTTTCCTATGTCCTATGTGCCTAGAGTGGACCCCTAATGAGGAAAAGACGGATTACAGTATAAACTGTACTGACCACTTGTCTGAAGAATCAACAGAGTTAGAAATCTGTAAGCGGTGTAAGAGAACTATCAAATCGATTGGACTCTACTCGACAGCCAGCAGACAGGAGCGAGCCAGGGAGTTAGGCTTGACTCCTCTATCTCTCGATGAACTATCAAGACCTGTGAAGATCTTAAAGGCTGAGAAGAAGGCAAGGCCACTAAGGTTAGATAAAGAAGGGAACGAGTACTGGATGTGTTCTACATGCCTTATATGGAAGCCTAAGAATGTAGGTTATTTTACGTACATCAATGGTGGTAGGCATATCAAGGAGACTTGCATAGAGTGTCAGGCTGTATCATATGAACTTTATGGTAAGAACATGCTGTCCAAATATAAGAAGGATTGGGTGAAGGAACGGATGCAAAGAAGAGCTGATTTTTACGAAGAGATTAAGACTACAAAGAAACGGTGGACTGAAGAGCTTCCGAGTGTCTACTCTGTATGCAAAGAAGATGGTACTCATATAAAATTCTTTACTTCTGAGAGAAAAGCTTTTAGGTTTTTTAACAAAGCAGCAAAGAAATATGATCCTGAGTATAAATACTCACTTAAAACTACGATGTTTAAAATCGTAAAACATAACGTACATTAATTGGAGAAAACTATGAATGAAGAAGAATTGAATAGTGCAATATATGAAGCTGATCTGGATTTAGTATTGGCTTTACATCTGGTTGATATGGCCAGGGAAGAAGTAGAAGCCTTGAGTGTTCTGGAATTAGCTTTAGGTTATACTGGAGAACTATAACCATCAAGTAAAAGTAGAAAGCCCCATTAAGTTCAGTCAAATACTTCTGAGCTTTTTGGGGCTTTTTTGCGTTTATGGGAGGGTTGTTATTGGACTTTCTATGCGAAGTTTCTGAATTGTTTTCTGAACCTTATCCTCTATTGTCTGACTATCCTTCACTTCTTTGAGAGTATTTTCGATAGCTTCTAACCTCATAGATACCTCCGTTACCCACCGCTCACTAACAGTAGCTTTAGTAAGAGCGCCCACTCTAAACTCAACTGACGATGCCCAGAAAACTACAACAATTGTTTGGGCGAAGATTGTTAATATGGTACTTATAGGTATTTTTTTATCAAAGTGCCACGAGCTATCTTGCTCTCTCAGAGCTTTCGCTAATTCATCTGCGGTTATAGTTTCCATACGCCTTTCCATGTTATTCTCCATCTTAAATATCTCCTTTCGGGGTTATGCCAAGTCGCTTATTACGTGCCTGTAAAAAAGCCCTCTTGCGGGTTGCTAAAAACCTAAGAGCCTCTGCTCTATCCTGTGGTCCTAAAGATCGATCCCTCAAAATACTACCCCTTTCTATGACCAACTCTCTATCACGAGCATTAAATTCACCAATAGCACTTCGTCTTAGATTCTCTTCATCAAACTTTTTAAATGAGAAACCAGCAAAACTGCCAGCTGCTTGACCGAATGTAAATTTTGGTTGTCCACCACGTGTTTGGGGTATATCACCAGATATTGCCTGAGCCATCTTACGTAGTGGTCCAGATGATGTTAACATTGTTGGAGCTGCGAGATCCCATGCAGCAGTTGTGAAGCTTAGCCATTTTTGATGTGGCCTATCATGTTTCTTATAGATTGGTCTACCTAGACCATCCTGATTGGACAATAAAGCTACCGTTGTGTTCACAAAAGCTCCTCCAAAAATCCCAAGAGTTTCTGTAGCAGTTTCACGTATACCTTGTAGAGCCGCGAATGAGCCACTACCATCATCAGAACCAACTACCATATTATGAATTGACTTGGAGAATATACTGATTGGTGATAAGTAGCTGATATCTACGAATTGTGGAGTACCATCAGAATCTCTAACTGGAATGAACATTGTTGATCCAAAAGCTCTATGCCATTCTGGGAGCCTATTAATTAATGTCTCCTGCTCTTCATCAGAAAATTCATCCAGCATAGTCAATGCCATTTGAGTTACTAGTGCCGGTATAGCCAACTGTTGTGCTAGTTTATGTGGGTTATTTAAAGACCCTTTGATGTATGCAGGTACGGCTTTGTATGTATACGTTAAAAACGGTGAACCAACTGGTGACCGACGTAAGCTTTGCACTAGATCAGGCACTGCACCATAGTCAAATAGTACGGAGTTAGCATGCTCTACAGCCTGTGCAAATAATGCCTGTCTCTCTTGAACAGGTTCAGCTCTGAAATCCCTACCATTAGTTTCATTCCAAGTTTCCAGGAAGTCTCTTACTGCAGCATCCTTTGAACCACGCTCCATTTGAGTTAATACATTACCCCCAACCTCTTGATAAAGGCTGTACAGGTTACCCATTAATTTCATTTTCTGAGCAATCTTCCCTTTTGTACCCTCTAGTTCTATACGATCCCTTATAATATCTTGTCTCCGTTTGGAGATACCTTCAAACTCATTATCAAGCAATGATGTACTCTTACCAGCAATACTGTCATGAATTTGACTCCACTCTGTATCTTCATTCAAAATCCTAGAATACACCCCTTGAGATGCCCAGTTCACTAATGTAGCTGAGTTTCTTCTAGATGCTATGTCCAACAAAGCTAAATTACCCCCAAAGTTCCTTACAACCTGTGCCGGTGAACCTACAGCTTTTAAGAACTTCCATTCCCGGTTGGCAGCTTTGAGTACGTTCCAAGTCTTACCACTGATCCCATCAGCCTTTAGAGCCTCGGAACTGGATACCAGATCAGTATAGATTTCATTCCGAATGAACTTACCGGCCAACGCACCATAGCGAGTTTTGTTAGGAACTTGACGATAGTTGTCCTGGACATATGTGGCCGGATTAAACCCTTCAGCATTAATTTCTCCACTGGCTACAGCCGAATTAAAAGCCTCTTCCTGGAGATCTTGTCTCATCGATACTTTACCTTCTTCTATGGCAGTAGTGATTCTAGCTATGTTAGTTTCCAGATTACCAATCTCTTGATCTGTAAACCCGCCCTCAATATCCTTGATATTTTCTCTCAGGGAGAATTCAAGCCTTTTCTTATCAGATTCAAGTTCAGATATGGTTTTGGTTATCGATTGAGTACCACCGCTAACAAGCCGATCATAAGAAACCTTTTTGTCATTATCCATAACCCACATCAAACCCTGATCCTCTGACACTTCCTTAACAGTCTTAAATAGCTCCAGAACCCCGGCATCGTGTGACATTGTACCTACAGTCTCAGCTATCAATAATTCTGGGTCCTCGATCTTACCAAGTTCTGCTTGGATTTCAGTAGGGATATCCTTTTTCTTCTTAGCCCAGTTCAGGAATGATGTACGCTTATTAGAGAGTTTAGTCTCTTTCATATATTTAGCGTATAGGGTTACCAGATATCCACCACGATTCTCTTCGAATGTAGACTCCGAAAGGAAACCGTTATCAGTCAATATCTGACCCAGGTCTTCAATCTTCTGCTTAGCTTCTACCAAGAACTCCCGAGTTTCACTCGGTACTTGCACAGTATTAATATCAGCTCCTGATGTTCTCATAAACTGAGTAGATTGCTTTAATTGGATATCTGATAAATTCTGAAAAGCACTTTGACTACCTTTTAGGAACGAGTCTACCTGATCATGCTTAGCAAATACCAAATTATTAATCATATCATAGGCTCTAGAGTTTGGTAAACTCCCCATGTGGGTAAAGACTTTAAATGCTCTGGACTTACGCATTGAGTCAGCTACCTTGTTGTAGAACTTAGTGCCGAGGGCATGGCCTGTTAAGGATGAGGTGGTTGCATCTTGTGCTGTAGCCATATTGACCACATTGACAATATCGATCTCAGATACACCTTGTTCTTTAGCCATTCTCTCAGCTTCCGCTCTGGCTTCAGGTGTTACTGTAGCTTGGAACTCTGTGCTCGGTAATGCATCAACCGCTAAGACATCCTCAGTAGTAGCGAATCCGGAGAAGTCTACACTGGTATCTCTAAACAAAGTATCAGAACTTTTGGCTATGGCAGCGTTGATATCATCAACTGTGAAGTCACTTGTGAAGTCCCCAAAGACCTTACGGAGTGTATGACGGATGGCCTTAAGAACCCTGTCGAATGCTGCATTAATCTTGGCAGTGTTTCTACGGAATAGAGCGTCACCACCTAATGCGGTCTCGACAAAACTTTTGGAGGTCAGCCTCTGCTTGGCCAACTCTGCCATATATTCATCTGCTAACTTCAGAGCCACTGAATTAGGTATTTCAATTTTACCACCTTCAACAGTCGTAAATGTCTCTTTGGCAGAAGCAGGGACGCTATTAATATCTCCACCAGCTGCTTCCCAATCTTGCAAATACTTTTTCCAACGTACAGTTTTTGATAGAATGTCCTGACGAACACCAGGGCTCATGTTCAATACTCTCCTTAATAACTGGTCATATTGCTGCCCTGGAAGTATCTTACGTAATCCATGATGACCAACGACCTCATGTAGAGCAGTCCGAATAACATCAGAACGACTACTAAACCTATCCGCGATAAAGGTAAGTGTACCCTTCCCAGTTTTGTTATTAGTTCTATAGATGGCTTTAGCACCAACACCCTTAAGATTTTTACGATCAGCTGAAGATAAGTCATTGAAGGTGTCCACAGTATTCACGTCAAGATCAGCGATAGTCTCAGCGTTCAGTTTATTTTTAAAGAGATCAACAGCACTCTTGTTATCCTGTATTTGATTAGGATTGGTTGGAGTTGGTATACCGTCATCAGTTACATCAAGTCTGGTAGAAACGGTTTCAGTATCTATATTTCCGTCTCGAAATGTCTCAAGTATTAGATCACCTGTAGATTCGTCAGAGATCGTATCGCCATCGTCCAAAACGGTTCTATCCGGTACGGTTATGGCTTTAAGATTTTTTTGGACGTTACGCAGCTCCTTAGAGCGTTTTCTCATACTTGCTAACTCTTCAGGGTCTGCTAGAGGGTCTTGACGTAAGGCTACGATCTCGGCATCAAGGTTGGCTAAATCATCATCGAGAGTAGTGAGGTCTTGAGCACCTTCGATATCAATTTCTTCAACTACATCAATATCAACGTGCTCTGCTGCCGGTAGTAACTCAAACCCAGCAGGAGCTTCACCACGAGCGGCACGTAGTCCTTGTCTATTTTTTTGCTCCTTAGTCCGAAGCATAACAGCATCTGCGGCAGCGAGATCAGTATCAATACCATAAGTAAAAGCTAAGCCATTCTGAACAGCTCGTTGCTCACTAGTAATATCAGTCCCGGAGATCTTTTGAGTCTTCAGAGATTCTTGAGCATTTCTTAAAGCTAAGTCTAAAGCAACGTTATTATCATGCTGTGCTACAATCTCATCACCAGACACATGGAAGGTTGATCCAGGTAATTCAGAGTTAATCGCTTGAGCTACTTTACGGATCAAATCATCACCACCTTGGTGACCAAGACTATCATTCAAGAATTTTAAGGAATCAATATCAATACTAGCGATAAACTGTTTTCTAGGGGCATCAGTAAATGCAGCCTTATTAGGTATACCGGCAACTTCAGAAGTATATAGACGTTGAGTGAGCTCTTTGTTTTGTGCTCGTAAGTCTGTGATAACTCTATCTTTATCAGCATCAGGGAGAGCATCGACAGCGGCTCTTAGTCCTTTACGTTCCCTTTTACCAGAATCCTCGTTATCTAATACGTCGGGTATTTCTATTTCTTGAATGAAGTCAGCAGCTTCAGGAGTTGTTAAAGGAGCTTCAATCTGGATCTCTTGAGAGATTGGTGTAGTTATATCCAGACCCAGCTCAGTTTTAAGAGCATTAATCTGGTCTGATTTGACTGGAGTAAGTTCGATATCATCAGCAGCTTCACCGAGGACTTCTTTATCCAGAATATTAACAGCATCAGTATTTTGGGATTTGTTAGCAATGGTCTCTAAGAACTCAACAGCTTCAGTACCTTCAGCAGTTATTCCTGCATCTTCTGATTCAGCTATTAATTCTTTGATTGCATCAGCTCTACCCTGGATTGCAGAACTCTGTAGTGTAGTATCCTGCCCACTCTCTTCTAGGTTAAATTTTATAGATGCTAGTTTTGCACCCTCAGCAAATACCTTTTTAACATCCGGTGATATAAATTCCTGACGATTGATCGGTGTAACTATGTCCTTCTCAGTCTCACCCTGTATTGAGTCTACCAGTGTTTGCTCAGGAGTCTTTATGGTAATCTCTCCCTCTACATCAGCTTGGGAGGTTTCTACAGCTTCAAACTTTCCCTGTGGGCCTGGAGCAGCTTTACCAGCTCTGCCGGGTATTGCAGCCAGTAAAAGGTTTAATGCTGCACCTGTAGCAGCACCAGCTTCACCAGATTCCGCAACACCTGAGAAGGCCTTACGATCTTTGTCATATACGATTACATCACTAGCTATTAAGTTACCGGCTAGGGTTTGTAGAGTTTCTGTAACACCTTCCTCAAGTGCACCATCTAATGTACTGCCTAGAACTTTGCCAGCTTTACCAGATAAAAACTTACCGCCTTTCTTTCCGATCAATTTGGTAAACAGACCCCCAGTAGCCTTATTGACCCTACTAGCAGCTCGTACCATTGGTAAAGATTCTAAAGAACCTAAAGGGGCTGTTAGGGCAAATACAGCCTGAGCATCTAATTCATCGGGGTTCTTAACGGTATTAAGATAATCCTCGGCTTGTTGATTACCGACACTTGCTGTACCGATAAGGATTGACGTGAGAGTTGAGGCTAGAGCAGCTGCACCAGCGGTCCCACCTACAGCAGCAGTAGCAGCAGATGCCGCTGCACCACCACCAATGAAACCAACAGCTTGACCTAAGCCCTGGGCTACTATGTTAGAGATTTTATCAGCCTCTGCTGGATCTATGCTAAAATTCTTTTCAGAGAAATCTTTTACAGCAGCACCAGCTTTAAATACCTCACTATCTTGTACACCTAGGTTATCGCCGAACAGGGCTTCACCCAATCTTACGGAGCCTTGGAGAGTATCACCGATTGATTGAGCTAGACCACCTGCTAAGCTTTTACCAACCTCTTCTGCATTCCGGGTAATGTCACCAGCAAAAGAATCATCTCCCAAATCGGGAGAAACTTGAGTTGTAGGAAGATTTTCTGGTGTATCAGTTTGTAGAATGCTTTCTAATGTTCTAGGAGTATCTATAACTGGTTGAGAAGCAGTTTGTTCTGTTGCCAAGATATCTGCTAATGATCTTTGGGGTCTTGTACCTTCGTTGGATATTTGTGAAGGATTTACTGTGTTTCCGGTAGACCCTATATTAGCACCTTGACGGTCCGATGAGAGAATACTTTCCAGCACAGAGGGCTTATTGTTCTCGGCCATGTGTTTTTACCTATTTGTTTGTATTAAAAATTAAAGTTTTTTATAATCCTACTGCATCTGAAAGGATCTTATCTGAAACGGTTATACCTAGAGCATCCATTTCCTGTTGAAGTTTCCTAGAAGC
>Ga0209633_10006426_pt1 | contig 10064 bp, 10 predicted proteins | sample Cruoilmetagenom1_FD_187290 | JGI IMG/M metagenome (GOLD analysis project Ga0209633, IMG submission 187290) | Oil polluted marine microbial communities from Coal Oil Point, Santa Barbara, California, USA - Sample 1 (SPAdes) (version 2) | ecosystem: Environmental > Aquatic > Marine > Oil seeps ... | reverse complement strand
GGGAAACCCACATTTCCACCTTGACCCTTCTCGCATTGCACAGGTTGCTGCCGCACTTACCGATACATTGACTAAGGTGGATTCAGCGAATCAAGCGCATTATCTGAGCAAGTTAGCGTCGTTCAATGAACAGTGGCAACAATCGATGAAGCAATGGAAAGAACGCAGTGAGCCATTACGTGGTAAACGTGTTGTTGTTAGCCATAATAACTGGATGTATTTGGAGTCTTGGTTAGGTTTAATACCGGCTGCAACGCTGGAACCAAAACCAGGTATTCCTCCTACTAGCACCCACTTGAACCGTGTGCTTGAAAAACTTCAGAAACAGCCCGCCGATATGTTGCTTCATGCCAGTTATCAAAGTAATAAATCAGCGGCTTGGCTATCTAATAAAACCTCACTCCCTATTGTCGCATTAGCGCTAAGTCCAAACGAGGATGAGTCGCTGACCGTTTGGTTTGATAAAATAATCAATCAATTGCTGAGCATTAACTAATGAGTGTAGATGGGTTGGCATTATCGATTCTTGGCCCTGCTTTTGTTGTGGGCATGCTGGTTCTGCTAACCCATGTACCACTTGGGCAGGAGGTGCTTAAACGCGGCATTATTTTTATTGACTTGGCGATTGCCCAAATTGCAGGCTTAGGTGTTATTTTAGCCTATCATTTCGGCTGGGAAGCGCACGGCTGGGAAGTTCAATTAGCCGCCTTAAGTGCCGCCTTGCTCGGTGCATTGGGGTTGAGCTGGATGGAAAAACACTGGGGGAAACATCAAGAAGCGTTAATTGGCATTACCTTTATACTAGCAGCCACGGCCAGTCTTTTATTACTGGCGAATAATCCACATGGTGGGGATTCACTCAAAGATTTATTGGTAGGGCAAATATTGTGGGTGACCTGGAGTCAACTCTTGCCAGTAGCTTTAGTAGCGGCTTTTATTTTACTAATATGGTTTAATTTTCGACAAAAATTGGGTCATGTTGGGTTTTATTGTTTGTTTGCATTAGCGGTCACCAGTTCAGTTCAATTAGTAGGTGTTTATTTAGTCTTTGCCAGTCTGATTATTCCGGCGCTTGGCAGTGTTGGCTGTAGAAAACCTTTATTAGTGGGCTTCATTATTGGCTCACTGGGCTATGGGCTTGGGTTGATTTTATCCTCATTATTTGACCTTCCAAGTGGCGCTATTATCGTGTGGAGTATTACAGCCATTGCTTTATTATTTAAATTTTTAGTAAAAAATGACTGGCTAGAGATTCGCTAGTACGGCAAGATATGGCTAACGGTTTTTAAGCGAAATAGTGAGGCTATCACTTTTATCACTCTTTAATTAATGCGAGCAAAAACTCCATTGGGTGAGAAGTCTGCCTTGGGATAGGTAAAGGATAGTAGGGAGCCGTTTAGTTTAAACACGACGCGGTCATTGTGCGTGAGGCAAGTTAGTGTTTCTTTGTGTAGAGGCCGCTTTGATCGAATAGGCTTGGGGTTAAAAAATGCAATGTTGATACCACCTGAAATATCCCTTGCTGAAATGAATTCAAATCCAGTAATGCCTTGCTCACGCATATTACTACCGATTGCCTGAGTGAATTGATAATCACTAGGGTGTGTTAATTGCAGATGATATTTCTTAAAGTTTTCATCTTGCAACTGAATGCCGTGATCTGTTTGATAGGATAGTTGAAAGATAGTGTGTGATGTTTTATATCCAGATGAGGGCTTGACCGTCATACCCTCCCAAAAAAGGCAACGATAATAGGCTGTTTCAGCCAATGCGGTTCGTTTAGATAATGAACTATAGAAAAGACTATTTTCATGTCGACTACCGAAACGTGAGCCATGTCTTAGTGGTGGGTATCGAAAAGGGGTTGTTATCAGATAGTCGAGCTGAGGAGTGGTTGTTGGTGCGGGTTTTGAGTTGTCTAATATTTGCTCTAACAGAATTTGTTCTTCAATATCGTCAACGAGTTCTAGAGTAGCTATTTCTTCCTGGTCTTCAACTACACGATAGGCTCGCCCTTTGATGAGTTTTATAAAGTTCGCAAACCTCAAGTTTTACCTCGCATGGCATCCAGATAGCTGACAATTTCTGTTAATCCAGTAACAGTTTTAATTTGCTCAACGGGTATGCCACCTGTTTGTGTGTTTTCTGTGTTCAGCCAATGTTGCATATCAGTCGGTTTGCCACCGACTAACACATATAAAGACCGGTAAAGCCGAATAACTAAGCTGGCTAATTGGCCAGATATGCTTTCAGGTTTAATACCACGTTTTAAGGTAGTTCGATCTTTCCCAATAATTTTGGCAAGATCACTTTGGCTAAGCTTTAAGGCGATGCCTGCACGTAGTAATGCTTTGGAGAGTACGAGTTCAGGTGTGGTGTGATTTTTTTCTGATAAGCCTATGGACATAGCTTGTTCTCCATATGTTGATATTTTACATATTAGCATATAAATGTTGTTTATCAACAGTTATGAGGGGTGTTTTAAGTATCTACGCAGGTGAGCGAACCTGAAACATTTAATGACTTAATATAAACTGGTGGCTGAAAAGGGTGTTAAACCTGTGTTAGTTTTGCTTATCAGGTAAATAATTCAATACTAGATTTTTTAGAGATTAATTTAGGTGATTTTTTAATGAGTGGTCAGCAATATTTAAGAGTTTTCTTTCCAGTAAAGTTACGTACATTTCCTCACCGACATGCCATACGCATTGGTTTGCGAACAGTTCACTTGCTGACGATGGCTGTTCTATTGGGTGGACATGTGTTTGAGCAGCCTGTTGATGTTTTGCAGTTTTGGTTGGTAGCGACTATAACCAGTGGAGTGTTGCTGTTACTAACGGATTTATATGCGAGTATGGCAATTCTTTTTGAGTTAAGAAGCTTGGCGGCTGTTATTAAAATAGGTTTGGTTTTATTAGTACCTTTTTTTTGGCAATATCGTATTTTTTTGCTGGTTACTGTTTTAGTAATAGGAGCTGTTTCTAGTCATTTATCAGGTCAATTACGACACAAACGTTGGCTCTTTAAGCAGTGCGATTCGATGAGTTATGATAAGTACAAATGAGGATGTGAAAAGTTTTTATAGAAGAGGTGTTAAATAGGTCCATATTTTGTCAGCAATGATAGGTTGGGCTTTGGTATTAGGATGTAAGCCATCATCCTGCATCATCTCAGGAACAAGTACAACACCATCCATAATAAAGGGAACGAAATATACATCTGGCTCTTTAGCTAGTTCTAGGTAAATATTATAAAAAAGATCGGCGTAGCGCTTTCCATAATTGGGAGGTATTCGCATGCCAAGTAGCATGACTATTGCGCCGCTTTGTTGAGACCGATGAATCAGCTCAGTCAAGTTTTTCTTAATCAGTGCCGGTGGGAATCCGCGTAAACCGTCATTGGCTCCAAGTTCTAAGAGAACTATATTGGGCTGGTGTTGTCGAAGGATTTGTTTGATACGTGTTAAACCACCTGCTGTTGTGTCTCCGCTAATACTTTCATTGATAACCGTATAATTTTTGCTCTGGAGAAGTGGTTTTTTCTGTAAAAGATTAACCCAACCTTTATCATAAGGTATGCCATAAGCTGCGCTGATACTATCACCCAAGACGACAATGGAGTTGGCGAGGCTATTTGTTGACAAAATTGTGATTACTAATAAAAAATAAAATTTAAACATGCTAAAAAATAACTCATTGATTATTGAAACAAAAAACCTCAGCAAAATTGTACGGCTGGGGGAGGATTCTCTGACTATCTTATCATCAGTTAGTTTAACGATTAATAAGGGTGAAAGTATAGCCATCGTTGGTGCTTCAGGGTCTGGAAAGTCTACCTTATTAGGTCTATTAGCGGGTTTAGATAGTGCGACTAGCGGCAATGTACGACTTAAAGATATCGATTTAACAACCTTGGACGAAGATGGTCGCGCACAATTACGTAAAAAATGGGTGAGTTTTGTCTTTCAATCTTTTCAGTTATTGCCACGTTTAACAGCACTTGAAAACGTTATGTTACCCCTAGAGTTACGAGGTGATAAAAGTGCTAAGCAATCTGCTTTAGCAATGCTAGAGCGGGTGGGTCTTGGGCATCGGTTAGGTCATATACCGACGAAACTTTCGGGTGGTGAGCAACAACGAGTTGCCTTGGCGAGAGCTTTTGTTACAGAACCTGAAATTTTGTTTGCTGATGAGCCTACCGGTAACCTTGATAGTAAAACGGGTGAGCATATTATCGATTTGCTGTTTGAGTTAAATCAGGAAAAAAATAGTACATTGGTCTTGGTCACTCACGATAAAGTATTAGCCTCACGCTGTGAAAAGAAAATTCAGATCGAAGCTGGGAAGCTCGTATGAATTATTTAAAAATGCCGTTAAAATTTTTATGGCGTGATGCCCGTGGAGGGGAGTTAACCTTATTAGTGTTAGCGTTAGTTATTGCGGTGGCTAGTTCAACAACTATAAGTTTATTTGCAGACCGCTTACAACGCACTATGAATGTGCAGGCTGCAGAATTTTTAGCAGCTGATTTGGCGATTTCTAGTTCATCTCTTCTTCCTCAGGCTTGGTTGGATCAGGCGGTGAAATTTCAGCTGAAACAAGCTAAGACAATAGAGTTTGCTAGTGTTGTTATTAACGATGAAGAATTGTTGTTAACTGGGGCAAAGGCGGTGAGTCGTCAGTATCCATTACGCGGTTATTTAAAAACTAGATCATCCGTAGAGCAGCAAGAAAGGCTTCAATATAGTGGGCCGTTGAAAGGCGAAACATGGGTCGATCAGCGTGTATTATCGGCACTAAATCTTCAACTTGGTGAGGCGTTAATGTTGGGCGATAAAACATTACGAATTACTCGGGTGCTGAGCTATGAGCCGGACAAGAAAACTAATTTTTATAGCTTTTCTCCACGTGTCATGTTTAATGAAGCTGATCTGGCAGCTACTCATATCTTGCAGCCAGGTAGTAGGGTATCTTATGTGTTTCAGTTTAGTGGAGATGCACAGCAACTTGCTGGTTTTAAAGCATGGGTGAAGCCGTTATTAGGGGCTTCTCAGCGAATAATGGATCTTCATGAGGATAGGCCAGAATTAGGTAGTGCGTTAACGCGAGCAGAGCGCTATTTAGGTTTGTCGAGTATTATTGTGGTGCTGATTGCAGGGGTAGCCATTGTGATGTCGAGTCGCCGATATAGCGAACGACATTTTAATATGACCGCAATTTTACGCTGCTTGGGTTCTCAGCAAAATGAGATTTTATGGTTGTATCTGAGCCAGTTCTTGATATTAGGTATTGTTGCTTGCGCGTTAGGTTCACTGTTGGGCTGGTTTACACAACAAGCCTTATTTGGCTTGTTAAAAGACTTATTGCCGGCAAAGGTTGCTGAGCCGAGTTTAGTCGCTATTATGTTTGGTTTTTTGACAGGGTTGGCAATTTTAATAGGTTTTGCTTTACCGCCTTTATTGCGCTTAAAGAATGTATCTCCCTTGCGTGTTTTACGCCGCGAGCTTAAGCCCTTGGCCAGTAGTGCATGGTTGGTCTACGGGTTGGCATTAACGCTAACTGCCCTGTTGATAGCACGATATACGCAAGACTTAAGGCTGATGCTGGCCATTATAGGGGGTGGGTTAGTGGTGACATTAATATCAGCCTGCGTGCTGTATTTTTTATTAATACAGTTGAGGCGAATTTTACCCATGTTAAGTATTGGCTGGCGAGTTGGCCTTCAGTCTGTACTGATAAACCCAGTAGTGAGTGTGACGCAAATTTTAGCGTTTAGTATAACCTTGTTAGCGATGATTTTAAGTTTCAGTGTACGAGATGATTTATTGGCTGATTGGCACACACAATTACCTGATAATGCGCCGAATTATTTTGCTATTAATATTTTTCCCGATCAGTTGTTATCATTAGAGACACAATTACAACAACAAGGTATTCCTACATCAACATTTCACCCTATTGTGCGAGGGCGTTTAGTTCAAATCAATCAGGTGGATGTTAATAATATTGTGACCAAAAACTCTACGGGCGAACGGGCGACTCAGCGTGATCTAAGCCTAAGTTGGGGTGCCGTTTTACCTGAGGATAATAAAACGATATCCGGGCAGTGGGGGCAGGCGGATAAAGGGCTAGTGTCTATAGAGCATAAATTGGCAGAGAGTTTAAAAGTGAAACTAGGTGATACGCTGACATTTGCTATTGGTAATAAACAGGTAAATGCTGTGGTCTCTCATATCAGGAGTGTGCAGTGGGATACGATGCAGCCTAACTTTTATATGGTTTTTTCAGCTAAAACATTACAGGACTTTCCAGTCAGTTATATGGGCAGCTTTTATATCTCAGAAAAAAATAAAGTATTCTTAAATGCGATGGTTAAACAGTTTCCAAGTGTGACGTTGTTGGAAGTTAGCGCGATGTTAAAACAGTTTAGGATGATTTTGACGCAATTAAGCATGGCTATCAATTACCTATTGTATTTTGCTTTGTTAGCAGGCTTTACTGTGTTATTTGCTGCTGTTTATTCAACCCTCGATAATCGCATATATGAAGGCGCACTAATGCGTGCCCTGGGTGCGAGTCGAGCCTTGTTAAGAAAATCGCATGGCTTAGAGTTTTCATTTATTGGTTGGGTATCGGGTGTTGTTGCGGTATTAATGTCTGAAGTGCTGGTTTATTTGTTGTATCAGTATGTTTTAAATTTAGAGCACCAAATACATTGGATGATTTGGTTATGGTTGCCGTTAGTCAGTGCTATTTGCGTGATGCTAGTAGGTAGTTGGGGTGTTAGAGCTACGGTTGGCCAGCCTCCTATGCGTGTTCTGCGAGAAGGTTAGCGTAGGTTAAAAAGCCTCTAAAATTTATGTTGATACTTTTAGAGGCCTTTAGATGATGTTATTTAATGGCAGCGGTTATCGTGTAAAAAGGCTTCTATCCACATTTTACAAAGCTCTGAACGCACAATATCTTCAGTTTGAAACTCAATGATAGGAACAGGTAAGTTAAGGTTCTCGATCAACTTGATGATTTTGTGAAGCCCATTACTAGAAGGTAAATCTGATTGCATAATATCGCCATTGATAATCACTCTTGAGTTGTTACCAACACGAGTGACAAACATTTCAATTTCTTTTGCTGTTGTATTTTGGGCTTCATCGAGGATAACAAAAGCATCGTTAAAAGAACGTCCTCGCATGGTTTCAAAAGGAGCAATTTCCAAGTTACCATTTTTCAACATGGTCTCATAACTACCATCACCCAGTTGATGTTTAATAACATCGGTAAAAGGGGCGACCCAGGGGGCCATTTTTTCATTAAGACTGCCGGGAAAATAGCCCAGTGATTCTGATGGGGATATATTGGGCCGAGTTAGAACGATTTTATCTATTTCACCATCAAAGTACATTCGGGATGCCAATGTGGCAGCAATATACGTTTTTCCAGTGCCAGCTGGTCCCATTACACAGACCATATCATTTTCGAAGATCGCTTGAATATACTGCTTTTGGGTGTCATTCATAGCAAGCAGTTCTGGGCGATTATCTACAATAAAGAATTTTTCTTTTTTACGACGGGCACTCATAGGGTTTTCTCCAGTGGTTTTTTGATTAAATTCGATAACCTATCCATTTGGTTTGCGACATTAATCTGTAAGCCAAATAGATAGTAGGAACGGTTTAAGGGAAAAAATGGGGGTAAAGCTTGCTTCTGGAAAGAGTAATGGGGATTTTTGACACGGAAGTAAGTGCTTGACCCAGCATAGACCAAAGGAAGGATGCTCAGAAATGACTCACTTATCATGGGAGTATAGATTAGAAGTTATTTGTGACAGTCTTGTGACGTATCGGTGACGATTAGTCATAATTTATGGTACTTATTTAATCATTAAATAAATATTCAGGATCTTTAATGCAATAAATCAACTTTAGTTGGACGATCAAAAACAAAAATTGCTGGTTATATAAGATATAATGCGTATTTTATATTTAGGAGATCGTTAGAATGAAAGAACCTGTTCATGTAGCTGTTACTGGTGCGGCTGGCCAAATTTCATATTCATTATTGTTTCGTATTGCCTCAGGTGATTTTTTAGGTCCTGAGCAGCCTATTTGTTTACACCTTCTTGAAATCACACCGGCTTTAGGTGCTTTACAAGGTGTTGTCATGGAGCTTAATGATTGTGCATTTCCATTGCTACAAAGCATAGAAATCTCTGATGATGCTAATGTTGCTTTTAAAGATATAGACTTTGCATTTTTAGTTGGCGCGCGTCCACGAGGTCCTGGCATGGAGCGCAAAGATTTATTAGAAGCAAATGCGGCTATTTTCTCAGTACAAGGGAAGGCTTTAAATGCGGTTGCAAAACGTGATGTACGTGTTTTAGTTGTGGGTAATCCTGCTAATACTAATGCTTTAATTGCGATGAATAACGCGCCTGATTTAAACCCTGGTAACTTTACTGCAATGACACGCCTTGATCATAACCGTGCGCTGAGTCAGTTAGCTGAAAAAACAGGTACGCACAGCACAGATATTACTAAGGTAACTATTTGGGGTAATCATTCTGCAACACAATATCCTGATCTACATAATGCCTTAATTAAAGGTGAGGAGGCTTTGTCAAAAGTTGATGCAGACTGGTATGCTGATGATTTTATTCCAACTGTCCAACAACGTGGTGCTGCCATTATTAAGGCGCGTGGTGCTTCAAGTGCTGCATCTGCTGCTAGCTCGGCATTGGATCATATGAGAACATGGGTTCAAGGTACTGATGACGGTGATTGGGTGAGTATGGGTATTCCTAGTGATGGGAGCTATGGTATTGAAAAAGGGCTTATCTACTCATTTCCTGTAACGGTTACCAATGGTCAATATGAAATTGTTCAAGGTCTTGAAATTAGTGATTTTAGTCGTGAAAGAATGACGGCAACAGAAAATGAGCTAAAGGAAGAGCGTGATGGTGTTAAGCATCTTTTCTAATAATTAAGATGAAACAAAAAAAGGCCGTGCAATTGCACGGCCTTTTTTTTACTAAATGGTTTGTTTATTAAACCTTAGGCCCTGCAGTAACAAGAGCTTTACCTTCCTCGTTATCGGTATATTTCTCAAAATTAAGTGTGAAGAGTTCAGCTAGATCTTTTGCACGTTTATCCCAATGTTCAGCATCAGGGTAAGTGCTTCTTGGGTCTAGTATTTGGCTATCTACACCGGGTAAGCTAGTCGGTATTTCCAAATTGAAGTAAGGGATATGTTGCGTTTGGGCTTCTTCAATAGAGCCATCAAGTATCGAATCAATGATAGCGCGAGTATCTTTAATAGATATACGTTTGCCAGTTCCATTCCAGCCAGTGTTAACTAAGTAGGCTTGAGCATCCACGGCTTCCATACGCTTAACCAGTTCTTGAGCATATTTCGTCGGGTGTAATGATAAGAAGGCTGCACCAAAAGCTGCAGAGAAAGCAGGTGTTGGTTTAGTAATGCCACGCTCTGTACCGGCTAATTTTGCGGTAAAACCAGATAGGAAATAGTATTTGGTTTGTTCATGGGTTAGCTTTGAAACGGGTGGCGTTACGCCAAAGGCATCCGCTGTTAAAAAGATTACTTTTTTAGCATGGCCAGCTTTTGATATAGGTTGAACAATATTCTCAATGTGTTCGATAGGGTATGAAACACGAGTGTTTTCTGTTTTTGAATTATCAGCAAATGCTATTTGACCATCGTCTAAGACGGTGACATTTTCTAGTAAGGCATCGCGACGAATGGCGCCATAAATTTCTGGTTCATCTTCAGCGCTAAGGTTAATCACTTTTGCATAACAACCACCTTCAAAATTAAATACACCGTCATCATCCCAACCGTGTTCATCATCGCCGATAAGTTGACGTCTAGGGTCAGTTGATAGAGTAGTTTTACCGGTGCCTGACAGTCCAAAGAAGATAGCAACATCGCCTTTTTCTCCGACATTAGCAGAACAATGCATAGAAGCCATTCCCCGTAAAGGTAAGTAGTAGTTCATCATACTGAACATACCTTTTTTCATCTCACCACCATACCAACTGCCGCCTATTA
>Ga0209633_10006425_pt1 | contig 10065 bp, 8 predicted proteins | sample Cruoilmetagenom1_FD_187290 | JGI IMG/M metagenome (GOLD analysis project Ga0209633, IMG submission 187290) | Oil polluted marine microbial communities from Coal Oil Point, Santa Barbara, California, USA - Sample 1 (SPAdes) (version 2) | ecosystem: Environmental > Aquatic > Marine > Oil seeps ... | reverse complement strand
AGAATACTTCGCCCCTGCTTTGTTGCCGGATAAACCTGTGTTCCTGATGATATCACGTCTGTTGGGAAACAAAGGTGTTCGCGAATATTGCAAGGCGGCAATAATCACGATGAAAACCCGCCCGCAGGCTCGGTTTTTATTAGTGGGTTATATTGATGAAGGTGCCGATGGCATTGCGCAATCTGAAGTTGATAATTGGATCGAAAGTGGAATTGAATACAAAGGCCCGCAAACTGACGTCCGCCCATACATCAGCGAGGCAAGTGTATTTGTTCTTCCGTCTTATCGGGAGGGAACACCACGCGCCGTATTAGAGGCCATGTCAATGGGTCGACCAATAATTACCAGCGATGCGCCCGGATGTCGCGAAACGGTAAAAGATGGGGAAACGGGATTTCTTGTCCCCATTCGTAATGTAGACGCGCTTGCCGAGAAGATGAAATGGCTGATTGATCACCCAGAAGATCGGGTGAGAATGGGACGCAACAGCTTAGATTATGCCCGAAAAAAATACGACGTAAGCAAAGTAAACCGAGCCCTTATGCATCATCTGGGGTTGATCTGATGAAAAGGTGGATGGATATATTTGGCAGCCTGATAGGATTGGTGTTGTTTTCGCCTTTGTTCATTCTATTGATCATTTTGATCCGTATACGCATGGGAAGCCCGGTATTTTTTCGCCAAATTCGACCTGGAAAAGAGGGCGTACCCTTCCAGTTGATTAAATTTCGTTCAATGCGAACTGAATTTGAAGGCGATAAAGGTTTGCACCCTGATGCTGCCCGTTTAACGCCGCTTGGACGTAAGCTGCGTGCATCCTCCCTTGATGAGTTACCAGAACTTTGGAATGTGCTAAAAGGCGATATGAGCCTTGTTGGTCCTCGGCCGTTATTGTCAGAGTATTTACCCCTTTATTCTCCCGAGCAACGGCGGCGACACGAGGTGCGACCTGGATTGACAGGATGGGCCCAGATCAACGGCAGAAACGAGCTAAGCTGGGAGCAAAAATTTGCACTAGATGTTTGGTACATAGACAATCAAACCCTTTGGCTTGATCTAAAAATTATTGCTCTAACGATTAAAAGCGTACTGACACGCGATGGGATATCGGCGGAAGGCGAGGCAACGATGCAAAAGTTCAGAGGTACCTTATGAATCGGTTGGTTCTGATCGGGGCCGGAGGCCATGGTAAAGTTGTGGCTGATACCGCCGAAGCCGACGGGTATCGGGAAATCGTTTTTACCGATCAAATCTGGCCAACACAAAGTGAGAACGGACGATGGTCAATTGTGGGTGGGATCAATGACTACAAAGATGAACAAAGGTTTTGCTCTATCGGAGATAATGCCACTCGTGCTCGAATATTTGGTGAACAGAGTTTGAAAGACAGCCCAGTGCTGGTCCATCCGTCAGCAGTTTTATCACCAACCGCGCAGCTGGGTGCGGGGACGCTGGTTGTCGCAGGAGCAATTATTAATGCGGACGTGACCATAGGATATGGTGGAATTTTGAATACAGCATGCAGTGTGGATCACGATTGTAAACTGGGTGAATTCGTTCACATTTCGCCAGGTTCACGACTTGCGGGCAATGTGACCGTGGGTGCACGCAGCTGGATTGGGATAGGTGCAGTGGTGAAAGAAGGCATCACTATTGGGCAAGATGTGACTGTGGCGGCGGGTGCCGTCGTCGTACGAGATATCAAAGATGGTGAACATGTTGCTGGCGTGCCCGCGAGGAATATGGGGCTATGATATGCTAAACGGACCTTTCCCCCCGTGGCCAAATTTTACGCAAGAAGAGGCGGATGCAGTCTCGCGTGTGTTGCTGTCAAATAAAGTTAACTACTGGACCGGCAATGAAGGACGAGAATTTGAAAAAGAGTTTGCCGAATTCGCAGGAACTTCGCATGCGATTGCTGTGGCGAATGGTACCTTGGCACTGGATCTGGCGCTTTATGGGCTTGGAATTGGCGCGCGAAATGGTGGGTCCGATTGCGACGAAGTTATCGTCACGCCGCGTAGTTTTATTGCCTCGGTTTCAGCCATAATAAATGCAGGTGCACGTCCAGTTTTTGCTGATGTTGAGCGTAACAGCCAGAACATCACTCCGGATACTGTGCAACCGATGCTATCAAAAAACACGCGGGCAATTCTTTGTGTGCATTTTGCAGGCTATCCCTGTGACATGGATGGATTTCGTGACTTGATCGGCCCGCGCGATATCCGATTGATAGAAGATTGTGCACAGGCCCACGGGGCACAATACAAGGGGCGCCCTGTCGGCGGATTGGGCGATGTTGCAGCTTGGTCATTCTGTCAGGATAAAATCATGACCACCGGTGGCGAGGGCGGCATGGTCACCTGCAATGATATAGATCTGTGGAAGCGTATGTGGGCTTTTAAGGATCATGGTAAAAGCTGGGATGCAGTTTATAAACGGGATCATCCAGCAGGGTTTCGTTGGGTGCATGAAAACATTGGTACCAATTGGCGTATGACAGAGATGCAATCTGCAATCGGCCGTATCCAATTGGGCCGCATGCCTGCATGGCACTTATTGCGAAAAAAAAATGCCAAGGACATTCACGACATATTGTCCCCTTATTCGGGGTCGAACGGGTGGTTGAGATTGTTTAACAATAGTGATCCAGGCTGGGTTCACGGTTGGTATAAATATTATGCATTTGTGCGGCTAGAAAACCTTCCTTCTGGCATAGGACGAGACGATGTAATTACGCGAATGGTGGAGCAGGGGCTGCCATGCATGCAGGGTTCCTGTTCAGAAATATATTTAGAAAGGGCCTTTGATCGCAACGGATTTCGACCCTCGAAACGGTTGCCTGTCGCGCGGGAACTTGGTGAAACCAGCCTTATGTTTCTACTGCACCCCGGGGTTAAAAAAGTGTCGGTGGAACTGCCGTGAAAAACGCCAGTGTTAACATGTATCTGATGGGTGTCCAATTTGAGATAGCTACCGGTATTTGTATTGAGTATATCCGTTCATATGAAATTCATTCGACGTATCCTTTCGAATAGATCAGATTTGGCTAGTAAGTCATTTGACACACCAATCGCCCCCAAAATTCCGTTCTACGCAATTGGTGATATTCATGGGTGCGATAGTTTACTATCAACTTTGCTCGAAAAAATCCGAATGGATGATGGGCATTCCGACACGCACATAGTTTTTGTAGGGGACTATGTGGATCGGGGAGAAGAAAGCGCCGCAGTTCTCAGGCGCTTGTATTCAATGAGCCAAAACCCAGACAATAAAGTAACATGTTTGGCGGGAAACCATGAAGATATGATGTTGCGGTTTTTGGAAAACCCGAGAGAGCATGGATCGCGCTGGCTTCGAGTTGGAGGACTGCAAACTCTTGCAAGTTTTGGGATTACAGGAATTATGGAAAGCAGTTCGGAAAGAGCGTTAGAGGAAGCCCGCAATAAATTAGAAGAGGCATTAGAAGAACCTCTTTTGACTTGGTTGAAGGAACTGTCCTGTTTGTGGCAAAACGGGAACGTCGCTGTGGTTCACGCCGGGGCAAATCCTGATGTGTCGATAAATGAACAAACCCCGCATATTATGATGTGGGGCCATAGATCATTTTTCCACCGTCAGCGAAAGGATGGTGTTTGGGTGGTCCATGGGCATAACATTGTTAAAGATGCAACAGCCGAGGATGGACGGGTTGCAATCGATACAGGCGCTTTTGCGACAGGAAAGCTGACGGCGGCCCATATCAGCGCGAAAGGCGTTCGGTTCATTCAGGCTTAGTGTCTCCTCCTAAGCCTGAATGCTCACGAAGTTATCCGCGTTACTACAAATATGAACGCCTCGTTAAATTCACTTAGATCGGCTCAATGCTTTGCGATGCAGAAACAAGGGATATAGTTCCCGATCCATAGTCCGTAGTAGGTACCTTTATCTCTTTTCTACCCGCACTGCTGCCGACCAAGACTTCAGATAGAGCGCCAAGCGGTTCTGGAGTTACAGAGGCCCCTGTATACCATACCTTATGCCCCGCACCGGTATCAGGGTGTCCGGAATAGCCTCCGACACGGTTGGTATGATTAGGGAGCCAAAAAGGCCGGACAAAGGTTGTTCCTGGTGGGAAATTGATCCCATAGTTTGTGCCGGAGGTGTCAATGCCACCGATATGGCCTGTTGTTTGATACCAACGATTTACTTCCGGAACATAAGCAGCACTATAAAATGCATATTTGAAGGAACTACCACTAGACGAGTTTGATAGTTTTGTTCCGATTGGCCAAACGCCTCCGGCATCATCGGGGTTTCCCATGCTTGTCGGTAGCGGTTTGTTTAAAGTGATGACATTGGTGGTTTTGTTAACCTGCCCCAAATCAAATAAGTCAAACTCAACAATTTGGCTGTAATGCTCATAGGCGAATCCGGAAATGCTTTTGTATCCAAAAAAAATAATGCCTCTTAAATAAGATGCCGCATCGGATTCGTTCCAGCCACTTGCATCCGACACCGTTACAGTCGTGTCACCTGGTGACAAAGGTACTGTTAGCGTTGTTAGACTGTCATTTCCGGAATGTCTGTAACGCATGTGATGTTTGGCTTCGATTGTCTGTTGGTCTGCATCAAGGGCGATTAGGCCCATAAATTGCCGATGCCTTTCACCATTCGCAAATGCGGACCAGTCTCCTGCCAGACCTTCTTGGCGTATATACGATTTTAAGCGATATATTTGGTTGGGGTCCACTGGAAGCAGTTCCTCCATTTGAACTGGACCGGAATGATGGCCCGAAAAATAAAGGCTTGCAGGAAGATTTGGAGTAACAATGGGGTCATAATTGAATTCAGGCGGATAGTTATATCCGTTGCCTAAAAGGCCGGTGGAATTTGTAACTAGATCAACCCCCTTAGAAGTACTGTATCCAGTTGTAAGCAACGGCCCGTCACCGAACTCTGATCTTGTTAATCCCTCTACTCCCGAAGGGAATTGCACCTTGCCCGTTCCGGCCTTCGCGATCATTGCGGGGTAAAATGTGCTTCCATCATCGCTGACCTTGATTTCAAAATTATCAGTTCCGGTGGTGCCCAATTCAGCACGCGCGGACCAATCAGTTTGAAAAAGCAGGCTGGCAGTGCTCCCTTCCCCAGCTTTGTTCAGTTTCAACTGATGCCCTGATCCTGCATGGGTTAGCAAAGTAGCATCGGCCGAGACCGCAAGCCTGTTGGTTGTATCGGCAGTTGTTGAAATACCAACAAACTCAAGATTTTGAAGAGTCATAGCATCTGCCGCTAACTTCCAACTTGTACCGTCAAACACCCGTTGTTCCCCTGGAGTATCTACCCATATTACCCACCCAGATTTAGGGAAATAAATACTCCATGTGTTGTTTTCGTAAACGGCTATATTTCCTGTTTGCCCCGCCCATGCCCCGACTGCGCTGTCCGGAACTAGGTATCCATCACCGTCCTGGGGTGCCGCTGGTGGCGTGGTTTGATCTGCTGCCAGCACCATAAGTTGAACCAGCGTATCCAATCGCCGCATTCCCTCATTGTGGGTAACATGTTTTTGCGCTTGTGAAGGCTGGATATACGGAAGAGAAAGATTTGCAGAGATGTCAGACATGAAATACCCCAGTGATGAGAAAACCAGGGCGCAGGATTTAACAAAAGGCTTATGAATTTCCTACCGATGCGGTCTGTGCTGGCATCATGCAGATTCGTATTCTAATCATCATGATACCCATTGTGGACTCCATAAGAATTTCCATATCCATACCGTTTCATTCCACGCGTATTAATCTGCGCAAGAACAAAACCAGAAATCTTTACACCAACTTGCTCAAAGGATTTTAATCCCTCAAGTACCTGCCATCGCAAAGTGCTGTCCCACTTTACTGTATATAGGATTGAATCAGCCAACTGCCCGATTACCCTCGCATCCGGAACTGCCAGAACCGGTGGGGTATCGATTATGATATAATCATAATGCGCACGCATTTCTGTGAGAAAAGAACTGAACTTTTTTGATGAAAAGACATCGGTCGCATTGATTGGTGTTTCTTCTCCAATCAAGATATCTGCATTTAGGCGTTCATCGATTAGGACAGCTTCTTGCAATTGTACATTACCTTCAAGAACAGCCAGCAGTCCTTTCTTTCCTTCAACATCAAAATACTCCGCGAAAACCCGGCGGCGAATATCCCCTTCTATGAGCAATACCTTCTTCCCAAGTGCGGATAAATTCTGAGCAAGTGTAATAGACTGAATTGTTTTGCCTTCTCCGGTGATTGAGGAAGTTGACATGATTACTTTTGGGGGCCCATCAACACTCGAAAGAAGTATAGATGTTCGCAGATTACGGATCGCTTCTGTCGCAGAAGACGTTGGTTTGTTGATGAGGTATTGAAGAATATTCTTGCGTTTGCGGGCCTGAATTGCAGGTATCTGCCCCAGTACTGGATAGCCTGTGCGCCTCTCAAGGTCTTCGGCTGTGCGAAAAGTATTTTGTGAAAGTTCGCGTAATAATACCAAAGACGATCCGATTACGACCCCCAATAGGCCTGACAACACTAGAATTATTGGTATTCTCGGTGACGAGGCGCTTTGTGGAACAACAGCACGAGAGAGAATTCGACTATCTGCTTGTTGGATGCCTTGTTGGACGCTTGTCTCCTTCAGGCGTCCAAGAAAATACTCGTAGATAAGGCGGCTGGCATCTGCCTCTCTCTGTAGTTGCCGGAGCTTTACAAGATCGTCAGACTGATTTTCAATTCGCTCCTGAAGGTCGGATACTGATCGTTTCAGCGCGTCAATTTGATTAGTCAGACGGCTTTTTTCTGCTTCAGCGCTCTCTATGAGTTGCCCAATCCGCGCGTCAATTGCAGTGTGATCAATAGAGTCACTATTGCTTATCAAAGCAAAAAGGCGGGCTAGTTCCTGATCTTGGGCAACATTGGCAATTTCTGACGCGTTATTTGTGGACGCAGCCTCGACTAAAGCGTCTAAAATTTGTTTTTTAGCTTCTCGGTCTAGTTCAGCCTTATCCAGTCTTTCTCGCAACTCCTTGAGCTTCCGGTTTAGTGCTGCGAGGGATTCAGGGTTAATTAGATCTGTACTGGAAACGAAATCCTTTACCGTCGCTTCTGCTATTTCCAACTCAGCTTGTAGTTGGGTTACGCGTTCCGTAAGCCAAGTCGTTGCTTGTGTCGTTGCTTCAAATTTAACCTCTAACTGATCAAGAATATAAAGCTCTGCTAGAGCATTTGCTATGTTGGCGGATTTCATAGGATCTGTGGAAGACATTGTAATATTGAAAACATAGCTTTGCCTCACATTGGAAATGGTAAGCTTTTTAAGCAACCTATCTATGACGGCATCCAATGCTGCCTGTTTACTTTCAGCAATTCCTAAGTCAGTACCCTTATTAACCCTCGTTAACCCTCTTAAGATTTTGAGGCCGGTATCCAGAAAATGATCAGACTCTGATTCAAAAATGGGATTAAATTCGAGGTCGTTTAATAAATCTAACCTGCGGGCAAGTTTTGAAATCAAACCACGTGACCGAAGCACTTCGACTTCGGTATTGATCGAGGCCTGATCTCCGGAAAGACCGGTCATAACACTTGTTATATCCACAACTTGTTCTTGCCTGCCGTCTAGGACGACAACTGCATTTGCTCGGTAAATCGGTACAGCGATGAAATAAACGTAAACCCCACCAATTGTTACCGCAGTAATTGCAGATAAAAGTATCCAGAGTTTCCCATGCCACAGTGTACGAAACACCTGCATTAAATCAATTTCGTCCTTGGATGGACTTAGCACTGATTTCCGATTTTTCGGTTCATTCATGTATACTTGCCATAGGAAATTAACTGCACCATAGGTTGCATAACTGCTTCTCACACTCATCCAACAAGGTCAACGGTTTTGAGCTCTTGTTGAGGTTGCTTTTGTCAGTATCCGGTTCCGCGCAATACAACACCAAGCGTACGCCAAAGAATTATTAGATCAAGGGATAGACACTGCTTGACCGAATAGTCTGTATCCAGCTTTATCCTTTGGCTATAATCGAGTTGGTTTCGACCCATAACCTGCCACATACCAGTTAGCCCTGGAAGGCATGCTAAATAAGGCGAGGACAATCCGCGATATTTATTGACCAATTCATCATGCAGAACAGGGCGTGGGCCAACGAGGCTCATTTCACCTAGCAGGACATTCCAAATCTGGGGAAGCTCGTCAAGGCTGCTCCTTCGCAACAAGTGGCCAAACCTCGCAATCCGTGGGTCATTTCGAAGCTTCATTGTATCACTCCATTCTCGGGCCAGTTCTGGACGATTTGACAAGTACACATCCAATAGTAAGTCAGCATCCGGTTCCATAGTGCGAAATTTCCATAGTCGGAATGGCAACCCGCCTTGCCCAACTCGAATTTGCGAATAAAATATCTGTCCATCCCGCAACAGCAATACACAGGTGATTGCTAACAAAAGGGGCAGCAACACAGGTGCGAAAATAATTACCAGAGATATATCCATGCACCGTTTGGATGTAGTCCTAGAGCAAATACGATATGCAATTAATTGCGTGAAATTTATTTTGTTCCGTGCAAACACCATATGTATCCCTTTCCCAGTCGCATCATACATTCAGGGTAAAGGTTAAATGTGACTTACATCGATATGAATTTATCGTACCCGCAGTGGAAAACTTCGGATATTTTTATGCAACAATATTTTGATCGGTGACTAAAACTCCACTCCGATTTGCGCTTTGACGCCCGAGCGGAACGGGTGTTTTATCAGCTCCATTTCCGTTACCAGATCAGCGATTTCGATCAGCTCTTCTTTGGCGTTGCGCCCTGTTAGAACCACATGGGTCATTTTGGGTTTTTCATTTGTCAGAAATTCGACCACATCCTTGATGTCGATATAATCATAGCGCAGAGCGATGTTAATTTCATCCAGTAACACCATTTTATTGGCCGGATCGCGGATCAGGTCTTTGGCCTTTTCCCAAGCCGCTGCAGCCATTTCGGTATCGCGGGATTTGTCCTGTGTCTCCCAGGTGAAACCTTCGCCCATCGTGTAAAATTCACATTCATCGCTGAACTTGGCAAGGATCAGATCACGCTCGCCAGTAGACATGCCGCCTTTGATAAATTGCACAACGGCGCATTTCAAATCATGGGCGATGCAGCGAAAGATCATTCCGAATGCGGCCGAGGATTTACCTTTTCCCTTACCGGTATGGACGATGATCAGACCCTTCTGATCGGTCTTGGTTGCCATGATCTTGTCGCGCGCGGCCTTCTTTTTGGCCATTTTCATCGCGTGGCGGTCAGTGTCTTCGGTCATCATGATCTCCCTTGTTCGCTGGCAATCACAGTGCGTTGACATAGTGCCAGATGCAAGAGCGGGCGGCCATTCAGACCGCCCGAAACAATAGATATTGGATGTTCCGGCTATTCAGCAGGCACAACGTTTGATGTACGCGGCTTGCCAAAGTGCTGTTTGTTCAAGCGGAATACCAGCGCGACCATCGCAAACTGGAACCCAATCGCGATTGCTGTCAGCACCCAATACGTGATCGAAAATTTATCAACCAGACCGGATGCGACAAGACCCGCGTTGATGAAGAACTGGATCATAACCGAAAGCGCCACACCGGGACAGACCAATGCGTAAGAACCGGGTGAGGTTTTGGAGCCGAAGACGAAATCCTTGAAGTATCCCTCACGCTTTAGAACGACCAGACCAAGACCCAGAAAGATCAGTTGAATGGTCAGGGCCTTCGCCAGCATCATCATGGTTTCGCCAGCGGTACTATGTGCCTCGAATTGCATATGCAGCCCGTGGTTCTGACGCAAAAATGTGATCCCCAAAACGGTGACCAGAGGGATAACGATCAACAGCGTTGGGCTGGATTCCTTGGCCGTGCCATAGTGTAGCATCGAGTTGAACGCGGTGAATGCAGCGAACAGTGCATAGATGATCGCGGCGATGCCAACGAATGTGGAAAGGATCAGACCCAGACCAACGGTCACTGCATTGTGGCTCATCGCGGCGGGAGCGGACA
>Ga0209633_10006424_pt1 | contig 10065 bp, 10 predicted proteins | sample Cruoilmetagenom1_FD_187290 | JGI IMG/M metagenome (GOLD analysis project Ga0209633, IMG submission 187290) | Oil polluted marine microbial communities from Coal Oil Point, Santa Barbara, California, USA - Sample 1 (SPAdes) (version 2) | ecosystem: Environmental > Aquatic > Marine > Oil seeps ... | reverse complement strand
TTTTTATTTGTTGTGAGTATTGCGTATGACAACTGTTAAATCGACAATGAAAATTGTCGTCCGGAATTTATCTGTAGCGGCCCCAGCCCTCCTCCTCATTGCCACACCTCTACACGCCGCGGACAACGCGCTTATGCCGTCATGGACCGGTGCCTATATCGGTGCGCACGGGGGCATGAACTGGCGCGATGTCGATTTCACATCTCTGCAGAGCGGTGACCATGAGGGTGCGCAATTCGGCGTCCATGCTGGCTATAATCTGGGCCTCGGGGTTGTTGTTCTCGGTATCGAGGGTGATGCCAGCTATGACGGATCTGAGCTCGATTTCACCACTGCCAATGGCGGAACTGCTGAACTCAGCGTTGACTGGGCCGGCTCGGTGCGCGGGCGTGTTGGCTTGCCGCTCGGTCCTTTCATGGCCTATGCCACGGCCGGCTGGGCATGGACGGAAACAAAGCTCGTTGAAAGAACGACTTCAGGTGCCACCTCGACCAGCGAGGCCACCATTTCCGGCCCGGTTTATGGCCTCGGCGTTGAGGCATTTATTCTGCCAGGCATTTCGGCGCGTGCCGAGTTTCTCAACTATGATTATGGCACTGAGAATTTCAGTTTTCAGGATGTGTCCACCGGTCTGCAGGATACCGACCTGACCGACCGCGTGTTCCGGGTTGGTGTCTCAATTCAACTGAACTAGCAGACTGCTAGAGACTGATGCCGAACTTCCCCAATGCCAAGACCATTAAAATGTAGAGTAGGCTGGTGAGTGCCACGGTTAGGCCGATGCTTGTCCAAAAACCGAAATCAAGTTTGAGCAGCATAGGCAATATGAGAAACATTGGCAGTGTCGGCAGGACAAACCAGAATGTCGAACTTGAGAGTTGAGCAATCTGATCCACATCACCTGTGTCGCGCCATAGCCATATCATCGACAGGATCGAAATCAGGGGCAGCGAAACAATAATTGCGCCAAGGGCCGGGCTACGGCGCGCGACCTCGGATGCCAGCGCAATGATGGCACCAGAGATGAGAAGTTTGATCACATAATATGTCATGCCTCTCTCCTCTTTATTTTTGGATTTACCGCGCTGTCACTAGAGCACTTTCGGAAAAGTGGAAACCGGTTTTCCGCTAAAAAGTGCGTTAAATCAAAAAGATAGAGCAGTTGAGTGACCTTGACTAAATCGTAACTGCTCTAGTGACTAGCGGCTCAAGCCGCCCGACAGTAGGGCTGGATCGACCAGCCCTTATTCGAACTCCATGATCACTGCGTCAACTGCAAGGCTGTCGCCTGCTTCCACATTGATTGTGGTGACGGTCGTGTCCCTTTCGGCGCGAAGTATATTTTCCATTTTCATGGCCTCAACAACACATAGCGGATCGCCTGCCTTAACCGCCTCACCTTCCTGGACATCGATGCGCACGACGAGACCCGGCATCGGGCAGAGAAGGAGTTTTGATGTATCAGGGGCTTCTTTGACAGGCATCAATGCGACGAGTTCAGCCTCACGTTTTGTATAGACATAAACCGGCATGCGGACACCGCGACAGGTCAGGTCAAATCCGTTGAGAATGGGGCGCATACGCACGGCCAGGGTTACTTGATCAACCAAACCGACCCAGATAGGCATCCCGGGCCACCAGTCTGTTTCAATATCAATGCTTTTGGTGACCGTGTCATTACCGTCAAGAAGATTGATAGTCATCGGCCCACCAGAAACTCCGTCGATACGGACATTCTGCTCATGGTCTCCCATGCGAACAACCCTCTCCTCGACGAAGTGGACATTTTGCCCCTTCATTTGCTGAGTAATTTCGCGACGGCGTTCGTTGCCCAGATGATCCATGGATGCTGCTACGGCAGCGATGACATTACGGTCCTCATCGGTCGTTTCGCGTTGGCTAAAGCCGTCAGGATATTCTTCATCGATAAAACTTGTGGTGATGTCACCCGACCGCCAGCGCGCGTGACGCATCACATCGGCGAGAAATGGAATATTGTGGCCAATGCCATCAATATAAAAACTGTCGAGTGCTACCGTCATGTGGTCGATGGCGGCTTCGCGGTTCGGCCCGTGGGTACAAAGCTTGGCGATCATGGGATCGTAATAAATGGATATCTCGCCACCCTCATAGACACCAGTGTCATTGCGTATGGTCAGACCATCGTCGGTTGTGCCCTCTTCGGGTGGGCGATAGCGGACCAGGCGGCCGGTTGAGGGCAGGAAATTGCGGTACGGGTCTTCGGCGTAGAGACGACTTTCAATCGCCCAACCTTTGATCGTGATATCGCTTTGCTTGATTTCCAGTTTCTCGCCAGCGGCAACACGGAGCATCTGCTCGACGAGATCAACGCCGGTGATGAGCTCTGTCACGGGATGTTCAACCTGAAGGCGGGTGTTCATTTCGAGGAAATAGAAATTGCGGTCCTTGTCGACGATAAATTCGACGGTACCAGCACTTTGATAATCAACCGCTTTAGCCAACGCCACAGATTGCTCACCCATTGCTTTGCGGGTCGCTTCATCAAGGAATGAGCTGGGTGCTTCTTCGATGACTTTCTGGTTGCGGCGTTGAATGGAGCATTCACGCTCAGCCAGATGAATGGTGTGGCCATGGCTGTCGGCCAGCACCTGAATTTCGATGTGACGCGGATCGACGATAAATTTTTCGATGAATATCCGGTCATCGCCAAAGCTCGACTTGGCCTCGGATTTGGAGGACGCAAAACCTTCCTCGACCTCTTCACGGCTATGGGCAATACGCATGCCCTTGCCGCCACCGCCAGCAGATGCCTTGATCATAACCGGATAACCAATGTCATCGGCAATCTTAACGGCTTCAGTTGCGTCCTCGATGACACCCATATATCCGGGCACAATATTCACTTTGGCGTCGGCCGCGAATTTTTTGGATTCAATCTTGTCACCCATCACCTCGATGGCTTTGACATTTGGTCCAATAAACGCAATGCCCGCCTTTTCAAGCGCTTTGGCAAAATCGGCATTCTCGGAGAGAAATCCATATCCGGGATGAATGGCTTCAGCACCAGTTGATTTTGCCGCCTCGATTATTTTGTCTGCTAACAGGTATGACTGAGCTGCGGCAGGTGGTCCGATATGAACCGCTTCGTCCGCCAATTCTACGTGCAGTGCATCACGGTCCGCATCCGAATATACGGCAACTGTCTGAACGCCCATCTTTTGAGCTGATTTGATCACACGGCATGCGATTTCACCACGATTGGCAATTAGTATTTTTTTGAACATTGGTTGCTTATTTCACCCCGTCTGCGGATCGTTTCATCCATCATTGTTAGACAATTTTTAAACACTTATTTGGCTTTAGGATAGACTCTATAGCAGCGCCTTGCGCAACAGTTAATTAGTCGTGCTGGAACGTTACTATCCACATTTTTTTGTGCGCCGCAATAAAATGTTGCAACGCACAATTGATTGTTGTATTAACTGATCATAAGATTAATGAGGCACATCAGAATATTTACCAGGAGTTTAATCATGAACGATCAACTTAAAGCCATCAACGAACAGTTTGCCAAGCAGGCTCAGGAGTTTCTTAAATCAGCGCAGGGCATCCAGATGCCAACCGACATAACTTCTATGAGTGGCGATGCGGTTAAGCAGGCACGCGAATCATATGCCAAGCTTGAGAGCGTATCCAAGGAAATCACCAAAGCGATGGAGCAGGTTTCCAATACTGCACAGAAGAGCTCGCTGATCTTGAGTGATAAAATCACTGACAACGTTAAAGAAAACACTGATGCGGTTATGGAAGCTGTAAATAAAATTGCTTCTGCACAATCCATTCCAGACGCAATTGCTGCGCAGAGTGAATTCATTCAGTCGCAGGTTACAAAAGCCGGTGAGCAGTCAAAGGAACTTTTCGAGCTTGGTTCAAAAGTTGCCAAAGATGCGGCTGACCAGTGGAGCAAGGCTGCTTCAAAAGCAATGAACACTGCCAAGAAAAAATAGTCACTTGTGACCATCACTTGGGATTTGTTATTTAAAAAGGTCCGGCGCAGAAATGCACCGGACCTTTTTTGTCTAAATTTTTAGAACGCCGTTTTTACAACCTGTGCCGCGTCAAAGATTAAGCAGCCTCATTGAGCAGCGGTTTTAGATCTGGGTGAATATCCGGTGACTGGTCACGGATAAACGCCAGAAGGGCCTTTTCATTTTCTAAAACTTCACCGTCACGCATGATGCGGTCAACCAGCCAGCCGGCCTCGTCTTCGGTAATTGCTTCGGCGGTTATGATCTCGATTTTCTGCTTTTCGAGATGAGCCAGCTCACGCTCTTCTCGTGACTGCTCGTTATAAGCCTTCCAAATAGCAGTTAGTCCACCTGAAACCGTACTTTTTATGAAATCGAGCGGGTTCTCATCAGTATCGTTGAGCCACTTTTCACGGCGCAATGCTTCTTCACGACCCGGCACCCGGTAGCCAGATGAGGCCATGACATAATTTGCAATCGATTTCGCGAAGAGATCCGACCATGATGGATGATTGTCGGCTTGAGATGTGGTCTCGTTCAGTTCAAACAGGATTTCTGCTTCGGCTTTGGATATGGCAATGTTTCCGTCACCACCAAATGCAAAAAGTATACGGCGCAGGAGCTCGACTTCAGCCTCACCAATGACCGCTTTTTTTAGTTCATTTCCGTTCTTCGTCTGGCCTTCGCCGTCAAGTACCGTGCGCTTCACCTGACCCAGCGCGAACTGGACGAGAATGTTTGGCGACCAGCGTGATTTGTCGAGAACATTGGCAATCAGCTCTATATCGCGGACGGTTTGCAGCTGACCATCATTATCAAGTTGAGCGATTAGCCACTCGGCATTCTGCAAAGTGATATATCCACGAGGTTCGGATTGTTCAACGATGTAGTCGGTGATTGTGCCTACATAAAAATCAAACCAATCGGGATCCTTAACCGCTAATGCGCGGTTCAGCTTAATAATTTCCTGCGCCTGGATTTTTGAAATATTACTGGTGCCGCCATATACGGCCTGCCTCATCGCAAACACATCATTGGCTGAAATTGCGCCGCGTTCGCGGATTGCGTCAATTGAGACGTCCCCAAAGTTACTCATACTTACCCCTACTCATTACTCACTACAGATGTCGGCCAGCTTAATCTGTTAAGCTGAATAAACTGCTAATGGGGTGTGTGAAAAACCTCCGGCAGGTTCCAATCTAGCGCGCCGCCAGTGTCCGCATTTTTCGCGCCGCGGCGCCATTGGTTGTGAATGTCAGTTGGGCTTTTCTAAATTCGAGCTGATCGCGAATGATGAGCCGGGCCGACCGGTCTGAACGGTGATCAACTGCAAATATGGAGACCACGATATTGAAACTTGGATCTGATGGTTTCAACCGGTCTTCGACCTTCAGCCCTTTTGAGGCAAACAGGGTTTCGTAATATTCCTGTAATATCTCAGGCTCAGACGCTGTTGAGAATGAAAGCATCACACTACCTGGACCGCCAGCATGGATCGCGGTAGTCGAGGAGCGCACGCCAAATGCGCCGCTGGGAACTGAGACCCAGTGGGGAAGAGTTAAATCGTCTTTTGGAATTTGTCTGGCGGACGCGTCGAGCCCAAGGGCGGATGTAAACGTAACCCAGCTTTTCTGGTTTTGGGCGGAGGAGACATATGTCTCATTTTCAACGTCTAGTGATACCACAGGCATGAGCGAGAGGAGAAAAACTCCAAATATACCGATGCCGATACCTAGACCAAGTATGAAAAAACGCAACACAATGATACTCAAAACACAATTACTGGTTGCGTTTGAGACTATTCCTCAGACGTTAATGATTGGTTAACAGCCTGCTAGAGCATTTTCGATAATTTAGAGCGGAATGTTATCGTGTTTCTTCCACGGATTTTCAACCGTCTTGTCGCGCAGCATATTGAGCGAACGACAGATCCGGCGCCGGGTTGAGTGAGGATTAATCACCTCGTCAATATAACCGCGCTCCGCGGCGATGAAGGGATTTGCAAAACGCTCTTCATATTCTGCGATACGCTCAGCGATTTTTTCATCATCACCTAAATCCTTACGGTAGATGATTTCAACCGCACCCTTTGCACCCATTACGGCGATCTCGGCTGATGGCCATGCGTAATTGACGTCACCGCGAATATGTTTGGATGACATCACGTCATAGGCGCCGCCATATGCTTTGCGGGTGATGATGGTAATTTTTGGCACTGTTGCTTCGGAGAATGCAAAGAGAAGCTTGGCACCGTGTTTGATCAATCCGCCATATTCCTGAGCTGTGCCGGGCAGGAAGCCTGGAACGTCGACAAAGGTTACAATCGGAATTGAGAAGCAGTCACAAAAGCGGACAAAGCGCGCTGCCTTGCGGGAGGCGTCAGAATCAAGAACACCTGCGAGGAACATTGGCTGATTGGCGACAAAACCTACGGGATGCCCGTTCATGCGGCCGAAACCGGTGACAATGTTTTTGGCAAAGTTTTCCTGAATTTCAAAGAAGTCGCCTTCATCAACCACCTTGTGAATCAGCTCCTTCATGTCATATGGCTGATTGGGATTGTCGGGGATCAATGTATCAAGCGAAATCTCTTCCCGCTCTGGCTGATCCTTTGTTGGCATGACGGGCACGCCAGATTGATTGTTGCTGGGGAGAAAATCCATCAAACGGCGCATCTGCAAAAGACACTCAACGTCATTATTATATGCATTGTCGGCAATCGACGATTTGACTGTGTGAACGCTGGCACCACCAAGCTCTTCCGCCGTGACTTCTTCATTGGTCACGGTTTTCACAACGTCAGGTCCGGTCACGAACATATAAGACGTGTCCTTCACCATGAAGATAAAGTCGGTCATGGCCGGGGAATAAACGTCGCCACCGGCGCATGGCCCCATAATTACGGAAATCTGCGGGATAACGCCTGATGAGAGGACATTGCGCAGGAAAACTTCGCCGTAACCGCCCAGTGCTGCGACACCTTCTTGAATGCGCGCACCGCCCGCATCAAAAAGACCAATGATCGGGGCGCGGTTGCGCAGGGCCATATCCTGAATTTTCATAATTTTCTGGGCGTGGGTTTCAGATAGAGAGCCACCGAAAACAGTGAAATCCTTGGCAAAAATATACACCACACGACCATTAATGGTGCCCCAGCCGGTCACAACTCCGTCCCCGGGTATTTTCGATTTCTCCATATCAAAATCAGTACAGCGATGCTCAATATACATGTCAAACTCTTCAAAGGAGTTTTCGTCCATGAGTAATTCAATGCGTTCGCGTGCCGTGAGCTTGCCGCGCTTGTGCTGGGCTTCAATGCGGCGTTCACCGCCACCAAGGACCGCAGTTGCGCGTCGGTGTTCAAGCTCTTCGATTACGTCTTTCATGGGAGACCTCTTGATCGTCTTATCATCATCGATTTTTCGACATTTGATAGCACGGCATTGGGGCCGCGCATATCAAACATTCCGCTTACTTTCGAATAATGTCTAAGTTGTATGGGGGCGTTCTCTTTTGGATTTTTAGCCCGTGTTTCTCAAAGTGCCTAACAGGGTGTTGAAATTATCAGAGAGGCCGCGATGCGTAACGAAAATAGCGGTAGTGGGCTCAGTTCCGAAAAACCTGGAAAAACTCAATAACAACTGAAACCCTCGTCACTGACCAAATCAGGCGTCAGAGCTTTTGTCTGATTTATCCCCGCGAATTGACTTTGCCAGCTTGTCGAGGACACCATTAACGACTTTTGGCTCGTCGCCTTCAAAAAACGCATGCGCTATATGGAGATACTCGTCAATGATAAGTCCAATCGACAATTTGCCGTGCGACTTGAGCTCATAAGCACCCGCACGTAATATCGCACGCAATGTGGCATCAATCCGGTTAAGACGCCAACCAGAACGCAGATGACCGTCAATAAGCGGGTCAAGCTCGGCTTGTGATTTCAAAATACCGGTGAGAATATCTTCAAAATACCCCAGATCAAGGAGCTCATTCTCTTCAGGCGCGCCTTCAGCCTCCGCATCAGTCTTCTCAGCTGAGACGGCAGCCGCAGACGCTTGCGCCGCATCACGATCACTATGGCTATCGCCATCGCTCTCAATCGCGGCACCGGAAAAATAATTCGACCTGAACTCAGCCAGAACGTCATTGAGATCTGTGCCGGCCACATCCATCTGATAAAGCGCCTGAACAGCCGCAAGGCGCGCCGCACTGCGTTTTGAGTTGGCCTGTCCAATCTGATCGGCCAAATTTGGCGTGGTCGTACTCATACCGCCGTCATCCCGCTAAATTTTTCTGCCAGGCCGACAAGGTCAAGACATGCCCGCGCCGCCCCTGCTCCCTTGCTCTTGCGCCCGCCCATTGAGCGCGCATGAGCCTGATCCCGGTTTTCAACGGTCAATATGCCATTGCCAAGTGGTATATGACGATTAACCGCCAAATCCATCAGCCCTTTGCTCGAGTCATTTGATACGGTTTCATAATGCGTCGTCTCACCCCGAATAACGCACCCCAGCGCCACAGCACCGTGATAGCGGTGGTTGGCTGCACCAAATGGTAGCAGTTTGGCATCATGCGCCAGAGCCAATGCAGGCGGAATTTCAAGTGCACCAGGAACAGAAATTACTTCATAATCGGCATCCGCCGCATCAAGTTCCGCAATGGCACCTTCAAGAAGCTCATCCGCGATTTTTTCATAATACCGCGCCTCGATAATCAAAATACGCCGCTTGCCGAAATCTGTCATTCTTACCAAACCGTCCTTGTCTTTTATTTGTTTAATGCAGTTGATTGTCGCGCCACATAGCGCGCGATAACGTCAACTTCAAGATTGATTCTGTCGCCAACGTTAACGCCGCCCCAACTGGTAACCTCAAGCGTGTGTGGAATGAGATTAACATCAAAGGCATCCTCACCCACACCGTTTACTGTCAAAGACGTGCCATTAAGCGTCACAGATCCTTTAGGTGCGAGAAAGGGTGCAATATCGCCAGGCATTTCAAACGTGAACCGCACGCTGTCACCGTCATCTATGCGGTCCTTCACCGACACCACTGCGTCTACATGACCCGTAACAATATGGCCACCAAACTCATCGCCCATTTTAAGAGCACGCTCAAAATTTATTTTTTGGCCCGGCACCCAGCCACCCAACGTCGTGCAATCAAGTGTTTCGTTGGAAACATCCATGAAAAAGCGCGCACCATGGCCAGTCAAAGGCTCAACCTTTGTAACCGTTAAGCAGCAGCCATCACACGCAATTGATGCACCAAGATCGATTGAAGCCGGATCATAAGCGCTATCAAACACAAATTCCCCACCGTCTCTGGAGACAAGTGAGCCCAAATCGCTGATGATACCAGTGAACATTTTATCTATTCCCGAAACCCAAACAAAATTGATGGCATGGACGAAGCCAAATTGCAGTTAGGTCTGAACTTGAGCGAAACGCGCCTGAGTTTTACGGTTTCGTTTGACCATCATTAGGTCGACCCCGCAAGTCAATTCTAATTGCACAAGCCATTTTTCAGGGTCGTCAAAAATATCGATCCCATCTGAACTCAATGGCAGCAATCCATCCCCATCAACCGGTTTATCGCCACGAAATATCACCACCTCATCTATTAGCCCCGCACCGAGAAAACTTTGCGCGACCCGTGGCCCGCCCTCGATCATCAGCCGCGTAATGCCAAGCTCTTTTAAACGTCTTAGAACATCAACCGGATCCAGCTGGCCTTTATCATGCAAGCTAATTTCATGAATCACTACGCCTTTATTGCGCAATTTCTCGGCGCGCACCCGCGCGTCATCATTGTCTCCAACAGGGGCGCAGAATATGCGCAGAGGCCGCACGTTGCTGTTCATGACCAGATGGGCCCTGAGAGGAGTACGCAATTGACTGTCGAGCACAACAGGTACGGGGGATTGCCCCTCAAGCCCCGGCAACCGGCAATCAAGCTTTGGGTCATCGGCCAGCACAGTGCCAATTCCTACCAGAATGCCGTCCGCCTGCCCCCGCAAAAGGTGCCCGCGCGCGCGCGACTTCGGGCCCGTTACC
>Ga0209633_10006422_pt1 | contig 10067 bp, 11 predicted proteins | sample Cruoilmetagenom1_FD_187290 | JGI IMG/M metagenome (GOLD analysis project Ga0209633, IMG submission 187290) | Oil polluted marine microbial communities from Coal Oil Point, Santa Barbara, California, USA - Sample 1 (SPAdes) (version 2) | ecosystem: Environmental > Aquatic > Marine > Oil seeps ... | reverse complement strand
AGCAACTACCACTAGATCAAAGGTACCAACACTTAACCATGGTAACACATAACTTCCATCTGTAGCATCTGTACTGAGTATAGCATTTGAAAAATTGTTTGTGGCATTTGACTCATTATCATCATAGGTACCATCGGGGTATGCATAAACGATGACTTTAGAACCATTTGTATCTATTGTCACATTCCCATCGATCTGCCCTACTTCAACATTGTCGATGATCTTGATTGTAGGGTTGAGTTTATATCTTCCATTTCCTGTCACTGTCAATGACTTTCTAAGATCAAAGTCTGCAGTTACATTCACTGTACCTCCAGCAGGTATGGTAAATCCACCTATAGATTTATATCCTGTTTGATCAGCACTTGGAACTTCAATCGGTTTTTCAATACCACCGATCAATTCTATATAACACTCTTTCGTATCAATCATAAATCTCACATGTTGTATCTCACCTGATGGTAAATCTACTTTACTAAGCAGCGTTGTATTACCATCTTGCAGTGCAAGAAGATTAATCGTTCTTGATTCATTCAGATCAATATCTTGCCAACTGTCATTTCCATCTACATACTGATAACGCAGTGAATCAAAAGTAACATAAACCCCTTTTACTGACTCATCATCTATGGGTGCATCAGTAAGACTTAGGGCAACGGTTCCTGTACTGCTGCTTGCAGTATCTGCACTGTCTCCACCTGAACATCCGACCATCAATGTTGAGAGTAGTGTAAGTAGCCCTGCAAAAAGCAGATTTTTTGTTTGTATCATTTATATTCCTTGTTTTTTAAATGCAAAAATATATCATAAACTCTATTACCCTAGTGTTAGCTAACAGATCACCCCGCCACCAATCAACTTATCATCTTCATAAAATGCAGCTATCTGCCCTTTTGCAAGTCCAAATACAGGTTCATCCAGTGTCACTTGCGCTCTACCATCAGTGATGCTCACATGACAAGGTACCGCCGCAGTTCTGTAACGTACTTTGACGGTACAGTTAAACTCTGTAAGGTCCTTAAAGAGGTTGATCTGTTTTACTTCAAATGCGTTTTCTTCAAGTTTATCTTTGGTTCCTACAACTATCTGATTGGTCTCAGGCTTGATAGCAATTACAAAGTGTGGGTCATGCGCACCATCTACCACAAACCCTCTACGTTTTCCTATGGTGTAGTGCATATAGCCTTTGTGTGTTCCTACTACATTTCCCTCTGTGTCCAATGTCTCACCCGGCATATCGATGTCCATATGTTTGGACAGGACTTCATCATATGTATTTTCTACAAAACAGATCTCAGAACTCTCTGCTTGCGTTGCAAAGTCTTTTAGTACTTCGATGTCTGCTGCGTAAGCCTTCACATCTGGTTTGACCCATGTACCCAAAGGGAAGATGAGACGAGGAAGTACCTCTTTTTTCACTTCACATAAAAAATAACTCTGATCTTTGTTGGGGTCTTCAGCCATATAGATAAACTCGCCATCACACTTGATGTAATGCCCTGTAGCCACAAACTCTGCACCTACTGTATCTGCAAACTCTGCCATCTTCCCAAACTTGATGGTACGGTTACACATCACACAAGGGTTTGGTGTGGATCCTTCTTTGTAGCCCTCTACAAAGTAGTCATATACTTTTTCTTTAAACTCTACAGAGAGGTCATGAAAATGTACCTTTATTCCTAAGTAGTCAGCCACACGCTGCGCTTTAGTAAAATTCTCTTCATGGTAGCCAGGTTTATGGTGTAACTTCATATACACACCTTCTACCTCATAACCTTCTTTTTGGAGCAGTATGGCTGTGACTGTTGAGTCAACACCCCCACTCATACCTACCAATACTTTTTTCTTCATCATATCTTCACTTTCGTTATCTCAACAGCGATCTCTTCATCCACTTTGACTAAAGAACCTTCTGCTATATTTACATCATCTACAAAGAGCTTTACCTCTTGTAGATCGAGCTGTCCTATGCCCACTTTATGACCAACTTCCATTTGCCTGCTTTGAAGCAAACCAAAGGAGCACTTCAAAACTTTATATTTTTTAGTATAGTCCTGTTGAAGCGTGTCTTTGTGCAAGTAACTTATTTTTAATGTATGGGCTTTTTTATCTCCATCTGCAACTGCAGATGCACACAAATGACCTGCATCCAGAAGTATAAACTCCAAGTGAGGCAAGCCCAACAAAAACACGTCCCCTACAGCAAGTTTTTTCAATGCAGCACTTTTCACTTCACACAAAGGTAATGCAAGCTCATACTCAGGGTAAAGTTTATGTGCCAGCATCATCTTTTCTAAGTGATTTGCCTGCGTTTCAACCTTCATCAATGTCCCCAATAAAACGCTCTAAAAGATACTCTTTATCAGCCAACATTAGATCATCCGGTACTTCTTGTCCAGTGGAGAAGTACCCCATAGGAAGATTATAGAGTAACATAAAGTTAAGCAGTGTACCAAAGTGCTTTGTCTCATCAAACTTAGAGATGATCACAGAGTCCAAATTCAAAAATGAAAAGTTTTGATAGATGTCTTCCATATCTTCATATTTGACCGTTGCAGAAAGCACTAAGTTCACCTCTAGATCTACAGGCGCATCTGCTTTAACATACTCTACCGTTCTTATAAACTTCTCGGTGTCATACGGAGACATACCTGCTGTGTCCACAAGGATCACATCATACCCTTCAAGGTTTTCAAGTGTCTCTTTAAATGTATCAACATCACCCAATGAAATGTGTTCTATCTGCATGATATCTGCATAATGAGCCAGCTGTTCTATGGCACCTACTTTGTAGGAGTCTAGATTTACTAAAGCCACTTTATGAGGTTTATCTAACAGATACGCATACCTTGCTGCAAGTTTGGCGATAGTTGTGGTCTTTCCTACCCCCGTTGGCCCTACAAGCATCACTACTTTTGGAGATGTAAGGTCTTCATCTTTTACCTGAAGTGCTTGATCTATCTCTTCAAGTAGATACGAGACCAGTAAAGAAGCATCTTCTATCACTTCTGTACCCACAAGTGACATAAAGATGCTGTCTAGCCACAATGCAGAGATACCTTTTCTTACAAACAGTGCTTTGACTTCAGAGATGACAGGATTATCCTCTGCGATGCTCTGTTTCATGTCTTCTTTCATGAGTGCCAGTTGTTCTTTTAGTTCTCCCAGTTCCGACAATAGCGCTTCATCTTCACTACTCTCACCCTCAGCACCAGTAAAGTCTTCACCAAATGATTGGTCTTTAAAAGCATCTTCGGAGACAGATATAACTATCTCAGAGCGTAACACACCATCATCATACTTCACTTGCTTTGCAGAAACCAGAGAAATGTCCGTACCATACTTTTCTAGTGCCAGTTCATACGCACCTCTAGGGTTAGAAGCTACAAATGTTTCTTGTATCATTAAATTCTACCTTTCATATGTGACAGTGGTATCAAAACAGAACTTCTCGACATCCATCCAGGATGAGGAAGTGTCAATGTTTGTGTTTCCATTCTCACATTTTCATAAAATATTATATCTATATCTAAAGTACGTGGAGCATCTTGGAAGGAACGTTTCCTTCCAAAAAGCCTCTCCACACGTAACACATAACGCAATAACATCTTTGGTGTAAGTTGCGTCTCAACCAACACCAAAGCGTTATAAAAGTCTGCCTGTTCCGTATACCCAAAAGGTGGGTTTTTCAGTATAGGTGACGTCTCAACTATACGTAAAAACTTCGAGCGTTCAAAATAGTAAAACAGATGCATAAAACGACGCATCACATCACCGATGTTCCCACCTATGCCAAGGAGTGCCTTGTGACCACCCTGTGCATCTCTCACATAAGGGAAGTGTGCATTATAAATCAATGTATGTTTATCATTTAAAGATTTATATCTTGGCACAGTTGCTCCCTACTTTCCTAAAACGACTGCTTTGCCATCTACCATCGCTACCATGTCTTCTATGCGTATGCCAAACTCATTTGGTATGTAAATACCTGGTTCTATCGTGTAAACCATCCCATCTTCGATGATGGTATCCGACCTGCTTGAGATGTACGGCATCTCATGGATGTCAAGCCCTACACCATGCCCTGTTGAGTGTACATAGTACTCTCCAAACCCTGCTTTGGTGATGATGTCGCGTGTAAGTGCATCCACTTTTTTAGCTTTCATACCTGAGCGTGCTTTAGCGATGGCGTTGTCATGTGCTTTTAGGACGGTATCATAGGCTTTTTGTATCTTTTTACTTTTGTACTTTGGCTTTGTGTTAAACTTAAAGTCTTCATCTACATACACTGTACGTGTGCGGTCTGAACAGTAACGCTTGTACTTCAGCCCAGCATCTACTAAAAGTAGATCACCCATACTCAGCTTAGAAGAGGTTGGCATCGCATGTGGTTTAGCTGCATTGGCGTTAATGGCTACGATGGGGTCAAAACTAAGTTCAAACTTCCCAAAGTCTCCTAAGATGCCTTTGGCTTTATGTGTCAATGTATATTCATCTTCACCTATGCCATTTTTTCTAAACTCTTTGGCTAACGCTTTAAATGCCTTTGCCCCAAGCTTTGTAGCTTTAGAGAGTATCTTTAACTCTTCATCAGACTTAATGATGCGTTTTTTATGTGAAAAGTCCAGCTCAGGTTTGAAATGGACTTTTGACTTAGAGCTCACACGCTCAAACCCAGCTACCGTCCACTCTTTAGGATCAAAGATGACTTTTTTTACTTTATGCTTTTTAAGTAACTTTACTGCTTCAGCATACAAGTCACCGTTGATGACAACTTTTGCACCCTGTACATTTTCCTCTGCATCGATCGTATAGCGACTGTCTGTGATAAAAAATGCCTCAGAACCTAGACGTAGGTACAGTGCATTGTCACACGAGTACTGACATTCGTAATAGATGGCATTTTCATCTTTGAGCATGTAGTTCATCAAGAGCCTTTTGTGTTGTTACGCTTGTGCTTTAGCTTGTTGTTCTTTCATCATCGCTACTTCTGCAAGCATCTGTGTCATACCAACCATCGCCAAGTGGTAACCAAATGGTCCCATACCTGTGATCTGTCCTGCACATACTGGCGCAGTCAAAGACTTATGTCTAAACTCTTCTCTTTGGTAGATGTTTGAAAGGTGTACTTCAAGTGTTGGTATCTGTACTGCAGAGATAGCATCTCTTATAGCGATAGACGTATGTGTATACGCAGCAGGATTGATGATGATACCATCCGCATCACCCAAACACTCTTGAATACGATCTACGATCTCACCCTCTAAATTAGACTGAAAAAACTCTATCTCATTTTTGTTTTGCTCTGCAAAAGCTTTCATTTGTGAGTGGATATCTTCCAACTTCATAGGACCATAAATATTTTTTTCTCTTACACCCAACATATTGAGGTTTGGACCTTGAATTACTACTATTTTCATTTTGTGCCTTGTTTATTTTATTTAGGTATTATTTTAGCTAAATAGTATTAATATCGTCCAAAAGCCCTGATACATTCACTGTGAAGGTATCCAACCACTAAACATCCTGTTTCCCGAATCAATAGATATCTAAAAAGGAGTTCACAAATCATGACAAAATTTTTAGAAGAAACCAATATTATTGATTACTCAAATCATGAGATACAGAAGTTAGCAATACGTTTATCAAGTGACTGTAAAACAGATACTGAGATAGCAAAAAATTGTTTTGAGTATGTAAGAGACAACATAAATCATAGCGGAGACTATCAAGATGATATCACCACATGTAAAGCGAGTGATGTATTAAAATACAAAACTGGTTGGTGTTATGCAAAAAGTCATTTGTTAGCTTCTTTATTACGTGCTAACCACATCCCTACGGGATTTTGTTACCAAAGATTAAGTTGTTCAGAATATAAAAAAGATATTTATTGCCTTCATGGATTAAATGCAATTTATTTAAAAGACTATGGTTGGTACAGAGTAGATTCAAGAGGGAATAAAGAAGGTGTAGATGCACAATTTAATCCACCAATTGAAAAATTAGCTTTTAAAATAGAAGAAAATGAATTTGATTTACCAGAAATATACGAAGAACCACTAGAAATAGTTATTTACACATTAGAAAAATTTAAAACATATGACGAGATGATAAACAATATTCCTGATATTGAACGTTAATTCGTTCCCACACGTGGCATGGGAACAAGAGTGACATCTATAAACTATTATACTTTTTTTAAAACTTTTACTTCATCACCCACAGAAATCACTCCCTGCTCCAAAGGACGTACAAAGATGCCACGATTTCCTTTGAGTAGTTCTGGTAGCTCGGGAGCCAGTGCCATGAGATAGCCATTGGCTTCACAAGGACCTGTTACTTCCAACATTGTTTCACCTAATTCTATGACGGAGCCTTTTTTTAGACCATAAAGATCAACATCCACAAGGATACTTTCCATTAAAACACCCTGATCTACGATGATACCTTCTGCTTCTGCGATGTCGTAACTCTTTTGAGATGTCAGTAACATCACTTTATCTTCATCTGTAGCAGTCTCATAATTCATATCTCCTATGATACCACCTTCATCACACTCAAAATCCTCACATGTCATCCGGTGACCAGAACGCATCATGTCAGGTAGAGTCATATACAGTGCTAAAACTTTTCCATTTGTCATACTTAAACCTTTTAGTATAGAATAAAATGATACTAGCACAAATAGGGTTAAAAATGCCACTATTATTGACACAAACATACCACCCTGCTACAATAAACGAAAATTACTCCATACAATATAAAGAAAGATAAAATGAAAATACTCGTTGCAGACTACATCTACACACCAAAAGGCTTTGTATCAAGCCAAGCTGTGGCATTTACAGAAACCATAGAAGACATAGACACTTTAGAGACACTCAAAAGTAAATACCCTGAGGCTGAAGTCATAGAGACAGAGCCAAACTCTGTCCTCTACCCTGGTTTCATCAACACCCATGTCCACTTAGAGTTTTCAGCGAACAAAACCTCACTCAAATACGGCTCGTTCATGCCTTGGTTGGACTCCGTCATAGAGCACCGTGAAGACTTGGTCGGATCTTGTGACAACGCTATGATGATGGAACAGTGTGAAACGATGTTACGCTCAGGAGTGACCACATTTGGCGCCATCTCAAGCTTTGGAAATGAACTTGAAGTCTGTGAGCAGACCCCACAAAGAGTAGTCTTTTTTAACGAACTTATAGGCTCAAATGCACAGTATGCAGACATGCTTTATGGCGACTTTATGGAGCGTGTAAACACTTCTAGAGCTTGTGAAGCAGCTTCACGTATCACACCTGCAGTGGCGATACACTCACCGTACTCCGTACACCCTATCATTTTACAAAAAGCTGTCGGTGTAGCCAAACAACACCAGCTTCCTCTCTCTGCACATTTCTTAGAGTCACAAGCTGAGCGTGAATGGCTTGAAAAAGGAGAAGGGGAACTCAAAGGATTTTTTGAGAAGTACTTTAACACTTCTACTCCTGTGACCAACATAGAAGAGTTTATGCATGCCTTCGACACCTACCCCACACACTTCACACACTGTGTACAAGCAAGCAAAGATGAACTGGCTTACCTCACAGAAAAAGGACACTCCATTGCTCACTGTCCACGAAGTAACCGTTATTTGGGTGTAGGGAGACTTCCCATAGAAGACTTAGAGTTACCATTTAGTATAGCCACAGATGGACTTAGTTCAAACGACTCACTCAACATCTTTGATGAACTAAGAGCCGCTATGATGCTACATCATCAAGCCCCTATGAATGCACTTGCCTTAAAACTCATACGTGCCATCACTTCAGATGCAGCAGATAGTTTAGGTTTAGAGACGGGACGGATAGAAATCGGTAAGTTGGCTGATTTTGCTGTCGTGACCTTAGAAGAGACGCCTAAAAGAGAAGAAGAGATAGCCCTTTGGACAGTATTACATACCCAAAAAGTATCTGAAGTGTATGTAGGTGGTCAAAAAGCCTAACAAAAGCGTGACATTGTTTATATATAATGCCATCATATTGAATCTAAGGGAAATAGAAAATATGAAAACAGAATATATATTGTACCTTGCGGTACTCGTCACAGCGTTCGCATTTCTAGCATTGCTATATCTACTACTACAAGATGTAAGAAAAAGCATGATCAATAACAAAATAAATAAATGTATTAAATATAAGATATATAAAAAAATATCTGCAAAAAAAGTAGAAAAGATGATAAAGTATATAGAAAAAAATAAAAAAAATATACCATTAAGTACTTATAATAGTAGTCTTTATGCTTTAGAAAGAGCTATCCTAAAGATCAATTATTAATAGTTAGCACTACTTGATGAGCACAGTGTTGCCATTGGCTTTTACACTATAGCCTCGCTTTGAGAGCTTTTTTGGCAAGCTGACTTCAAAAGTGTTTGCATCAAGGTACTTTACCTTCAAATCACCTGTATAGCGCATACCATCAAGTACATCAACTCTAGATTTAGGTTCAAAGTAAAGGACTATTTTTCTGGATTTTCCTACTTTGAGCGTTGTGGTCTTTTTAGTAATTTTATAGATTACACCCTTAGGCTTTTTTGTAGTAAATCTCCAACTTTTCTTCACCTTTTTCCCATCTGACACCACTATAAACTCTGCTCGGTAGGTTGTAGCATACTCCAGTCTTTTTAAAGGCATAAAGGCAAACTGATACTTGGTCAGCTTGTTATTTTTGTCATTCATATGTGTGAGGATCTTTCGTTTCTTCACCTCTGTACCTTGTGCATTAAAAAGACGAAAACTTTTTAACTTTACATTTTTAACATACGCTTCATTAAACTGCACAGACACTGGGTATCCACTTACCTTTGAACCAGGTAACGGATGTGGATGTTCTATGAAAAATGCAGGAGGAACATTTCTTTGTCCTTTATACGGGTAAAGGATTATTTTTGCATTTTGATCTCTTATGTCATTTTGTTTTTCCAAGTATACGGCATGAGGTATTACTTTAGCGGTATTTTGACATACGTTATTGACATACTGTACATTAGGTATCATATCAAAGTGCTTTGTACACAATCTTCTTAAGCTTGAAGAACCTAGATTATACACATATGCTGTTTTTACTTTGGAGATGTTTCTTCTTGAAAGCCCCTCACCTATCTCATCTTTGTCTGTACTCAAAAAGACAAAACGGTGGTAGATCGCTGACAGTAGGTTGTCTATGGCGTCATGGCTGTCTTTTGCATTGATGGAAAGATTTTCCATGACCATTTTAGAGACATATCCGGCCTTGAGTGTTCTGTCTGTAGGTGTTTTCCCAGTAAAGCCTTTACGCCCTTTTTTTTCATAATGCCCATTTGATTGTTGCCTCGTAAGGTACTTTGCATGTGAAGACGCTGCACGGGACAATGCCTTGTTTGTACTAAAAGGAACTAACCCTGCTTTGGTGCGTAAGGTATTGAGGTATGTTAGTGAGGTACTTTGTTTTGCTTCCATGGTCGTGATGACTAAGAAGCAAACAAGTAGAAGTTTGAGCCAGACTTTAGAGTGCATTGGCTGCTTGTAAAAAGTCTTCTGCTATGCTTTGAGGGTCTTCAAGTCCTATGGAAACTCTTATAAGACCTTCGTGTACACCTAAAAACTTACGTGCTTCCTCATCAAAATCAGAGTAAATGGTACTTGTCATATGCAGAGCTAACGTTCTGTTATCTCCTATGTTTGCCGTTAAGATCACTAAGTTCAGTTTATTGAGTAAAGCAAAAGCTCTCTCTTTTGTACCACAGTCAAGGCTCAAGAGTGGGCCACAACCATCTGGGAAGTCAGAGTTATATCGTGCATGGTCTGGGCTAGAAGCCAATGAAGGGTGATTGACACTGACACCTTCAGGTAACTTTTCATCCAACAGTGCAGATACCGTCGCTACACTTTTGTTCACTCTTTCCACTCTAAGTGAAAGTGTCTCTAGTCCTACCATCGTCATAAATGAACCAAAGGCATTGGCTGTCATACCCATGTCACGAATGGCACGTTTTTTACAGATAGGTATAAAGGCTTTTTTACCCATCTTTTGCACTATTT
>Ga0209633_10006421_pt1 | contig 10068 bp, 8 predicted proteins | sample Cruoilmetagenom1_FD_187290 | JGI IMG/M metagenome (GOLD analysis project Ga0209633, IMG submission 187290) | Oil polluted marine microbial communities from Coal Oil Point, Santa Barbara, California, USA - Sample 1 (SPAdes) (version 2) | ecosystem: Environmental > Aquatic > Marine > Oil seeps ... | reverse complement strand
GTTATTTGGAAAAACAAAAAAATGAACGTTGGGTTTAGGGCTGATCTAATAGTAGAAAATAAAGTAATTATTGAATTAAAATCAGTTGAAAATATTGCTCCTGTCCATCCAAAACAACTTTTGACTTATTTAAAGATTACCGAATTAAAACTCGGATTATTAATTAACTTTAACGAAGCTTTAATTAAAAACGGAATTACAAGAATAGTAAACAATTTATAAAACTTGGCGTCTTAGCGCCTTTGCGAGATGCAATTCAGAACACAAATACCATTCAAAAAACAGCAGCATAATCAGATTGATTATAATAGTAAAATTTTGATGTTGGGTTCTTGTTTTACAGAAAATATTGGGACTAAACTTGAGTATTTTAAATTTCTAACAACAGTTAATCCTTTTGGGATAGTATTTCATCCTAAAGCAATTGAAAATTTAATTTCAAATGCTATAAATGAAAAGGAATATAGCGAAGAAAATATCTTTTTTCATAATGAGCAATGGCATAGTTTTGAGGCACATTCTAAATTAAGTAATCCTTTAAAGCGTGTTTTATTACAAGACTTAAACGATGCTAACAAACTAACACATCAACAAGTACACAAATCAACCCATATAATTATTACCTTGGGTACCGCATGGGTCTATCGTTTTATTGAAAGTGATACTGTAGTTGCAAATTGTCATAAAGTTCCACAAAAAAAGTTTTTAAAAGAGTTATTGACTGTTGGTGAAATTGCAGAAAGTTTAAAAGCAACAATTGCATTGATACGAAGTATAAATAAAAGTGTATCTATATTATTTACTATTTCACCGGTTCGTCATTTAAAAGATGGTTTTATCGAAAATCAGCAAAGTAAATCACATTTAATTACTGCTACACATCAAGTTGTTGAGTTTAGAAATAATGTGTCTTACTTCCCTTCCTATGAAATTATGATGGATGAATTACGTGATTATCGTTTTTATAATGAAGATATGATACATCCTAATCAGACCGCTATAGATTATATTTGGAAAAAGTTTACAGAAACATGGATTTCTGACAATACGATTCAGATTATGGAAGACATAGATTCCATCCAAAAAGGATTAGCTCATAAGCCTTTTCATCCTAAATCTGAGCAGCATCAAAAATTTTTGAAGAATATTACAACTAAGATTAAAGAGCTTCAGTTAAAATTTCCTAAAATAGATTTTAATTAAATTCTTCTAAACAAATTGAGCAACATTTTGCCATGGCCCACCATTTATCGAATCTATTCCATGATTGTTTAAAATATTTGCAGCAGACCCACTTCTAGCTCCACTACGACAACAAGTAATTATTTGTTTATTATATTTTTTAATCGTTTCTACTCGATTGGCAATGACATCTAGTGGAATATTAACCGAACCTTCTACATGACCATTTGCAAATTCAGCAGGTGTTCTAACATCAATTACAACAGCCTCATTTTGCAAATATTCATTCACTTTATCAGTATCCTTATTTCCAAGTCCAAAAAAATTAAATAATCCCATTTTATATTTTTAAAATTCTAGGCAAAGAAAAAAATTATTGCTCGATTTATTGTAACTAGTGTTACATTTTTTATAAATAAACTAATTTGAATGACTATTCATATAATCTAACGTTAGATTCACAAATGATTTTACACCTAATTTTAATCCACTTTCATCAATAAAGAAATCCGGAGTATGATGTGAAGCAGTATTTTCAGGTTTCACATCTACTGGTTTTCCACCAAGAAAAAAATAAAATCCTGGTACTTCCTTTTGAAAATATGAAAAATCTTCAGCTCCGGTAATGGCATTTATTAAATGTACATTATCTTTCCCAGCTGCCTTTTGTAATGAAGGCAACATCTTTGCAGTTAATTTTACATCATTGTAAGTAATAGGTAAGCCCTTACTTATTTCTATGGTCGCATCGCCACCGAATGATTTAGCAATAGCAGGTACCCGTTTCAGCATTTCAGCATTTAATTTTTTTTGCATATTATAGTCTAAGGTTCTAATAGTGCCTATCATCTCAACTTCTTCGGGTATAATATTACTTCGTACACCTCCACGAATTAATCCCACTGTAATCACCGCTGCTTCTTTTGTCAATTCAGTATCTCTACTAATAATAGTTTGTAATCCATTGATAATTTGAGCTGAAATTACTATTGGGTCAATACCTCCCCAAGGTCTAGAACCATGCGTTTGTTTTCCTTTAACTTTGACAACAAAACGCTGTGATGCTGCCATAATTCCGGCGGGTTTATAATTGATATTATTAACACTCAATCCTGCACTAATATGTAATCCAAAAATAGCATCAACATCTGGGTTTTTAAGAACTCCTTCTTTAACCATCATTTCAGCACCACCCTTTTCTCCAACTGGAGGTCCTTCTTCAGCAGGTTGAAAAATAAACTTTACTGTACCTTTTATATTTTTTTTAATTTTTGTCAGTACTTCTGCAGTACCCATCAAAATTGCAATATGCGTATCATGGCCACAGGCATGCATCACGCCTGTTTGAATACCATTGTATTCACTTTTAACTTTTGAAGCAAATGGTATTGGGGTCCTCTCAGTAACCGGTAATCCATCAATATCTGCCCTTAAAGCTACTACCGGACCGGGTTTATCACCTTTTAAAATACCTATTACTCCAGTATGAGCAACTCCTGTTTGTACTTCTAAACCTAAACTTTTTAAATGCTTTGCTATTTTTTCAGCAGTCTTAAATTCTCTGTTAGATAATTCTGGATTTTCATGAAAATGCCTTCTCCAATCTATTACTTTCGGTTCAACATCATTGATTAATTTATCTATTTTTTGACTTTGAGCATTTAGTACAATAGAAACTAGCAATAGGAAGAATACAGTTATCCTTTTCACAATAAGAAATTTAAATTTTAGTAAATCTACTAAAATTTACTATCAGTTAATTTACACTTTGTAATAATTGTGACATTATAAGTTCAAATACTTATTATATTTAACCCAAATAACATCAAATGAAAACTGTATTCTTAGATGGATCGGAGCTTGTTTATAATAAACTTAAACAAATATGGGAGCGTCAAGCTACTAATAAACTAGTCAGTTATTCTCTAGTTTTTATTTTTATAATAAGTGTAATTATTAGCTATTTAGATCGTAGTAACTTAATTTCTTTAGGCAGCTTTGACGATTATTTTGCCAACCCTTTTTTTGCTATTGACATCGCCTTCACCCTTTTGTTAATACTTGAGTTATTGAGTTTGATATTTGTGTTGCCGAAATCTGTAGCAAAATCAGTTGGAAAACAATTTGAATTATTATCACTTATATTTATCCGTTCAGGATTTAAAGAATTTAGTCATATTGAAATTTTTGAGTGGAATGCAATGACCAGTTCAGTAATCAATATGTTTGCCTATGCGTTTGGTGCTTTAGCAATTTTTATAATTTTAGGATTTAATAATAAATTGCAGCTTCACACGAGATTAACACATACCGAAGATGATCAAAAAGAATTTATTCAGGCTAAAAAAGTACTGGCTTTATTACTCTTATTAGCTTTTATAATTGTTGGCTTTTATGACACCCAGACATTGATACAAACCGGTAACTACCTACATTCTTTTCACTCATTCTATACAGTATTGATCTTTAGCGATATTATTATTGTTCTTATCGCTTTGCGCTATACCTTGAATTACTATAAAATATTTAGATATTCTGCTTTTGTATTGGCAACTATTTTAATTCGGATTTCACTCTCAATTGAACCTATTTATGACGTGATCATTGGTGTAATTACTGCGGCTTTTGTACTACTCTTAACACTATCTTATAATTACTTTTTAAGAGATCTACCTAAGAAGAAATTAAAATAAAGAAACCTCCAAAAATCAAATTTTTGGAAGCTTATCCTCTATCTTGTAAATAATAGCTCTCTATACTTTGTTAACGGCCAAAGCTCGTCATCAACCATTGTTTCAAGTTTGTCGCAATGATAACGTATTTCATCAAAATAAGGTTTTACTTTATTACAATAAGCATCTGCGGCTTTTTGACCTTCTAATTTATTTGCTTTTTTACGTTCATTGATCATTAATTCAACTTTAGAACTAATTTCTGCAATGTGACTAGAAATATTTTCGACTAGATCAATCTGATCTGCTGCAACTTTTTTGAAATTACCACCAAAAATTTCCTTTAGACCTTTTACATTTTCAATTAATGTATTTTGATATTTTATTGCTGTAGGTATCACATGATTTCTTGCAATATCACCTAATACTCTACCTTCAATTTGAATTCGCATGGTATATTCTTCTAATTCAATTTCGTGGCGGGCTTCAACTTCTACCTTACTCATAACCTTCATTTCTTCATACAAGTCGATCACTTTTTTAGAAATTTGCACCTTTAAAGCTTCCGGTGTGGTTTTATTATTACTTAAGCCTCTTTTTTTAGCTTCTTTTTCCCATTCATCACTATAGCCATTTCCTTCAAATAATATCTTTTTTGAAGCTTTGATATATTCTCTCAACACGTTAAAAATAGCCTCGTCTTTCTTTAAATTCTTTGTATCTATTAATTTATCAACTTCAATTTTAAACTCTTTTAATTGTTTTGCTACAATCGTGTTTAGAACTGTCATTGGTTTTGCACAATTTGCAGTTGATCCTACTGCTCTAAACTCAAATTTATTACCTGTAAATGCAAAGGGTGATGTTCTATTTCTATCAGTATTGTCTAATAGTACATCTGGAATCTTACCAACAATATTTAATTTTAAATCTGTTTTTTCTTCCGGTGAGAGTTTTCCTTTGGTTACACTTTCAAGGTTTTTAAGCACTTTCGTTAATTGGGCTCCAATAAATACTGAAATTATTGCCGGCGGTGCTTCATTGGCTCCTAATCTATGATCATTACTCGCTGAAGCTATAGATGCTCTTAATAATTCTTCATTATCATGAACGGCCTTTATGGTATTAATAAAGAACGTCAAAAATTGAAGATTACCCATGGGGTTATTTCCAGGGCCGAGTAAATTAATTCCTGTATTGGTTGCTAATGACCAGTTATTGTGTTTTCCTGAACCATTAATTCCGGCAAAAGGTTTTTCGTGCAATAATACTTTAAAGTGATGATGAGAAGCTATTTTCCCCATGACATCCATTAATAAGGAATTATGATCTACCGCTAAATTAGATTCTTCATATATCGGTGCCAATTCAAATTGATTCGGTGCTACTTCATTATGACGCGTTTTTACCGGAATACCTAATAACATACATTCTTGCTCAAGGTCTCTCATAAAATCAAGGGCTCTTTTTGGGATAGAGCCAAAATAGTGATCATCTAATTGTTGCCCTTTAGCTGAAGAATGACCTAACAATGTTCTTCCAGTTAAGATGATGTCTGGTCTAGAAGCTGCAAAAGCTGCATCGATTAAAAAATATTCTTGCTCCCAGCCTAAAGATGCAGTTACCTTTTTAACATTTTTATCAAAATATTTACAAACTGCCGTTGATGCATCATCAACAGCATGGAGTGCTCTTAACAAAGGTGTTTTATTGTCTAGGGCTTCTCCTGTATAAGCTACAAATATTGTAGGTATACACAATGTCGTACCATAAATATATGCTGGTGAGGTTGGATCCCAAGCAGTATAGCCTCGAGCTTCAAAAGTATTTCTTATACCACCATTAGGAAAACTTGAAGCATCGGGTTCTTGTTGTACTAGTTCACTACCTCCAAAACTTTCAATGGCATTTCCATCTCCAATAGTATCAAAAAAAGCATCGTGTTTTTCTGCGGTTCCTCCGGTTAATGGCTGAAACCAATGTGTATAATGCGTAGCTCCTTTTGATAAGGCCCAATCTTTCATTGCTGATGAAACCTGGCCAGCAATTTTTCTATCTATCTTAGTGCCATGGTCAATAGCGCTCATTACTCCCTTATAAGCATCTTTAGTTAAGTATTGACGCATTGTACCATTATTAAATACATTTTTACCAAATAAAGAAGAACGTTTTGTATTTTCCTTAACTTTTACCGTCTTTCTATTAAGTGTCTCTTTTAAGGCATTAAATCTAATTTTTGACATAATTATATAAAATAGGTTAAATAATTTCTTAATCTAAATCGCAAAATTAGCTAAACATTTTATTCATTTTAATATTTTTACCATATTTTTTTTAGGGTGTTCGTAAAATTATTAACAATTTTAAGATTTATACCCCTAAAATATTGATAGTTTATTATAAAAAAGTACTTTTGTCCTTATTTTTTATTAAAACCTATTTTATGAGTAAAACTAAATTAGAGTATATATGGTTAGATGGTCATCAACCAACTCAAGAATTAAGAAGCAAAACTAAAATTGAAAATGATTTTAGTGGCAAACTAGAAGATTGTGATATATGGTCTTTTGATGGTTCTTCAACTGAACAAGCAGTAGGCGACTCATCAGATTGTTTATTAAAACCTGTTGCTATTTATCCAGACCCTTCTAGGCGTAATGCATATTTAGTAATGAGTGAAGTACTGAATGCTGATGGAACACCTCACGTTTCAAATTATAGAGCAAAAATTGATGATGATGATAATGATTTCTGGTTTGGTTTTGAACAAGAATATTTCTTGATGGATGCCAAAACTGATTTACCTTTAGGTTTTCCTAGAGGAGGTTTCCCTGGTCCACAAGGAAAATATTATTGCTCCGTCGGTGGTAGATACACTTGGGGTAGAGATTTTGTAGAAGAACATGCTGATCTTTGTATAGATGTCGGGCTTAACTTTGAAGGTATCAATCAAGAAGTTGCTCCTGGACAATGGGAATTCCAATGTTTTGCTAAAAGTGCCAAAACTGCCGGTGATGAAATTTGGATAGCTAGGTACTTATTGAATAGATTGTCAGAGAAATATGGTTATTATATTGAACTACATCCTAAACCTATAAAAGGTGACTGGAATGGATCTGGTATGCACGCAAACTTCTCTAACACAACATTAAGAACTTGTGGTTCTAAAGAAACTTATGAAAAAATATGTGAGGCCTTTAGACCAGTTACTGATGAACATATTGATGTTTATGGCGCATTCAATGATGAAAGGCTGACCGGTTTACATGAAACTGCTCATGTATCTGATTTTAGTTATGGTGTTTCAGACAGAGGTGCTTCTATAAGAATTCCTATTATTACTGTTGAAAAAGGATGGAAGGGATGGTTGGAAGACCGTCGTCCGGCTTCTAATGGTGATCCTTATAAAATTGCCGGTAGAATTATTAAAACAGTAAAATCTGCGAAAATTTAAATATTGATTTATAGTATTTTTAGAAGCTCCAAAATTAAATTAAGTTTTGGAGCTTTTTTATTGATTAAACTCAATTCTTTTGGTAGAAATCTGAGATATTAATAGGCTCAGGAAGATTTAAATGATAGATATATAAAAATAATATATCCTAAGAGCAATACCAATCCTTTTAAACGAGAAATTTCAAACTTTTTAGGTAAAAATACTAATGGTATTAAAATGGCAGCAATGCCAAGCATCCAAAAAATATCTTTTGTCAAAATACCTTTATCAATTACTTGAATTGGTTTTAATATTGCTGTTAGCCCTAAGACAGAAGCAATATTAAAAATATTTGAACCAATTAAATTTCCTAAAGAGATGGCTTTTTCGCCTTTTAAAGCAGCAATAACTGAAGCTGCTAATTCAGGAACACTAGTACCAATTGCCACAATACTTAAACCAATAACACGTTCACTAACTCCTAATTTGGTAGCAATCTCTTTAGAGCCGCTTACTAAAAATTCAGAACCAAAATATAAGGCTGCTGCACCAATTAAAAGCCATATAAATATCTTGATATAAGAAGTTTCCATCAAAGCATCATCAATACCTTCAACTTCCTCAGTTTTGTCCTTTTTAGCTTTTGCTATCATTATATAGACAAATGATATAAGAGCAACAAATAGAATCGTACCCTCTATTCTATTTAAAACAAAATCATTCCTTAAAAAATAATACAAGATTATAGAAAACACCATCATTACCGGCCAATTCATCTTATAGAAATTTTTATCAACCATCAGTGGTGAAATAATTGCGGTAATACCTAATACCAATGCAATGTTTGCAATGTTTGAGCCGATAACATTGCCAAGAGCCAGATCTGGTGATCCGTCCAATGCCGCTTGTAAACTCACCAAAAGCTCAGGAGCCGAAGTAGCAAAAGAAACTACAGTCATACCTATGATCAGTTTTGATAAATTCAATTTAAAAGATAGACCAACCGAAGATCTCACTAAAAACTCTCCACCAATTACTAATAAAATAAAGCCTACAATGATATAAAATACACTCATATATATTTTTAAGGCGTAAATATACTATTAGATTTTTTTAATAAGCTATCCCTCTAGGGATAAATCTTAAATTTTAGTTAAATAACTATTTTTATAGTTATGAAACTGAAATTATAGTTATGTTTGTTTTATAAATGAATTTTTATGGAGAAACTCACCAATAAGGAAGAGGAAGTATTACATATTTTATGGCAACTTAAAAAAGGGTTCGTAAAAGATGTGGTGTCAAAATTACCAAATCCGAAACCACACTATAACACCATTTCTACTATCATAAGAAAAATGGAAGAAAAAGGGTATATCAAATACATTGCCTATGGCAAGACTCATGAATATTATCCGGCAATAACAAAAGAAGAATATCGTAAAAATTACATGAATAAAACCATTACCAATTACTTTGAAAACTCATATAAAAATGCCGTTTCTTTCTTTGCAAAAGAAGAAAAAATAAGCATTGAAGAATTGAAAGAAATTATCAATTTAATTGAACAACAAAACAAATAAAAGTCATGGATTTATTATACACCTATCTATGGAAATCTGCTTTAATAATTATACTATTTTATGGAGTTTATAGAATTCTATTACATAAAGAGACCTACTTTCAGTCAATCAGATATTTTCTATTAACAGGCATTATGCTTTCGTTCACACTTCCATTGTTAATTATACCTATTTATATTGGTGCTATGCCCGTACAATTCACTGAAATTGCAACAGATACAATTAATAATTTAAATTCTACAACAATATATAGCTCGACCATAAATTGGAAATTTATTCTCTTTTATATATACCTTTTCATCACAGGAGTATTACTCATAAAGTTTGTATTTCAATTACTATCAATCGCTAGTATTATCTATAAAAACAAAAGTGTAAAGGCGGGTAATTATTATTATATAGAAATGGACAATAACACCTCTCCTTTCTCATTTTTCAACTTTATTATATACAACCCTAACCAGTTCACTCAAACTGAGTTAGAGCAAATTTTAGCGCATGAAAAAGTTCATGTTATCCAAAAACATTCGTATGATACCTTATTGTCAAACTTATTAATTATTACACAATGGTACAATCCTATTTCTTGGTTGTATAAAAAATATATTGAACAAAATCTAGAATTTATTGCTGATGAACTCGCTCAAACCGTGTCTAATTCAAATAAATCATATCAGCAATTATTATTAAAAACAAGTATTCCAAATTATCAAATGGCATTAGCTAATAACTTTTATAATTCACTTTTAAAAAAACGTATAATCATGTTACACAAAAAAAGATCAAACAGTAAATCGCAATGGAAAATTGCACTAATAGTTCCTTTGCTTTTAACTTTTGTATTTACATTTAATACAAAAGTAATAGCACAACAAAAAAAGATCAACAAAAAAATTGTAAAAATTGACGTTGAAGTTTTTGCAATGAAAATTACCAAAGAAAGTACAAAAGATAATTTAAATGAAATCACTAAATCTTTTGCAAAAAAAGGGTTAGAAGTAAATTTTAAAGGCCTGAAAAGAAATAGTAACAACGAAATAACAGCTATTAAAATTGATGCTGAAGCTGACAACGGTGAAGCATCAGCGGCATATGCCACAAAGGATGATGAAGGTATTAACCCGATACAAATTTCTTTTGACAATAAAAATAACAATTTAAGCATTGGTTCTTCAGACAAACATAACATTCATGG
>Ga0209633_10006418_pt1 | contig 10071 bp, 6 predicted proteins | sample Cruoilmetagenom1_FD_187290 | JGI IMG/M metagenome (GOLD analysis project Ga0209633, IMG submission 187290) | Oil polluted marine microbial communities from Coal Oil Point, Santa Barbara, California, USA - Sample 1 (SPAdes) (version 2) | ecosystem: Environmental > Aquatic > Marine > Oil seeps ... | reverse complement strand
TGTTTTTGAATAACAATAATAGAAAAGAAGAATACACATTATTGTTTAATGATTTTACATTAGATTTTTCAAAAAATAGAATAAACGATGCTGTTTTAGAGCAGTTGATTGAATTAGCCAATGAAGTTGATTTAAAAGACGGAATAGAAAAAATGTTTTTAGGTGATATTATAAACACGACTGAAAATAGAGCTGTTTTACATACAGCATTGCGAAATAAATCTGGTAAAGCAGTATTGGTTAATGATAAAAATGTCATGCCTGAGGTAGAAGGGTCTCTTCAAAAAATCGAAGTACTTTCTAACAATATTATCTCAGGAAAATTAAAAGGATATTCAGGAAAAAAGTTTACCGATGTTGTTAATATTGGTATTGGTGGTTCTGATCTAGGGCCTAGAATGGTAGTAGACGCTTTACAGTATTATAAAAATCATTTAAAAACACATTTTATATCAAATATTGATGGAGACCATATTGCTGAAATCTTAAAGGAACTAAACCCTGAAACTACACTTTTTGTCATTGTTTCAAAAACTTTTACTACTCAAGAAACCTTGACGAATGCTGGAACTGTCAAAAAATGGTTTTTATCAGAAGAATTTGAGGCTAAAGAATCTGATATCAAACACAATTTTGTTGCGGTTTCTACCAATTTAGAGAAGGTTGCTGATTTTGGCATTGCTCAAGAAAACATTTTTACGATGTGGGATTGGGTTGGCGGTCGATATTCATTATGGAGCGCAGTGGGCTTATCTATTAGTTTAGCGTTAGGCTTCAATAATTTTGATAAATTATTAACTGGAGCTTATGAAATGGATGAGCATTTTAAAACAAAACCATTTGAAGAAAACCTTCCCGTTGTGTTGGCATTGATAAGCATATGGTATAATAATTTTTTTAATACTGAGTCTGAAGTTGTGATTCCGTTTTCACAATATCTAACGCAGTTGGTTCCTTATTTACAACAACTTTCTATGGAAAGTAATGGTAAATCTGTTGATAGGGAAGGAAATAATATTGAATATCAAACCGGTAATATTATCTGGGGCAATACAGGTACCAATGTGCAGCACGCATTTATGCAGTTAGTTCATCAGGGGACAAAATTAATTCCTGTCGACTTTATCGGATTTTCAAACTCATTATATGGTAATAAAGAGCACCACGATAAATTAATGGCTAATTTTTTCGCTCAAGCAGAAGCATTGTATAAAGGTAAAACAAAAGAAGAAGTACATTTAGAATTAAAGGTCGCGAATAATCAAGATAAAATTTCAGAATTACTACCTTTTAAGGTTTTTGAAGGTAATAAACCTTCTAATGCTTTGATAATTGAAAAATTAACTCCCAAAAATATAGGCTCTCTCATTGCTATGTACGAGCATAAAACATTTGTACAGGGCTATATTTGGAATATTTTTAGTTTTGATCAATTTGGTGTCGAACTTGGCAAAGAATTGGCAAAAAAAATCTATAATAAATAAGAATAATCTTAAAAAAAGTTCCTTTATTTAAATTTTTGACTGTTAATAAGTTAATTTATTTGCTTATTAATATTTTAAGTGGATTCCATTTTGTGGAAAACTTGATGAAAAGTTAATATTATCTTAAAGTTTTTTTGAATAAAATGCTTACTTTTGTTCAGCAATTTATAAACTAATTCAATTTACAAATGAAAAAAATTACTAAATTATTGATGGTAATGTTATGTTTTGTCATGACATCTACCATTTTTGGACAAACCATTACAGGTATCGTTAATGCAGAAGACGGACCTCTTCCTGGAGCAAATGTAATTGTAAAAGGAACTACTAATGGTACTACTACAGATTTTGATGGAAAATTTTCTTTGAAAGTTACTGAAGGCTCTGGTATAATTGAAGTTTCTTTTGTTGGTTACAACAACAAAGATGTAAGCTATACTGTAGCTGCAGATGAAACAAAAGATTTAGGAACAATTGTTTTAACATCTGATAATACATTAGATGAGATTGTTATTACTGCAGTTTCTTTTGCAATAGATAGAAAAACACCAGTGGCTGTTTCTACTATAAAGGCAGTTGAAATTGAAGCTAAATTGGGAAGTCAAGAATTTCCTGAAATTTTAAAATCTACTCCGGGGGTATATGCTACGAAATCTGGTGGTGGTTTTGGTGATGGTAGAATTAACTTAAGAGGGTTTAACTCTGAGAATGTTGCTGTTATGATCAACGGAGTCCCCGTTAATGATATGGAAAACGGCAGAGTTTTCTGGTCTAACTGGGCAGGATTAGCTGACGTAACAAGCGCTATGCAGGTACAACGTGGTTTAGGAGCATCTAAAGTTGCCGTACCTTCTATTGGTGGGACTATCAATATACTTTCTAAAACGACTGATGTAGAAAAAGGAGGTATGGTTAGAGTTTCAACAGGAAATGATGGATATCAAAAATATGGAATTACATTATCTACCGGACTTTTAGAAAATGGATTTGCCGCTACAGTTTCTGCCGCGAGAACAACAGGTGATGGATATGTAGATGGTACTGAATTTAAAGGGACTAATTATTTTGTAAATATCTCTAAACAATTAGGAACTAACCATAAATTATCACTAACTTCTTTTGGCGCACCACAACGTCATGGTCAAAGACAAAATAGATCATCTATTGCAAGGTATAGAGATGCTGAACAAGGAATTAAATTTAATCCTGACTGGGGTTATAAGAACGGACAAGTGGTACATGTTGAAGATAACTTCTATCATAAATCACAAACATCTTTAAATCATTACTGGACAATTAGTGATAAGAGTAGTTTATCAACAGCATTGTACGCTTCATGGGGTACAGGTGGTGGTGGTGGTACTGCCGGAACTAATACAGGTTTGTTTGGTAATAGATTAGGGGGTGATGATCAGCCAATAGATCTAGATAATATTGTTGAAATAAATAGAGCAAACGGCGCGTTAGGGTCGGAAGCAATCTTAAGAGCTTCAAGAAACGACCATAGTTGGTTTGGTTTATTATCAACATATAAAACAGATCTTTCTGATAAATTGGCTTTTGTAGCAGGTGTTGATTTAAGAACCTATACAGGAGAACATTTTAGAGAAGTTACAGATCTATTAGGAGGTCAATATTATTTAGATGTAGACAGTCGTGGTGATGATAATAATGTAAACAACCCAAATGCTGCTCAAAAGGTAGGTGATAAAATGGCATATCATAATGATGGTGAAGTAGGCTGGCAAGGACTTTTTACCCAATTAGAATATGATAATGATGTTGTGGCTGGATTTATTTCTGCCTCTTTTTCAAACACTTCTTATAGAAGGGTAGATTATTTTAATTATTTAGACAGTGATCCTCTACAAACAACAGATAAATTTAATTTTTCCGGTTTCGGTGTAAAAGGAGGTGCAAACTACAATTTAAATGAGTATAATCATATTTTTGTAAATATTGGTTATTTTGAAAAAGCAGCAAACTTTGATGCAGTATTTTTAAATTTTGATAATGAACATATTAATGAAGATGCTGAAAATCAGAAGATCTTTTCAGTTGAATTAGGCTATGGTTTAAGAACTGAAAAATTTGCAGCAAATATTAATATATATAGAACGCAATGGAATGACAGAACCTTTACGGATAATTTTACCGAAGAAGTTAATGGTGTAGATGTTGACTTTTTTGTTAATTTGTTAGGAGTAAATGCACTTCATCAAGGTGTTGAATTTGACTTTAACTATAGACCCTCAGATAAGCTTACACTAACAGGAATGCTTTCTATAGGAGATTGGCAATGGGATAGTAATGTATTAGATGCTCAGGTTTTCGATGACAATAATGATCCGGTTGGAGACCCTATCAATTTATTCATAGAAGGACTTAAAGTGTCAGATGCAGCACAAACGACCGCCGCTTTAGGGATGGATTGGACAGTAATGGAAAAAACACATTTTACAATTGATTATAATTACTACGATAATTACTATGCTGATTTTGATCCAAATGACAGAACAAAAGAAGGTGCTCCACAAGCATGGAAGGCACCAAGCTATGGTTTATTTGATGCTAGTTTAAGATATGGATTTAAAATTCTAGATTTTGACGCAACAGTTACGGCTAGAATGAATAATGTTTTTGATACTGAATATATAGCTGATTCCAGAGATGGTTCAGGTACGGGAGGATTACCAAGTGACCCAGGCTACATAGCCCCTAGTACCGCTCAGGCAGCATCTGTTTGGTTTGGTTATGGGAGAACTTTTAATATAAGTGCAAAAATTAAATTTTAAAAAATAAGAAAATGAAAAAAATAATTTATTTATTAATGATTATGACCACAGGAGTGTTTTTCACTAGCTGTGATCCGTTGGAAGACATTGACAATGAGTTAAATGCTCAGGAAGACATTATTTCAGGAGAAATTAAATTTACACTGACAGATGATGATTATGATGAGTTAGGTTTATCATTTGGAAATTTTAGCTCGATTGATGACGCTAAAAGTATGATCCCTAGTTTATTAGAAGATAAATTTCCTGTTTGGGGAGTAGGATCTTCGGCAGATGTTACTTTTGAGTTATTTGCTCGTAAACAAGAACAAGACAGTATAGTAAGATATACTGTAACTACAGAAGACTATGACTCAAACCCTGAGACAGAAAGATTTAATAATTTTGATGATAATGATCAAATTTTTGACTTATTGAATGTAAAATACCCTACCCCTGTTGATAATATGTTAGTTTCACTTACTTATGATTTCTATGACGGAAGGGTAAACGAATTGAATAATGGGTTTTTCTATACCAGCGGAGAATGGCAGTTTGTTAATGGACTTACTGATGATGAATATAACCTAGTTGGCGAGAGTTTTCCAAATTTCTCAAATGAAGATGAAGCAGATGAAAAAATGCCTCTTCTTTTACTAGATAAATTTAAGTATGACTTTTATGAAGCAGGTGATATTGTACCTACCATGTATAAATTATTCGTTACAGATGTCAGCGATTTAGATGGTGATGGTAGAACCGATGATAGAACTACCTACAGTTTTATTAAATACTTCATTTTTGATGGAACTAATTGGTCAGTATACGACAATACTATTGAGGAATCTGTTAAATTTGGTCATAATGGTACGGTTTGGGTACCAGATAACACTATAACTTATACACTTACAAGTGCTGATTTTGCTTTAGTTGGTAATGGTACTTTTAACAATTTTGATGTTAGAGAAGGAAGAGGTGAGGCCGATGAACAAGTTAGAATTGACAAGATAAATATAATTTTGAAAAATAACTTTCCTAATTCTGAACAAGGACAAAAATATTTAGTTAAGTATGCTGTTTGGACAGGTGGCCCAGACGTTTTCGAAATAAAATTAATACTTGAGGGTGCTGATTATATTAAGTTTGTGGAATAGTAAAATTTAAACACAATAAAAAACCTCTTATCTTTACGCGATAGGAGGTTTTTTAATAGAATGCCTTTTTGAATGTCTAATTAAATACTTTTTAATCAATAAACAGATATCTTAGAAATAGAAAAATGAAAAGAATCATATTTTTAGTAATATTGAGTTTGGTTATTAATGGTTGTAGCGAAAGTAGTGGGTCAGGCACAATTGTGCCACCTCCCGTAGATAACGAAAAACCGGTAGCTGTTGATGATATCGTTAACACTATTGAAGATGACGAGCTTGTTTTAGCTGATTTATTATCAAATGATACTGTTATTACAGGGGCAAGAATTACTTCATTTGATGCAAGTAGTACAAAAGGAGGAACTATCGTTGACAATAGAAATGGTACTTACAGTTATGTACCGCCTTCAAGCTTTGTAGGTCAAGATTCATTTACTTATACCTTATGCGATAACGATACAAATCCAGATTGTTCAACGGCAACTGTCACAATAACTGTTTCAGACGAAGGATCACCAAATGCGGTTAATGATGAAAAGAGTACGGTTAAAAATATGACCGTATTAATTGACAATTATTTAGAGAATGATAACCTCTTAGATGATTCAACTATAAATACGATAGATGATACTAGTTCAACCGGTACTGTTGTATTGAATGCTAACGGAACAATTTCATATACTCCTCAAAATAATTTTGTAGGTGATGATAGCTTTAATTATACTATCTGCGATGATGATGCCCCTAACCCTACTTGTGCAACAGCTACTATTACAGTTTCTATTTTAGAACCTATATCTTTTAATATTCCTTCAGATATTAGTACCTATTATCAGAACCTAGCAGTAACTACTGATACAGATTTAAATTATACATTTATAGGAGATCATACTATTGATAATCATACAACTATTTTAATTTATACACAAAGACATGACTATTTATATGATGCAGATGAAGATCCAGCTAATACTGCAAATGTCATATTAATGTATACTAGTGAAAGTAGAGATGAAAGAGAATATGACTCCCCCAGTAACCCTTATTCACCAAAGACCTTTAATACAGAGCACGTCTATCCGCAATCTAAATTAAGCACAGATGATGCCGTAACTGATCTACATCATTTGAGGTCTTGTGATACCGATATTAATTCAGAAAGAAGTAATTATCCCTTTGTTGCTGGTAGCGGAACTTATCAATTAGTTAATAATAACCAATGGTATCCTGGTGACGAATGGAGAGGTGATGTAGCTAGAATGATAATGTATCTAAATATTAGATATGGCGAAACTTTTGAAGATGTTGGAACCTTAGATTTATTTTTAGAATGGAATGCTACAGACCCTGTTTCTGCTTTTGAAATACAACGAAATAACATTATTCAAGGTGCTCAAGGTAATAGAAATCCATTTATAGATAATCCTTATTTAGCAACGCTGATATGGGGTGGGACACCGGCGGAAAACAAATGGGAATAAAAATATTTAGTTAATTCTTAAAATTAATTTATCATGATGAAAATGATTCACTCTTATTGGGCTTATTTAGCGGTTTTACTACTAATCATTGCAGTTATAAATGCATTAATAAGCTTAACTCAAAATAAAGAGTTTAAGGCTAAAGATTTAAGAATATCTTTATTTACCTTAATCGTTATGCATATTCAACTTTTAATTGGTTTAGGCTGGTATTTTATGTCACCTGCATATAAGGTGCTTAAAGAAAGTGGTATGGGAGAAACTATGAAAGATAGCGCGTCACGATTATTAGCTGTAGAACACCCTTTAATGATGATTATAGCCATCGTTTTTATTACAATTGGTTGGTCTAAACATAAAAAGCAAAATACAGACAAAAGTAAATTTAAAACTATTGCTGTCTTTTATGGTTTGGCATTATTATTTGTGCTGAGTAGAATTCCTTGGCAGCAGTGGTTAAACTTTTAATTTTTCTCGATCTCACATATTTATAAATTCTGTGTGGTTTTATTATTAATTGAAAGTGAAATTATCCTTATCATCCAAAAAACGAAATTTTTCTCGAGTTTTTATTAAACCCTTTTTGTCTAGAGTTATAATTTCCGTTATATCTTCATTTGGTTTTATGTTAGATATTTGCGTACCTAAACTATCATAAGCTACCGAATTTCCTGTGTATTCATGTCCATTTGCATCAAGACCGATTCTATTTACGCCAATGCAATAACTCATGTTTTCTATTGCTCTGGCTTCTAAAAGCGTATTCCAGGCATTAATTCTCGGTTTTGGCCAGTTGGCAACATAAATAAGGAGATGATAATTTTCGATATTTCTGGCCCATACGGGAAAACGAAGATCATAACATATTAACAGACAAATTTTCCATCCTTTATAAGCTACTATCAAGTTTTTATCGCCGGCTGTATAAATCTTATCTTCTCCAGATAAAGTAAATGTATGTCGTTTATCATAGGTTTGGATCTTGCCTGATGGAAATACAAAAACTAAACGGTTATAATAGTTCCCATCTTCCTTAATAATCAAACTTCCCGTAATGGCTGTTTTCTTTTCTTTGGCAATGTCTTTAAGCCACAATATAGTTTCTCCCTCCATGGTTTCTGCAACACCGGAAGGATTCATCGTAAAACCAGTACTAAACATTTCAGGTAAAATAATTAGATCTATCTCTTGAGTAATAGCATGAATTTTTTCTGAGAAATTTTTTCTGTTTTGTTCAGTATTCTCCCAATTTATTTCACTTTGTATGACTGCTACTTTTAAATTTTGCATAATATTTCAGCTGCTTTTTCTAAGGTTTTATTCTTTTTAGCAAAACAGAATCGCAAGGTTTTGGTGTCTAGTTTGTCAATATTAAAAACAGATATTGGTATACTTGCGATTTTATTTTCTTTAGCTAATCTTATTGCAAACTCAACGTCACCTTCATCGGTTATTTTACTGTAATCTAATAGCTGAAAATAGGTTCCGTTTGATGGAATAAATTTAAAACGTGAACCTTCAATAGCGTTTAAAAAGAAGTCTCTCTTATCTTGATAGAAAGAACTTAATTTTAAATAATGATTAGGTTCTTTTAAATATTCAGTCAATGCTATTTGCATAGGATGATTGGCACAAAACACATTAAATTGATGCGTTTTTCTAAATTCATGCATCAATTCCGCAGGAGCGGTACAATAACCCATTTTCCAGCCGGTATTATGAAAAGTTTTACCAAAGGATGCTGTTATAAAAGAACGTTCTTTTAAATTAGGGAATAAACAAACACTTTGATGCCGTCCGCCATCAAAAATTATATGCTCATAAACCTCATCGCTCAACACGATAATATTGGTGTTCTTCACCAAACTTTCTAAAGCCAACATATCTTCTTTGCTCCAAACAGTACCGCAAGGATTATGTGGTGTGTTGATAATGATCATTTTCGTTTTATTACTGATCAATTCTTTCACTTTTTGCCAATCAACTTTATAATTAGGTGCTTCCAATTGTACAAAGACAGGCTTTCCTTTATGAAGTTCAATAGCTGGCTCATAACAGTCATAAGCCGGTTTAAAAATGATAACTTCATCATTTGCATTGACAAATGTTGAAATAATAGTGAAAATTGCTTGTGTTGCCCCCGCAGTAATGGTTATTTCAGTATCAGGATTATAAGTAGAATTATAGAGCGTATCAAATTTTTCTGCTATACGCTCTCTTAAGGGAAAAATCCCTTGCATGGGCGAATATTGATTGAATCCGTTTTTCATGGCATTTGAAACCAATTCGATCAGTTTTGGATCGGATTCGAAATCAGGAAACCCCTGAGACAAATTAATAGCATTATAATCTTTTGCCAACTTACTCATGACCGTAAAAATGGTGGTTTCTATAGATGGAAGTTTCGAATTGAATTGAATATTCATCTGAAAATCGATTTTGTTAGGTAAAGTAACAAATTTTTACCCAAAAAACATACAATTTCTTAATGGGTTTAAGCAGTACTTATTATCTTTGAAAACAATAAATATATAGATATGAAACTCTTTAAAATATTACTACTTTTTATAACACTTCAAATCTCCGGGCAACAAGGAGGTATGTGGATTCCTTCTCTCCTTAACGGAATGAACGAACAAGAAATGCAAAGCTTAGGAAGTAAGCTTTCTGCACAAGATATTTATGATATAAATAAATCTAGTTTAAAAGATGCCATTGGTCATTTTAATGGCGGATGTACCAGCGAAATAATTTCTCCAAAAGGATTAATTTTAACGAATCATCATTGTGGGTTCAGTCAAATTCAGTCACATTCTTCATTAGAGAATGATTATATAAAGAACGGATTTTGGGCAATGAACTTAGCTGAAGAATTACCTAATGAAGGGTTATATATTGAATTTATTGTCAGAATCGAAGATGTAACTTTACAAGTACTCGATGGTCTTACTGATGGTATGACTGAAAAAGAAAAACAATCTAAAATTGATAAGAACAGTAATGCCATTCAAAAAGAAACAGCAATTGAAGCATGGCAAAACACTAAGATAAAAGCCTTTTTTAAAGGGAATCAATATTTTCTATTCGTCTTAGAACGTTTTGAAGATATTCGTTTGGTAGGAGCACCTCCAACGAGTATTGGTAAGTTTGGTTCGGATACCGATAATTGGGTATGGCC
>Ga0209633_10006417_pt1 | contig 10071 bp, 11 predicted proteins | sample Cruoilmetagenom1_FD_187290 | JGI IMG/M metagenome (GOLD analysis project Ga0209633, IMG submission 187290) | Oil polluted marine microbial communities from Coal Oil Point, Santa Barbara, California, USA - Sample 1 (SPAdes) (version 2) | ecosystem: Environmental > Aquatic > Marine > Oil seeps ... | reverse complement strand
CAAATCCGGCATCAGCAGATGGGAAGCGAAAGCGCCAGGCATGGTGATGCGAATTTTACCCGTGAGCTGAGCGTCGCGGCCTGCAAGACGTCTCGCGCTGGCTATCGCTTCCTGCTCCATCCGCTCTGCGGACGATAAAAGCTCATCGCCGGCGGGCGTTGTGAAATATCCGTTTTGCAGGCGCTCAAACAGCCGCACGCCGAGCGCTTCCTCCAGCGCGGAGACCCGCCGCAACACTGTAGATCGGCTGACGCCCAACCGGTCGGCGGCTTTTCTGAGGGATGTGGCGCGCGCCACCGCCAGAAAATATCGCCGGTCATCCCAATCCACTGATGCTTCCAATTCAGACATGTCCGTTCACATAGCTACCTGTCATGCGTCAATTATGACTATTAAAGCTATATATTGGGTTTTTCATCGGCAGAAAACCCCGTAACTATGAATCTCTATAATATCAACGCATTACTAAGACTTGAGAGCGAGAAAACCCATTTATTTGAGTAGCGCTTGCGGGCGCTCGCTTGATTCAAGTGATATGTTCAAATTTGAACAGCCAAAATGCAAAAACAGTCACTTCCGTTGCAAAAATACTTCTTTAAATCTTCGCGAAACGAGCCTCGGCCCTTCGCCGAGGCCAGCGTCGTTCGGCGCGAAGCCAACATCAGAGGAGAGCAGCATGGCATACGACCTTTATTGGATCAGCGGCAGCCCGCATGCATGGACGGCGATGCTTGGGTTGGAAATTAAGGGACTGACCTTTCGGGCCCATCGGCTCGACCCCAGTAAAGGCGAGCACAAGACAGATGACTTTCTGGCGCTCAACCCGCGCGGTAAAGTTCCCACATTGAAGCATAATGATACGATCGTATACGAATCGATCGCGATCCTTGCTTACCTGGACGCCGTGGCGCCGACGCCGCCGCTTTTTGGCGCCTCGCCGCAGGAGACGGGATTAGTCTGGCAGCGCACGCTTGAGCTCGTCAATTACATACGTGAGCCGCTGATCGACAATATCGCGCGGCAACTTTTCCAAGGAAAATTCTCCGACACCGGCGAACAGCTCGCAGAAAAAGCCGCTGAAGCGGAAGTCGCGCTGTCATGGGCAAACAATATTCTCAGTGAAACGCCGTTTCTCGCCGGGGTAAACCTGTCCGCCGCCGACCTTGTTCTGACGCCTTACATACAAGCGTTCGTGCGGGCCGTCGCCATGCCGGCAGGCGAGGGGCTGGGCGCGACGCTTTTGCCGCTTGAGCGCACGTTCCCGAACTTGCTGCATTGGATGGAGCGGATCGAGGCGCTGCCGGCTTTTGAGAAAACCTATCCGCCTCACTGGCGCACATAAGCGGCATTGCAGCTGGCGGCGTCAATCAAAATTCAAAACCACAATTTCGAGATAGTATCTGATGAACAAGTTGACTGATATTGCGCTCTTTGCGCCGAGGACGATCATTTGGGGTGCAACCGCGATCGCTTTCGCCCTTATGGCGCTTGTCGCTGCGCCATCGCTTTCATCGCAAATTGCGCAATACCTTAACCCCGTTAAAATCGACGCCGATCCAGAAAATATGCTCAAATATGATGAGCCGGTCCGGGTTTTTCATCGCCAGCAAAAAGAAACCTTCAGTCTTTATGATTTGATCGTCATTGGCGTTGTCAATGACGAGCATGAGAACGGCGTGTTCAACGTCAGTTCGCTTGCAGATATTCATGACTTAGCGGAGTTCTCCAAGGATATTCGATGGAAGGATAAAGACGGGAAGGCGCAAGGCGTCATTCCGATTGATCTTATCACGCCGTCTACCGTTGAAGATGTCCAGCAGGTCGATCTCGGCACCGTAGATTTTGATTGGTTGATGGAAGGGCCGCCTGCGACGCGCCAAGAGGCTCTTGCAGTGCGCGACAAGGCGCGCGACCTGCCGCTTTTGAATGGCAGTCTCGTATCTGAAGATGGGCGATCGGTTGCTCTCTATATTCCCATCACGTCTAAGGGCGTCAGCTATAAAGTGGCGCAGCAATTGCGCCAGCGAATTGCTGAATATCAAGGCGATGACCGGTATCTGATCACCGGCCTTCCCGTCGCCCAGGACCAGTTTGGCGTTGAGATGTTTATCCAGATGGCGATCACGACGCCGCTGGCGACTATGCTGTTGATGATTTTATTATGGTTCTTTTTCCGTAACGTAACGCTCATTATGGCGCCGATCATTGTCGCCATGTTGTCTGTTGCAATTACGGTTAGTTTGCTTGTGATTTCTGGCTACAGCATTCACATCATGACATCCATGATTCCGATCTTTGTGATGCCGATTGCGGTGCTAGACGCGATTCATATTCTATCAGAGTTCCACGATCGCTATCCGGAATTTCGCGATCGGCGCGAAACAATCAAGCATGTAATGTCGAAGCTTTCGACGCCGATGTTCTTTACATCAATCACCACAGGCATTGGTTTCCTCTCCCTGCGTCTGGTGCCGACGCCGCCCCTGCAGGCTTTCGGCACGTTTGTCGGTATCGGCGTCGTCGTCGCCTGGTTTCTGACGGTGACAATGATACCTGCCTATATCAATCTGATGCCTGAACGGAAGTTCGAGAACTTCGGGATCAGGCGTTCGAAGGATGGCGGCGAAGCCGATACGCTCCTCCATAGCGTTCTCCCCCAAATCGGCGCCGCCGCCATCCGCTACCGCAGCCTTGTATTGTGGCTTATGCTTCCCGTTGCCGCGGCGGCGTTGTTTGGGATTAGCCGGATCACGCCGGATGACAATCCGGTCAAATGGTTTGGCGCGGAACATGAAATCCGCCAGGCCGACGTCGTCATTAATGAGCGTTTTGGCGGCGCCTACATGGCGTATCTCTCGCTTGGGCGCACCGATGATGCGGCGGCCCAGCGCGAGCTTATCGAATCGCTGCGCGAACGCGCCCGCGGCGAGGAGCCGGCGACCGAAAAGCTGTTAACACAGCTCATTGACGAAGGCGCCAAAGACGCAGGCGCGTCCGCCGCTTTTCTGGACGCGCTGCTAAAGGACGCCGAGAAAGGATTGCGCGGTTCCAAGACCGATTCAGAAGCGGCGGCGTGGGAAAGCGCGCTGTCTTTTCTGGACGAAGCCAAGGCCGCCAATGAGGTCTTCAAGGATCCGGAGGTGCTTGCTTATCTGAGCGATCTGCAAGCGTATCTCGCAACCGATCCCGCGGTGGGAAAGTCCAATTCTGTCGTTGAAATTGTCAAAACCGTTTATCGGGAGCTTATCTCGGGCAGTGATGAGGATTACCGCCTTCCCGATAGTCAGGCGGGCGTCGCGCAAACGCTTATCACTTTTCAAAACAGCCACCGGCCGCATGATCTATGGCATTATGTGACGTCCGATTATCAGCAGGCGAATGTCTGGGTTCAGCTGAAAAGCGGGGATAACCAGGACATGAGCCGGGTCGATGCAAAAGTCGCGGCGTATTTTGCGGACAACCCGCCGCCGCGAAATCTCACCTATCAATGGTTCGGCCTCAACTACATCAATGTTGTCTGGCAGGACTACATCACGGTCGGCACCGTTAAGGCGTTCGCCGGCAGTTTTGCGATCATTTCCATCATCTTGATCCTGTTGTTCCGTTCATTTTTGTGGGGCCTGTTGGCTATCGTTCCGCTGACCTTTTCGATCGCGATGCTTTACGGCGCCGTTGGGCTGGCCGGTAAAAGTCTTGATGCGCCGATTTCTATTCTCGCCGCCATCAGTCTTGGGCTTGCCGTTGACTACGCCATCCACTTTGTCACGCGCAGCCGCGACTTTGCAAAAGAGCATGGCAATTTGCCGGACACGGTCCGCGCTGTCTTCGGAGAACCTGCGCGCGCCATTACGCGCAACGTCGTCATCCTCGGCGTCGGCTTTCTGCCGCTGCTGATAGCGCCGCTTGTCCCGTACAAAGTCGTCGGCGTGATGTTGTCGTCAATTCTTGTGCTGGCGGGCGTCGCGACGCTGATCATTCTGCCCGCGCTAATGAGTTCTGTGGAATCGCGCATCTTCAAATCGCGCGCATAGTAAAGGATTGCACCAATGAAAAAGTGGTTTTTCGCCGCCCTGTCTTCTCTCATCTTTGCCGCGTCAGCGGCGCAGGCGCAAGAAACAGATGTCATGGAAATCGTCACGAAAGCGATAGAGGCCATGTATTATCAGGGCGGAGATCAAAAAGCGCGCGTGGAGATGAGCATTCTTGACAAAAGCGGGCGCGAGCGAAACCGCCAACTCATCTTGCTGCGAAGAAATGACGGCGAGGGCTATGGCGACCAAAAATACTACGTCTTTTTTGAGCGCCCGTCCGACGTCAAGGAAATGGTGTTCATGGCGTTGAAAAATATCGATCACGCCGATGATCGCTGGCTCTATCTTCCGGCGCTCGATCTCGTCAAGAGAATTGCGGCAAGCGACGAACGCACGAGCTTTGTCGGGTCGCATTTTTTTTATGAAGATGTGTCCGGGCGGAATATCGATGAGGACAAGCACGAACTGATCGATACAACAGACGAATATTACATTATTCGTAGCCTGCCGAAAAACCCCGAAGACGTTGAGTTCAGCAGCTATATGAGCCGCGTCGATCGGACGACATTTCTTCCCATGAAGATGGAGTATAAAGACAAGCGCGACGTCGTTTATCGCGTTTATACGGTTCTGACCGTCGAAGAGATCGAGGGCCATCCGACGATTACCGACGTTGAAGTCGAAGACACCGCAATGGGCGGCAAAACTGTGCTGCACTATTCCGCTGTTCAGTATGATGTCGGTTTGCCGGAGAATATTTTCTCTGAACGCTTTTTACGGCGCCCGCCCCGGCAGTTCCTAAAATAAATGCGACATTGGGTTCGTATACTCGCTTTTTTCTTGTGTGCATGGGGGTCAGCTGCCGTTAAGGCGGCGCCCCTAGCTCTCTATGGTTTTATAGATGCGCGGGCGGGCGTGCGGGTTGGCGACGATGTCGGCGACAAGGACACCAGTCTCGGCGAAGTCAGGCTACAACTCGAGACCGAGCAATATTTCGATCAAGTTACATTCAATGCCGTTGTTGATTTCGTCCTCGATCCTGTCGCCGATGAGTATAGGCCGGACCTTGCGAGCGGCGAGGGCGCCATCGATCCGCGTCAGCTCAATGTGGAATTCAGCCCATTGGATTTCGCCGACCTGAAATTAGGCCGGCAGGTCGTCACCTGGGGAACGGGCGATCTTGTTTTCATCAATGATCTATTCGCGAAAGACTGGAATTCATTTTTTCTCGGACGCGACGTTGAATATCTAAAAGCGCCGGTGGATGCGCTTAAGGCGTCGGTTTTTTCTTCCGCTGCCAATCTCGATGTCGTCTACACGCCGAAATTCGGCGCGGACCGCTTTGTCGATGGGCGGCGCATATCGTTTTTTGACCCCCAGACCGGCGATTTTCGCGGCCGGGATGATCCGCTTTCATTCGATCGTCCGAATGATTGGTTCAAAGACGATGAAGTCGCCATGCGCGCTTATCGATCCTTTGGCGCTATTGAGGCGGCGCTCTACGCCTATCATGGGTTTTGGAAAAGCCCCGCGGGGTTTGACGCCGGCGCCGCGCGCGCTATATTTCCAAAGCTGAATGTATATGGCGCGAGCCTTCGCGGCCCGGTCATGGGCGGCGTCGGATGGCTGGAAGGCGGGTATTATGATAGCGCGCGCGGCGCGGCGGGTGATCCGCTTTTACCCAACAGCGAATTTCGCCTTCTGGCGGGATTTGAAAAGGAAATTGCGACGGAACTGACGGCGACAATTCAGTATAATCTGGAACGCAAGCTCGATTATGATGCCTATCTCCAATCGCTGCCGCCAAACATCATTCGGGACAACCGCGATCGCCATATTACCACGTTGCGGCTGACCAAGTTAATGTTGCGGCAGAATCTGGAATTGTCGCTGTTTAATTATTATTCGCCATCAGATAAAGACGGGTATGTGCGCTTCAACGCTTCCTACAAGTTTACAGACAATTTGAAGGTCGAGGGCGGCGGCAATTTCTTTTATGGAGAGGACGACCATACGTTTTTCGCCCAGTTCAGGAACAACAATAATCTTTATGTTGGTGTTCGGCGAAGTTTTTAGCATCTTCAGATGTGAATGAGAGCTTAGAATGAAATTGAAGATACCGCCGCCGCTACAGGCCTTGATATTCGCAGTGTTATTTTGGAGCGCCGATTATTTGCTGCCGCTCGGCGGCTATGAATTTCCGGGCCGGTCGGTGATTGCAGGAATGACGGCTGGGCTAGGCTTCGTTATCGCGGCCTCAGGCGTGATGGCGTTTCGCAAAGCCGGAACGACGACCAATCCGCTCAATCCCGCCGAAGCGTCGAGCCTCGTTCGGAGCGGCATTTATCGCATAAGCCGCAACCCGATGTATCTCGGCCTGTTGTTCGCTTTGTTGGCGTGGGCCGTATGGCTTGGAAACATTTTCAACGTCGGCGGGCTGGCTTTGTTTGTCTGGTATATCACGACGTTTCAGATCAAGCCTGAGGAAGAGGCGCTGCGGAAATTATTCGGCGCCGACTATGACGCCTATTGCCAGGAGACGCCGCGCTGGATTTTTATTTGATTGATCCGATTAAGGCTGTCCGCGACTTGCGATAGTCGACTATAGTAATGCGAACTCACGGCAGGGCGGGCGTTTCAATCAACTCAATCCGGTAGCCGTCAGGATCTTCAACGAACGCAATCACGTCGCGCGCGCCATCCTCGGCTTCATGGGTCATGGGCCCCGGCTCTCGAAGGGTTTTTACGCCTAGCGCACGCAGGCGCTCGCTGGCTGCGTAGATATCCGCAACGCCGATGGCGAGATGTCCAAATCCCGTTCCATGTTCATAAACATCCTTGTCCCAATTATGCGTGATTTCAATCACCGTATTCGACGTCTCATCGCCATAGCCGACAAAAACTAAAGTGAAGCGCCCTTCGTTATAATTTTCCCGGCGTAATTCTTTCATGCCGAGCGCGTTGATGTAAAAGTCCAGCGACCGTTCAAGGTTTCCGGCGCGGATCATAGCGTGCAGGAGACGCGCATCAGGCGCGGCGCCGGCGGCGTTGTTTTGGTCTTGCTTGTTCATGGGGTTCTCATTGCTTTCGGATGTGAAGCTTGCCGGGAGATTGTTGGAATTATGGCGGACGGGCGGCGCTGGCTTCAGGCAGTGAAGCCTGTTTCAGAACCTGCCCGTCCGCCGGTCGGTTTTATTTGCAGATCTCGCCCTGAAAGCGCAGGACGACTTTGCCCTCGCCAAGTTTAATCAGGCCGTAGCTGTTGAACCGCCCTTTATAGCCTTCGAAAATTCCGCGCGTTTCAACCACGTCATATTGGATCTCGAGCATATAGGTCTCGTCCTTGCCGGGAACTGCAGTCAACACAGCCTTGTCGGCGGTTTTGATCAGCCCGTTTCGGTCGGATATAAAATAGTGCTCCATATCGAGGAGGAGGCCCGTTTCCGTCTTCTTTTGGCCGGTAATTTTTGCGGTCGCGCCCGCCATGTCGCCGGACAAGGCGGCGGTGAGCGTCGTCTCGTCGATCGCTTCGGCAAGGCCAACCCAGCCGGCGTCCATGCAGCTTTCGCTTGCCTGCGCGCTGACCGCGCCGAGTAAAATTGCAGATAGACCGGTTACGGATAGTTTCTTCATCATGAGAATTAATTCCTTTTGCTTGGGAGGGTCAGCCTTGAGGGATCGCCGCGCCCAACTCTTGGTTGGTCATGGCGCGGCCATCGAGGTTCCAGGCGCCGTCGACGGTGTGGACCACGTTGACGTAGATATTGTCCTTCGGCTGCTTTTCGCCCGAAAGCCGGTGAATGATATCGGTTGCGTCCGCGAAGAAGCCTTTCTGCACTTCCCGGTCAGCGAATGCGAAGGAGGGGACTTTCCATTCGACCCAGGCGCCGGCGAATTCCTGTCCGCCTGAATATGTCGATCCCTTCGGCAGAATTTGAACCATCGCGGTGACGTTCGGCGTCATTACGCTGTTGCCGGTAAGGCCGTGCCATTTCAGCATGGCGTCGGTGATCTCTTTGATGGCGGTCTTCTCCGCCCCGTCGGGCAAGACCCCTTCGGTAAGGGTGAGTGTAAGCGGCATGATTGCTCTTTCCTTGGTTGAGGGCCGCATCTGGCGGCATTGTGTTGTGGCTGCGGACGTTATATAACGGTCGCTATATTTGCTAATAATATAACGACCGTTATCTTGTCAACAAGAAAATAACGATCGTTATACATTTATGGATGAGGCGGTAAGTTGAGCAATAAGATCGGAAAAAAAGAGGAAACGCGCCAGCGGATGATGGAGGCGGCGAGCCGCGGCTTCAGAAGCCATGGGTTTGCCGGCATCGGCGTTGACGCGATCGCAAAAGAGGCGGGCGCTACCTCCGGCGCTTTCTACGCGCATCTCGGGTCGAAAGACGGCGCCTTTCGCGCCGCGCTCGACATTGGCCTTAATGAAGTCATCGAAGCCATTCCGAATTATCAGGCTGACTATGGTGCGCAATGGGTCGAGGCTTTTGCGGATTATTATTTGAGTCGCGCCCATCGTGAGGATCTCGCCTGCGGATGCGCGATGGCGGCCTTGTCGCCCGAGGTTGTTCGCGCGGCGCCTGAGTTGCACAAAGTCTATGAAACGAAGATGAACGCGATCGCCAATCTTGTTGCGCAAGGCCTCAAGGGAGGAGACGAGGAGGAAAGGCGCGCGCGCGCCTGGGCGATGCTTGGCGTCCTGATTGGCGGGCTCACCATCGCGAGGGCGGTCAAATCCCGTAAAGGCGCTGAGGAAATCGCTACGTCAATCCGCGCCGCCGCGGTGAAAGCGGCGGGCGCCGTGCGAACGCAAAGCGCGAATGGCGTAGGCAGCTGAAACGCGCATCGCGCTCCGTCATATCCGTGCGACGCGTCGGGCTTTTTTCAGGCGTCAATGGTGAGGCTCGGCGCTCTTCAGTCAATCAGCGATCGCGCTCATTCCGGCGTGTCGTTTTTCGCGCGCAACACATTGCTTAAACGCCTGGAGATGCCGGTTTTGCGACGCGTCCTGGAGATTGCGCAAAACATGGCGGACTGCTGGGTCGTCAATCTGGCCAAGCAGCCGATCATACATTGCAGCATTGTCTAATTCCCCTGCGACCGCGTCTTCACAGGCTTGAAGCAAACTATCCGGCGCTTTCACTCTTCCGGCCCAGTCATTCACCGGCGGTTCAACGCCCAGCCGATCGAATTGCCGGTGTAGCGCGAGAGCGTGCCTGGCTTCCGCTTCGACGATATTTACAAATGGACGCACAGGGCCAAATTTCTCAATGACTTTCTGATAAGTCGCGAGGGCTTTGTATTCATCCTGGATGGCCTCGGTTAACGCCGTGATCGTTCTTTCATTTGTCATGCTTTAAACCCGTTTCGCGCGTGGCGAGGTCTTCTTCGGAGAACAGATAGTCCCGCAACTCCTTTTCAAAATCGCTATTGTTGCGACGGATCCATTCAAGGACCATCGCAGCGTGTTCCATTTCTTCGCGCATATTGTGGAGCAGGATGTTTTTCAAAGCCGCGTCTTCGCAATCGTCAGCGCGCTGGCGATACCAGTCGACCGCTTCCAGTTCTTCGATTAGCGACACAATCGCGTGATGCAGGGTCAGCGTTTCTTTGCTCAGCCTTTTACGCGGCGCGTGAAGCGATTCGCTCGACATGATTGGACTCCTTTTTGACTATATATGTTGTTTACTAGCCGCCCTGTTTGGTAGGCGGCGAGTGCTCGGTATCCGGCGCTGCGCCGAGTGCGGCGAGCGCGTTGACAATTCTTGACAGCATTGAACCATCGGCGTCGCCCATGCCTTCTTCTTCGGCGACGAGTAATTCGCGTATGTCGAATTCCCATCGCTGCAGCAGCGAGACTTTTTCGGGGCTGGTAAGGCTCTCGGATTTCAGTATCGACTCTGGCGTCGTGATCGTTTCAGCGTCTGCGCTAAAATCGTGAATATGAACATCATGCGCGGAATGCGCTTTAAGAATTTGCGTTGCGGTTTTTTCCTCTTGCGGGTCCCAGCTTCGCACCCAAAGAAGA
>Ga0209633_10006416_pt1 | contig 10071 bp, 6 predicted proteins | sample Cruoilmetagenom1_FD_187290 | JGI IMG/M metagenome (GOLD analysis project Ga0209633, IMG submission 187290) | Oil polluted marine microbial communities from Coal Oil Point, Santa Barbara, California, USA - Sample 1 (SPAdes) (version 2) | ecosystem: Environmental > Aquatic > Marine > Oil seeps ... | reverse complement strand
CCCGACGCCGTGGTCGACATGCACGATCAGATCCCCCACCGACAGACCTTGGGTTTCGGTCAGAAAATTCTCGGCGCGGCGTTTGCGGCGTGGGCCACGGATCAGCCGATCACCCAGCACGTCCTGCTCGGATATCACCGTCAAACCGTTACCGGTAAAGCCGTGTTCCAGCCCCCAGACCACCAGATTGATGCCCGCCTTAACCTCCCGCACATCGTTTATTTGACGCAGGCCGATTTGGCCCTCATCCTCAAGCAAACCGCTCAAGCGTTCGCGCGCGCCTTGGGAATAGCTGGCCACCACAACAGGGCCATCTGGTGTTTTTACATCAATATGATCTGATAAAGCCTTGAAAAGGTTCATATCTTGTTGTTGGCGTTCAGGCGAAAAGTTCCGCCCGATGCGCCCGCCACCATCAATCACGCCCAGCCCGGTGCTTTGGGGCAATGGGTTCAACTGGATCACGCGGTGGTTTTGGATGGCTTTGCCAAACGCCTTGTCATCCAGATACAGCAGTTTTGGCGGACACGGTTTATAAACCGTGTCCATGCGGTTTTTGGCCGACATCGCCTCGACGCGGGTGTCGTATTGATCCTCGATCGTCTCCCAACGTGACAGGCGCGCCGCGGTGATCTGGTCGTCCAAAACGATGCTGGCTTCGGGCAGATAATCAAACAGGGTTTCCAGCTTTTCATGGAAAAACGCCAACCAATGTTCGGCGCCCTGATGTTTGCGCCCCGCGCTGACGGCCTCATAAAGCGGATCATCCGAACCTGCTGCGCCGAATTCAACGCGGTAATTCTGGCGAAACCGCGCAATCGCCGCCTCGTCCATGATGATTTCCGACACCGGCGCCAGTTCAATACTGGTCAATTTTTCGGTGGTGCGCTGGGTGGCAGGGTCAAAATGGCGCGCCCCGTCCAGCACATCACCAAACAGATCCAGCCGCACCGGCCCGCCTTTGCCGCCCGCCGTCACCGGCGGAAATATATCAATAATGCCGCCACGAATGGCAAAATCACCCGGCTCCATCACGGTTGGGGTGTTGACAAACCCCATGCGGGATAAAAAGCCGCGCAAGGCGGTCTCGTCGATGCGTTCGCCGACATCGGCGCGAAAGGCGGACTGCTTCAAAATGGCGCGCGCCGGCACCAATTGGGTGGCCGCACTTAAGGTGGTCAGCAGGATAAATGGCACCGGCATGCCATGCGCCAAACCGGCCAGCGTCGCCATCCGGGCGGCGGAAACATCGGCGTTCGGCGAACTGCGGTCAAACGGCAGGCAATCCCAAGATGGAAAGTGCAACACCACCGCATCGGGGGCGTAAAATTTTAGGGCTGCCTGCATCGCCGCCAGCCGTTTGTCATCACGGGAAATATGCACGACGGATCTGTTGGTTTTGGCCAATTCCTGCGCCAGAATATGCGCATCAAACCCCTCGGGGGCACCACCATAGGTTATGTGATTTGGCTGGTCCATCGTATGATCATCCTAACATGGCAGACTTCAGATCAAGCGGCCCTAATGACCAAGCGCCCCGATTGACAGGTTTTGGTACATCCCGAACATCGCGGTTACAAATATTGACACCATTCCAATAGCTTGGGTGATGATCCGGTGCATTTTCATACGGTGAAACAGGGCCGAACCGGTGGTTTCGCCAGCCTCGATCAGACCGGCGGTTGACAGGGAAAGCAGACCGACAAAGGTCATTGGAAAGACCAGTAGAAACAAGGCTTGGGCAAATTCGAGCCAGTAATAAAACCCCAAAATGCCAAGGGCTGTCAGCCCGAAACTGGTAAACCCCAACAGCCACAGCCCCGACACCCGCCCGATATGCAACAAACGGTTGGTGTTGATGCGCACGATGGCTTCCAGATCGGCTTCGGATTGGCCGCCATGGCGGCGCGCCCGCAGCACCATATCATAGGGCACGCCCAGCACCCAATGGCTGGTGGTGGACCAGACCACCGCAAGCGCGATCCAATACCAAAGATTGGAGAAGGACCGCATATCGATCACTTCGCTTACAATTTCATACCATTCCACGGAATCGTCCTTATTTTTGGCCCATAGCGGACATTATCCGCGCTCTGCGCCGATTCCTACCCTTGAGATGATTGAAAATCCATGTATCCAGTAGGAAACCATAGAGAAAGTGTAAATATGCAACCGATTCAAGCCCGTTTCCCCGCAACACGTTTGCGCCGCACCCGCAGCAGTGCTTCTATTCGGGCGTTGTGTCAGGAAAATCATTTGTCTGTGATGGATCTGATTTGGCCAATGTTTGTGGTTGAAGGCCGCGGCGTGCGCGAGCCTGTGACGTCGATGCCCGGGGTTGAGCGGCTGTCGATTGACCAAATGGTCGAGGCGGCGCGTGAGGCGCGTGATCTGGGCATTCCGGCGATTTGCATTTTTCCCTACACTGATCCGGCCCTGAAAACCGATTGTTGCCGCGAGGCGTGGAGCGCTGACAATCTATCGAACCGCGCCATTGCGGCAGTGAAAAGTGCTGTGCCCGAAGTTGCGATTATGACCGACATCGCGCTGGACCCTTATAATGCGCAAGGCCATGACGGCATTGTCAAGGACGGCTTGATCATCAACGATGAAACCGTTGATGCACTGGTGAAAATGGCGCTGGCGCAGGCCGCAGCTGGGGCTGATATTTTGGGGCCAAGTGACATGATGGATGGGCGCATTGGGGCGATGCGCGCTGCACTCGAGGCTGACGGGCATAAGGATGTGGCGATCCTGTCCTATTCCGCCAAATATGCCAGTGCGTTTTATGGCCCGTTTCGCGATGCGGTTGGGGCGGCGGGGGCGTTGAAGGGGGATAAGAAAACCTATCAGATGAATCCGGCCAATTCGGATGAAGCCTTGCGTCTGGTGGCGCGTGATTTATCCGAGGGCGCTGACATGGTGATGGTCAAGCCGGGCATGCCCTATCTGGATATTTGCCAGCGGGTAAAATCCGAATTCGGGGTGCCGACATTTGCCTATCAGGTGTCTGGTGAATACGCGATGATCCAGGCGGCGGCCGATAACGGCTGGATTGATGGCGATGCGGTGATGCTGGAAAGCCTGATGGCGTTTCGCCGGGCGGGCTGTGACGGGGTGCTGACCTATTTTGCCCCAAAGGTGGCGCGGGCGTTAAACGGCTAGGGAATTTTACGCAAAGAATTGCCCATATCCAGATGATAGGATGACAGCCTGCCGCCTTTGCTTTATATATGGTTAAGGATCGGCCAAATAAGGTCGGCGATTTGTCAGGCAGACATTTTTACAGGTTCAAACATACAGCCACAAACATAAGGGGCACCCCCATGAGCAGACTTACCCACCCAATTACGCGGCGCTTGTTCGTTGCGGGCGCATTGGCCAGCACAACAGCGGCCTGCGGCAATGGCATCGGCAACAATGGCGGTGGCAAAATTGATGCACGCGTTGATTCCAGCCTTGCTGGTTTGCACAGCCGCTATCCGGCGACTCTGGATTTGAAAAATAAATCGGTCGGCATGTTGGTGATGCCGTTGATCACCAAAGCGGGCTTTGGTTTAGGCGGTGCATACGGGCGCGGCGCGCTGCGGGTCAATGATGTGACGGTTGATTATTATTCGTCAGCGGCGGCCAGTTTTGGTCTGCAAATCGGAGCGCAACAGTTTTCGCATGTGCTGTATTTTATGACGCCACAAGCCTTGCAAGAATTCCGCTCATCGGCCGGATGGGCCGCGGGTGCAGATCTGGAATATGCCCTGAATGACAAGGGCGGCAATGTGAGCGCCGAGACAACCACAGCGCTGGACCCCGTGATTGCGGTGATCTATGGCCAAGCCGGTTTGATTGTCGGCGCGACGCTGGAAGGCACCAAATATACGCGGATCATTCCATAGGCCGCATGAATTTCAGATTTGATTGGCTCGGATTTTACGGGGCTGGTCGCGTTTAAAAAATAGAACCACTATTCTAGAATAGTGATTCTATTGATAAATAAGTATTCATCATTATTATCAATGCGTTACCTGATTACGTTAATTCTGATATCGACGCATAGGTCGGCAAGCCGACTCACCCCATTATCCGCAGCCGTTTGATCAGGCTCGAGGTGTCCCAACGCCCGCCGCCCAATTTCTGCACATCCTTATAGAACTGATCCACCAAAGCGGTGATCGGCAGGCTGGCACCGTTTTCATCCGCCGTATCCAGACAGATGCCCAGATCTTTGCGCATCCAATCGACCGCAAAGCCATGCTCGAATTCATCATCAATCATGGTTTCATAGCGGTTCATCATTTGCCAGCTGCCCGCCGCGCCGCCGCCGATCACTTCAATCACATCACGCCCGTCAAGACCGGCCTTTTCAGCGAAATGCAAGGCCTCAGATAGGCCCTGCACCACTCCGGCGATGCAAATCTGATTGACCATTTTGGTCAATTGCCCCGCCCCGCTTTCGCCCAGACGTTTGCAGGTGCGCGCATAGGCGTCGATCACCGGTTCAGCCCGATTGTAAGCGGCCAAATCACCGCCACACATCACCGATAAAACTGCATTTTCCGCGCCCGCTTGCCCGCCGGAAATTGGCGCGTCGATAAATGCGATGTCGGATACTGTGGCGAGCTCTGACAATTCGCGCGTCACCTTGGCTGACACCGTGGTGTGGTCAACAAACACACTGCCCGCCGCCATGCCGCCGAAGGCGCCCGTATCGCCCACACAAATGCCGCGCAGATCATCGTCATTGCCAACACAGGACATCACAAATTCACAGCCCTCAACCGCCGCGCGCGGTGTGGCGGCGAAACGGCCCCCCTGCGCACTGTGGGCTTTGGCCCAATCTTCGGCCTTACTGGTGGTGCGGTTATAGACACAAACATCGTGCCCTGCGGCCAGTAAATGCCCCGCCATTGGATATCCCATCACGCCCAGACCTAAAAATGCGACTTTTGCCATTGTTTGCTTCCCTTTGATTGTCATGCCAGCTTTCACCCTGTATTGACTTCAAAAGACACTGCGTCAAGAACGGGATACTAATATGGCCAATGCATTTCGATGGTTAACACGCCTGTTTCTCGGGCTGTTCGGGCTGGCGCTTTTGGCGGGTTTTCTGGTCTATTACCTCGCCTCGCGCTCGCTGGTGGATTATGACGCGACCCATCACGTGGCCGGTTTGACGGGCCCCGTTGAGATTGTGCGCGACAACGCCGATGTGCCGCATATTTTTGCCGGCGACGATTTGGATGTATTTTACGCGCTTGGGTTTGCCCATGCGCAGGACCGTTTGTGGCAAATGACCATGCTGCGCCGCACTGCCCAAGGGCGTCTGTCGGAACAGTTTGGCCCGCGCACCTTGGCTGTCGATAAATTGATGCGGCGGCTTGATATTTACAATCTGGCCGTCAGCTCTGTTCAGGCCCAAGACGAAAAAACCCGCAACATTCTTGAGGCTTATTCCAAGGGGGTGAACGCGTGGCTGACCGAGATTAACAAAGGTGCTTTGGGCCGTGGCGCGCCCGAATTTTTCCTGTTCAGCAGTCAAATTGCCCCGTGGCAGCCCGCAGATTCAATCGCCATTATCAAATTGATGGCCCTGCAAATGTCGTCGCATCTGGAACAAGAGGTGCTGCGCGCGCAGGTCTCGTTGGTGTTGTCCAATGAACGCCTGAACGACATCCTGCCCACCGCCCCCGGTGGCGCCATTGCCGCCCTGCCAGAATATGCCAGCCTGTTTCCCAATCTGCCACGTTATGCCGCAAAACGTCCTGTCCCGACGGACCCTTTATCCCCGTTCAAAGCGCGGGCTTTTGCGGGCGCGTCCAACGCTTGGGCCGCGGCCCCCAGCCGCTCGGCCGCCGGTGGCACCTTGTTGGCGAATGATCCGCATTTGGGGTTTTCGGCCCCTGCTATTTGGTATCTGGCCCGCTTGGAATTGCAACAGGGCGGCATTATCGGCGGCACAATTCCGGGGGTGCCTGCCATCCTGACCGGTCGCAGTGACTATCTGGGTTGGGGGATAACGGCGGCCTATGTTGATGATCTTGACGTTTATATCGAGCGGTTGAACCCCAATAACCCGAATGAATATCAGACTTCGACGGGCTATAAACCCTTTGTAGAACGGGATTCGATCATTCGGATCAAAGACGAAACAACCGTGACGATTAAGTTAAAGTGGAGCGACAATGGGCCGGTCTTGCCCGGCAGCCACTACGATCTGGCCAGCATCACCCCAAGCGGCCATGTGGCAACCGTGGCCTGGACCGCGCTGAGCCCCGCTGACACTTCGCTTACGGCGGTGATCGGGTTGATGCAATCGCGCACCATTGATCAGGCGATCCGCAACTCTGAGGGCTTTTTGGCCCCCGCCATGAACCTGACCTTGGCCGATGGGGGCACCATTGCGATGAAAACCATCGGCGCGATCCCCAAACGCGATGTCAACCACCAGACCCAAGGGCGGTTTGCCTCGCAAGGTTGGCGGGTTGAAAACCGCTGGCAGGGGCGGGTTGAGTATGCCGATAATCCGGTGTTTTTAAATCCGGTTGGCGGCATCATCGGCAACACAAATAACAAGATGATTGACCGGCCCTTTCCGCGTCACGTCAGCTTTGTCTGGGGCGACACGCAACGTATTTTACGCTGGAAACGGCTGATGCAAAGCCGCGAGGTGCATACCCGCGAAAGTTTCATCGAGGCGCAGCTGGATACGGTCAGCTATACGGCGCGCGCGCTGCTGCCGCTGATCGCGGCCGATCTGTGGTTCACCGGCGAGGCCGCCCCCGAGGGCACCACTGCGCACCGGCGTCAACAGGCGCTGGACCTGCTGGCCAACTGGAATGGCGAAATGAACGAACATTTGCCAGAGCCGCTGATTTACGCGGCCTGGCTGCGCGCCCTTCAGGACCGTTTGATCAAGGATGAAATGGGGCCACTGGCGGCCAAGTTCAACCACGTCGAGCCGCTATTTATTGAACGGGTTTTCCGCGATACGGACGGGGCTGGGGTGTGGTGCGATGTGCTGCAATCGGCAGCGATTGAGAGCTGCACGGACATCTCGCGGCAGGCGTTGGACGAGGCGCTGCTTTGGATCACCGAACACCACGGCACAGCCCTTGAAGCCTTGCGTTGGGGCGATGCCCATATTGCCACCCATGACCACCAAGTGCTGGGCAATGTGCCGGTGCTAAAATGGTTCGTGAACATCCGCCAATCGACCTCGGGGGGGGATAACACGCTGGAACGCGGGCGCACCCGTGGCACCGGACCAGCCCCGTTTCAAAACGTGCATGGGGCGGGGTTTCGCGGGGTTTATGACTTTGCCGATCCGGACAGTTCAGTGTTTGTGATCTCGACTGGTCAATCGGGCCATCCGCTGTCGCGGTTCTATGACAATCTGGGCGAATTGTGGCGGCGCGGCGAATATATTCCGATGTCGCTGGACCCGGAACTGGCCCGTGCGGCGGCGGCGGGTGTAACGGTGCTAGAGCCTATTCAATAGGGAATTTCGCGGTGCGATTATACGCAGCCTCCAGATCCATCACAGGCCCAAGCTGCACAACACCGGAGGGATTTATGGTGTCATGGCTGGCGTAATAATGCTGCTTGATATGGTCCATATGAACGGTTTGGGCCACGCCCTTGTGTTGATACAAATCACGTAAGAAGTTCGAAAGGTGCGGATAATCAGCAATGCGTTTCAAGTTGTATTTGAAATGCCCACCGGTGGATTTGGTCTCATACCACTGATCAACCCATTTGCCGTCCTCTAGGAAACCGCATGTGACGCTCCTAATGCAATGGCTTGATGAAGGTGCCGTTGTTCAATTCACTCACCGCCTGTTTCAGCTCCTCGCGGGTGTTCATCACGATCGGGCCGTGCCAGGCAATCGGCTCGTTCAACGGCGCCCCCGAGATCAGCAAAAACCGGATGCCGTTTGGTCCGGCTTGCAGCGTCACTTCGTCGCCGGTGCCAAACTGGATCAGGGTGCGATCGCCCGATAGATCGCGGATGTTCAGCTCTTGGCCCAGGACCTCTTTTTCCATTAATACGCCGGTTGGCGCGGATGCATCGTCAAACCGGCCCGCCCCATCAAACACATAGGCAAAGGCGTGGCGATACGTGTCAACCTTAAAGACCTTACGCACCCCGGCGGGCACGAAAATATCCAGATATTGCGGATCGGCCGCGATGCCGTCAATCGGGCTGCGTTTGCCCCAAAAGCTGCCGATGATGACGCGGACTTGGGTGCCGTCATCGTCAATGATTTCGGGAATATCGCTGCCCGCAATATCCTGATAGCGCGGCGTTGTCATTTTTAAATCTGCTGGCAAATTGGCCCAGAGCTGAAAGCCATGCATCTGCCCCTGTGCGTTGCCCTTGGGCATTTCCTGATGCATGATGCCCGATCCTGCTGTCATCCATTGCACGGCACCCGCCCCCAAAGTGCCCTCGTTTCCAAGACTGTCTTTGTGGGTGATATTGCCGGTCAAAACATAGGTGATGGTTTCAATGCCGCGGTGGGGATGCCATGGAAAACCGGCGGCGTAATCCGCGGGCGTTTCGTTGCGAAAATCATCAAACAACAGGTAGGGATCAAACATATCCGGATTGTGAAACCCAAAGGCGCGGTGCAGTTTGACGCCTGCCCCCTCGACCGTTGGCATGGCTTGGGTTTTTGATACGACCGGACGAAATGACATCTGAGGACCCCTATGAAATGGCGGTGATAAGCCGTTAATCATAGAGCATGGCCCCGAAAGCGATACGGGCAGGTCTGAACAGGAAGTGTGCGCAAATGCTCACATGTCGCGGTAGTGTTTCTCCTGCCGCGCGGTCCAGAACACCTGCACCACAAACCCGTCTTCAGTCTGATCCTCGCCGGTGACGACGCCCTCTTGAAACAGCCAGGCGCGTTTGCGCCCCTCGCTATAGGGGATCAACAATTCGCGCTCGATTTTCGGATCAGTCAGGTTGGCTGAAATCGCCTCGAGCAGCTGGTCGATCCCCTGCCCCGTTGTGGATGAAATGGCGAATTTGTCATCCGAACGCGTGGCTTTTTCCAGCAGCGCGGCCTGATCATCGTCCTTTAGCAAATCCAGCTTGTTCCAGACCTCGATCATCGGAGCGTCTTCGTTGATGCCCAATTGCTCAAGAATGGTGGCCACATTGCGGGCTTGCTCAATGGTGTTGGCGTGCGAAATGTCGCGCACATGCACAATCAGATCGGCGTCCAGCACTTCTTCTAATGTGGCGCGAAAGGCGGCGACCAATTCGGTCGGCAATTCAGAGATAAACCCCACCGTGTCGGACAGGATAATTTCCTGACCCGAGGGCAATTCAACACTGCGCATGGTCGGGTCCAGCGTGGCAAACAGCATGTCCTTGGCCATCACGTTGGCACCGGTCAAACGGTTGAACAGGGTGGATTTTCCGGCATTGGTATAGCCCACCAAAGCGACCACCGGAAACGGCACTTTTTTGCGTGACGCACGGTGCAACTCGCGGGTTTTCACAACTTTGCCCAATTGGCGTTTCAGCCGCGTGATGGCGTCGTCAATGGCGCGGCGGTCGGCCTCGATCTGGGTCTCGCCGGGACCACCGACAAAGCCCAAACCACCGCGTTGGCGTTCAAGGTGGGTCCAGGCGCGGACCAGACGGGTGCGTTGATAGGAAAGCGCCGCCATTTCAACCTGCAACACCCCTTCCCGGGTGCGGGCCCGATCCGAGAAAATCTCGAGGATCAAACCGGTGCGATCCAGAATTTTCAGATCCCACTCTTCTTCCAGATTGCGCTGTTGCACGGGGGTCAGCGCGCCGTCGATTAAAACCAGCTCAATGCCTTCGGCTTCAAAAATCGCCTTCAGTTCGGTGATTTTGCCTTTGCCAAACAAATACCCCGCCCGCAAGGCGCGCAGCGGCACAATGTCGGATCCGACGACTTCCATTTCGGGCATCGCGTCGGCCAAGGCCACAGCCTCGGCCAAGGCCGCCACCGGTTCACGGCGTGAATTGTCGCTTTTCAGGTCGGGGTGCAGAACCCAAGCGCGGGTGTTGCGCGGGGGATCAATTTCCAT